>Ga0187823_10000141_pt1 | contig 16390 bp, 20 predicted proteins | sample NC_wetland_sal_i_12_FD_132968 | JGI IMG/M metagenome (GOLD analysis project Ga0187823, IMG submission 132968) | Wetland sediment microbial communities from Neuse River Estuary, North Carolina, USA - SourceSoil_3 | ecosystem: Environmental > Aquatic > Freshwater > Wetlands > Sediment | place...
ATCAACGACGCGCCCGAGCAGGTCGAGCCGCTGCTCGAAGCCGCCGAGGAGGCGGGCGCGACGAGCGTAGGAGGCGTCGCGCTCCATCTCCGAGGTGAGGTCCGGGGCGTGTTCATGGGGTGGCTCGAACATGCCCGCCCCGACCTCGTGCCGCGCTACCGCGAGCTGTACCGCCGCAGCGCCAATGCCCCGCCGGAGGAACGCAGACGCCTGTCGAACATGGTGCGCCGCGGCACCGCGCCGATGTCCTTCCGCACCCACGGCCATGCGCCCGACCACCAGGACGAGGTGGAACGCGTGCTCGCGCCACTCGAGCCGGCGCAGGCGTCGCTGTTCTAGCTAGCGCTTGTCGGTCTGGCCCGCGGCGATCTGTGCGCTGATCGCATCGGCGCCGAACCTGCGGGCGAGCGTCGCGGCCATCTCCGGGGCGACGCTGCCGAGGATCCCCGATGCCCGCATCGACAGCGGCGCGACGTCGACCTCGCCACGGTTCTTCTCGATCGCGGATGCGACGGCGTCGGCGACGTCCTCGGGCGAGCGGGTCTGTAGTCCGCGCGGGAGCTGCGCGCCCGAGTCGGCGAACATCCCCGCGTCGCGGATGAAGCCGGGGAAGACGGTGGAGACGCCGACGCCCGCGGGAGCGAGCTCGGCGCGGAGCGAGCCGGCGAAGCCGCGCAGCGCGTACTTCGATGCCGAGTAGATCGAGCTGCCGGGCGCGGTCGCCTTCCCCGCCAGCGAGGAGACGAACACGAGGTGTCCGTGTTTGCGCGAGACCATGCCGGGGGTGAGCTCGTGGGCGAGCACGATCGGCGCGCGCAGGTTCACGGCGAGCGCGCGGTCGATCTCCTCCAGCGAGAAGCTCTCGAGCAGCCCGCTCGCGGGGAGCGCGGCGTTCGCCACGAGGATGTCCACCTCGCCGACGTGGTCGAGCAGGCGCGTGAGCTCCACCGGCGTGCTGAGGTCGACCGACATCGGCGTCGCGTCGAGCTCTCTCGCGAGCGGGGAGAGCACGTCCGCTCGGCGCCCCGTGAGGACGAGCTTCGCGCCGGCGCCCGCGAGCTTGCGTGCGATCGCGTGACCGATACCTCCTGTGGCGCCGGTCAGGAGGACCCTCGCTCCGCTGATCTGCATGACGTGTGAGCCTATCCGCATGCGCACGATCGCGCTGTTCGGCCCCACGGGCGTCGGCAAGACCGCGGTGGCGGTCGCGCTGGCGCGCGAGCTCCGCACCCGCGGCGAGGATCCGGTGGCCGTCTCCGCCGACGCGATACAGGTCTACCGGGGCCTTGAGACCCTCACCGGCGTCGCCTCGCCACAGGAGCAGGCCGAGCTCGAACACCGTCTCGTGTCGATCGTCCCCGTCGATGCCACGTTCTCCGCGGGGCAGTACGCCGAGCTCGCCCACGCGGAGATCGACGACCTGCTCGCCCAGGGGCGGCGCCCGATCGTGGTGGGCGGCACCGGGCTCTACCTCCGCGCGGCCCTCGCGGATCTCGACCTGCGCCCGCCGCCGCCCGAGGGCCTGCGCGAGCGCTGGATCGCCGAGCTCACCGCACATGGCGCCCCGGCGCTCCACGCGCTGCTCACCCAGCGCGCACCACGCGCCGCTGCCGAGATCGACCCGAACGACAGCCAGCGGGTGGTGCGCGCGCTGGAGCTCCACGACCTCGGCGAGCTGCCCGACCCCGACACGGGCGAGCCGCCGGAGGGGCCCTCGCAGCTGTGGAGCGAGGAGCTGCGCCATCCGACGCTGCTCGCGGGGCTCGTGATGGAGCGCGAGGCGCTGTACGCGGCGATCGACGCGCGCGTGCTCGCGATGGTCGACGCGGGGGCCGCCGACGAGGTTCGGGCCGCGCACGCGGCCGGCGCGTCGGAGACTGCGCGCAAGGCGCTCGGCTTCGAGGAGCTGCTCGCCGGCGACGTGGCGCGGATGCAGCGCCGCACGCGCAACTACGCCAAGCGCCAGCTCACGTGGCTGCGCAAGCTGAGCTCCGCGCACGTGATCGACGTCGGCGGCCGCTCCGCGGACGACGTCGCGCGCGAGATCCTAGACTGCGCCCCGCTATGAGGTTCGAGAAGTGGCAGGCGCTCGGCAACGACTATCTGATCGTCGAGGAGATCGAGCTGCCCTTCGCGCTCACGCCCGCGCGCGTGCGGCGACTGTGCGAGGGCCATCTCGGCATCTACGCCGACGGGGTGCTGCTGCTGAGCGCGCCCGAGCGCGACGGCCACGTGGCGGAGCTCCGGATCTTCAACCCCGACGGCTCGGAGGCCGAGCTGTCGGGCAACGGCGCGCGCGAGGCGATCCTGTACCTGCGCCGCCGCGGCTGGACCGACCGCGACGAGTTCGCGATCGGCACGCTCGCCGGCACGATCCGCCCGCGGATCACGGGGCCGGACACGTGCACCGTCGACATGGGGCACGCGAGCCTCGCCTCGGCCGGCTACCCGGACGGGCCCGCCGACGGCACCGGCGAGATCGCGGCGGGCGGGCACACGTTCCGCTTCCAGCACGTCAGCATCGGCAACCCGCAGTGCGCGATCCGCGTGTCCTCCGTCGAGGAGCTCGACGCGCTCGACCTGCCCGCGATCGGACCCGCGATCGAAGGCGACGCGCGCTTTCCCAACCGCACCAACGTGTCGTGGTTCGCGTCGCTGCCCGGCGACGGGTCGGCGCGCGCATCGATCCGCGCACGGATCTTCGAGCGCGGGGTGGGGGAGACGATGTCCTCGGGCACCGGCGCCAGCGGCGCCGCCGTCGCATACGCGGCGCAGGAGGCGCCGGGCGAGGCGATCGGCGTGCGCGTCGTGCTCGACGGCGGCGAGCTCACCGTCGACGTGGCGGGCGACCTCGGCGTGAACCTGACAGGCTGGGCGCGACCCGTGTTCGAGGGCCGGCTCAGCGACGACTTCGAGAAGGAGCTGCATGAAACCGAGTAAGCGCCTGGATCGCATCCCGCCGTACGCGTTCGCCCAGCTCGAGCGCAAGATCGCCGACAAGCGCGCTGCGGGCGTGGACGTGATCAGCCTCGGCATCGGCGACCCCGACCGGCCCACCCCGCCGCTGATCGTAGAGGCGATGCAGGAGGCCGTCACGGAGGCGGAGACACACCGGTACCCGTCCAACCGCGGGCGCGCCGACTTCCGCGAAGCGGTCGGCGACTTCTACGAGCGCCGGTTCGACGTGGACCTGGACGTCGAGACGGAGATCATCCCCGCGATCGGCGCGAAGGAGGCGATCTTCAACCTCAACCTCGCGTTCCTTGACCCGGGCGACTACGCGCTCGCCGCCGACCCCGGCTACCCGGTCTACACGGGCGGCCCGTGGCTCGCGGGAGCGGAGCCCGTGCTGATGGCGCTGCAGCCCGAGCACGGCTTCGTGCCCGACCTCGGCGCGATCGACGAGGACATCGCCCGCCGCGCGAAGCTGATGTTCCTGAACTACCCCAACAACCCCACCGGCGCGGTGGTCCCGGACGGTTTCTTCGAGCGGGTGGTCGACTTCGCGCGTGCCTACGAGATCCTCGTCGTGCACGACAACGCCTACTCGGAGATCGTGTTCGACGGCTACGAGGCGCCGTCGTTCCTGGCGACACCCGGCGCCAAGGATGTGGGCATCGAGGTGTTCTCGCTGTCCAAGGGCTACAACATGACCGGTTGGCGCTGCGCCGTGCTCGTCGGCGACGCGGACGCGCTCCACACCTACTGGCAACTGAAGACGAACATCGACTCGGGCCTCTTCGAGGCCGTCCAGCTCGCCGCGATCGCCGCGCTCTCGCCGGACGCGGACAGCGAGGTCGCCTCGATGAACGAGCTCTACCGGCGCCGCCGTGATCTCGTGTGCGAGGCGCTCGAGAAGATCGGCGTGCGCGTGCGCCCGCCGCACGGCACGATCTACGTGTGGGCGCCGGTCCCGGACGGGTTCGACAGCTCCGCCGCCTATGCCGAGCACGTGCTCGAGCAGGCCGGCGTGGTCATCTCGCCGGGGTCGATCTACGGCCCCGCCGGCGAGGGCTGGTTCCGGATCTCGCTCACCACGCCCGACGAGCGGCTCCTCGAGGCGGTCCAGCGGCTCGGCAAGCTCGCCGCCTGACCTGCTCGTCCCGGGGTGGGCACCGCCTAGACTGAGGGTGAATGGAAAGGGGTCGCAACGGACGCAGCGCGCCCACGCAGGCGCAACGCGGAGGGGACGCAAACGGTTTGTTGGAGGGGCAGCGCGCGCGCCAGCGCGCTCTCTGCATCGCCGTCGCACCCGACGGCGAGGACCTCTCCGAGCTGGAGGAGCTGCTGCGCACCGCGGGCGTGGCGAGCGTCGGCGAGCTGATCCAGCATCGCGATGCACCGCACCCGAACAGCTACCTCGGGCCCGGAAAGGTCGCCGAGGCGAAGGTGGCCGCGGCCCAGCTCGACGCCAACCTGGTCGCGTGTGACGACGAGCTGAGCGCGCGCCAGGAGCGCAACCTCGAGCAGGCGCTCGGGCTCCCGGTGGTGGATCGCACGACCGTGATCCTCGACATCTTCGCCGCCCACGCCGGGAGCGCCGAGGGCAAGCTCCAGGTGGAGCTCGCGCAGCTGGAGTACAACCTCGCGCGCATGCGCGGCCTGTGGAGCCACCTCGAGCGCCTCGGCGGCGGGATCGGGACACGTGGACCGGGGGAGACCCAGATCGAGACCGACCGCCGCCTCGCGCGCGACCGGATCGCCACGCTGCGCAGGCGCCTCGACCAGGTGCGCGGCACCCGTGCCGTCCAGCGTGCCGAGCGCGAGCGCGCCGCGCTGCCCACGATCGCGCTGGTCGGCTACACGAACGCGGGGAAGTCCACGCTCCTGAACGCGCTCACGGGATCCGAGGTTGGCGTGCGCGACCGGCTGTTCCACACGCTCGACCCCACCACGCGAACGCTCCGCCTCGCCGGCCGCCCCACGCTGCTGATCGACACCGTGGGCTTCATCAGCAAGCTTCCCCACTCGCTGGTCGACGCGTTCGGCGCGACGCTCGAGGAGACGCGCCGCGCACAGCTGCTCGTGCACGTGCTCGACGGCTCGGCCTCGCTCGAGCAGCGCGAGGTGATGGAGCACTCGGTCTCCGAGACGCTCGAGGAGATCGGCGCGGGGGCGCTGCCGCGCGTGCTGGTGCTCGGCAAGGCCGACCTGCTCGACGCGCAGCAGCGCAGCGAGCTGCGCCTGCGCTACCCGGACGCGGTGCTGGCCAGCGGGCACACCGGCGAGGGCCTCGAGGACCTGCAGGAGCGGCTCGAGCGCGAGCTTCTGCACACGCTGCGCCCCGTACATCTGCTGGTGCCCTACGCCGACGGCGGCAGCCTCGCCGAGCTGCACGAGGTCGCCGGCGAGGTCAGCCGCGAGGACACCCCCGAGGGCGTCCGCGTGGACGCGCTCGTGCCCGCGCACCTCGCGCAGCGCTTCGAGCGCTTCGCAATCGCGACCTAGCGCTCGTCGCCGCTGCCCGACAGCACGCCTCGACGCTGGCGGGAGAGAAGCTTCTCGAGGTTCTCCGCCGCGATCTCGTCGAGGTCCAGGTCGAGCTCGGTGGCGATCTGCGCCACGTACCAGAGCACGTCGCCGAGCTCCTTGCTCATCGCCGCGCGGCGCTCCTCGGCGACCACGCCGCCGTCGTCGCGGATCGCCTTCTTGGCGTGCTCGGCGAGCTCGCCGGCCTCGCCGGCGAGCCCCAGCGCGGGGTAGGCCAGCCACGCCTCGCGCGGGTACTGCGCGGTCCGGCGCGAGCGCGCCTGGTAGTCCGAGAGCTCCATCGGCCGAGCGTAGAGGCGGGCGCGGATGGGAGCACGCATGGAGGGCGCAGTTTGCGGGCGCCGCGTCAGGCGCCCGCCACGCGCACCGCGTCGGCGTGGGTGGCCGCCTCCAGCTCGTCGGAGAGCTGCGCAAGCGCGCCCGCCTCGATGCCGAGCGCCCTCGCCACCAGCCAGTCGGCGAACCACACGTTCTTGGGCAGCAGCGGCCCGTGCAGGTACGTGCCGATCACGTTGCCCGCAAGCGCGCCCTCGTAGCCGCTGCGTCCGTCGTTGCCGTGACCGGCGAGCACGCGCCCGAGGGGCTGCTGGCCCGTGCCGAGCGACGTGCGCCCGCCGTGGTTCTCGAACCCGGCGAGCACGCGGCCGTGGCCGGCCTCCCGCGCGATCCCTCCCAGCGCGGTCGCCTCGATCGCGACGTTCCCGATCAGCCGCGGGCCCTCCTCGCGAACCGTGTGGAGATCGAGCAGGCCGACGCCCGCGATCTGCTCCTCGCCGAGCGTGTATGAGTGGCCGAGCAGCTGGTAGCCGCCGCACACGCCGAGGACGACGGCGCCGCGCGCGGCCGCTCCCCGCAGCGCGTCGGCCTTGGTCGCGAGCAGGTCCGCCGCACACAGCTGCTGGTCGCGGTCCTGGCCGCCGCCGAGGTAGTAGATGTCGTGGGCCGCGCCGTCGAGCCCTTCGCCCAGCGAGCTCGCGCTCAGCTCGAACCCGATCCCGCGCCACGCACAGCGGCGCTCGAGCACGAGCAGGTTGCCGCGGTCCGCGTAGATGTTCAGCAGGTCGGGGTACAGGGCGCACACGCGCAACGTGCGCCGGTCAGGCACGCAGCATCACCACCGTGCCGCCGACGTGCTCCTCGGTGGGCTCGATCGCCGCGGTCCCCGCAGGGCGCAGCCCCGCCGCTCGCCCCTCCTCGCGGAGCGCCCGCGCGCTGAGCCGCGCCAGGACCACGAGGTCGCGTTCGGCCACGTCCTCGCCGCCGTCGGGCGAGACGATCACGCGCTCGCGTTCGATCCCCATCCGGTCGGGTCCCACCGCGACGCGCACCGGGCGGCTCATGTGCATGACGCCGTCGATCCGTGCGCTGTCGGGCGTGGGCACCTCATCGCCGGCCAGCTCGCTGAACGGCTCGGGCGCGGTCACGAGGGCGAAGCACAACAGCGCGCCGGGACGCAGGTGGGCGCGCGCGGAGCGCAGCAGCCGTGCGCGCCCGTCCTCGTCGAGCAGCTGGATCGTCTGCATCGGCACCAGGCACAGCGCGTGGTCGGTGCGCGCCAGCGACATCGCGCGCGCGTCGCCGACGACCGCCTCGACCGGCAGCCCGCGGGCGCGCTCGCGAAGCTCGGCGATCAGCGCGGGCGAGAGGTCGACAGCGGTCACGTGGTGCCCGTGTCGCGCGAGGTCGAGGCTCACCCGCCCGGTGCCGGCGCCCAGGTCGAGCACGGGAGCGGAGCCGGGCGGCGCGATGTGCTCGTCGGCGATCGCCCGCCACGCGCCGAGATCTGCGGTGTAGCCGCCGCACTCGATGTCGTGCCAGATCACCTCGAGCCGGGACTCGCGGGATCGCTCAGGGGTCCTGGCGCTCAAACCCACGCGCTCGCCGCCTCGCCGCGCCTGACCAGCAGCTCGCGCAGCGACAGCATCGCCGTGTACGTGGGCAGGGCATACAGCGTCTCGCCCGGATCCCCCTCGGCGGCCGCGTCGTCGAGCGCCGCCTCGATCGCGGCGCGTACGTGGATGCGCTCCGGCGCCACGCCCGCGTACTTCAGCCGCGTGGCGAGGTCGCTCGCGCGGGTGCCCGCGCACGTGAAGCTCGCAACGCGCCCCGCCAGCTGCTCGAAGTCGGCGTCCCACACCCACGACACGTCGCGTCCGTCGGCGATGTTGTCGTTGAGCACGCCGAGCAGGTGGTGCTCGCCGGGCTCCAGTGCGAGCGTGCGCAGGATCTCGTTGGCGCCGGCGGGGTTCTTGACCAGCAGGATCCGCAGCTCGCGGCCGGGCGTTCCGTCGCTGCGGCGCAGGGTGACCGTCTCCGCACGCCCGAACGCGGCACGCGTGTCCCGAAGGCCCTCCGCGATCGTCTCCAGCGGCACATCGAGCGCGGTGGCGAGCGCCGCCGCGGCGAGCGCGTTGTAGACGTTGTAGAGGCCCGGGAGCGCCAGCTCCACGACCCGCTCGCCCGCGGGCGAGCAGAGCTCGAAGCGAGCCGACCGCACCCCCTCGAGCGTCACCGAGCGGGCGAACACGGTCGGTTCCGGTCGCCGCTGCCCGCAGCTCGCGCAGTGGTAGTGCCCGAGATGCCCCAGCAGCACCGCGTCGAACACGTACGGCGCGCCGCAGCGCCGGCAGTGCTTCGCGTCGGTCGCATGGGCAAGGCCCTCGAGCGCGAGCGACGTGTCCTGCACGCCGAAGTACAGCGCCCGCTCGCGCGCGTCGCCGTGCTCGTCGCGGCCCAGGTCGGCGACGAGCGGGTCGTCGGCATTCAGCACCAGCGAGGCGTCGCTGCGCGCGAGCGCCGCCTGCCAGCTGTCGGCGATCGCCTCCAGCTCTCCGTAGCGGTCGAGCTGGTCGCGGAACAGGTTGCCGAGCAGGATCGCGCGGGGGCGCAGCTCGTCGGCAACGCGTCCGAGCCACAGCTCGTCGACCTCGAACAGCCCGAGCTCGTCGCGGCCGCGCTCGGCGCGCAGCAGTGCGGTCGCCACCCCGCCCGCCATGTTCGCTCCGGCGGCATTGTGCACGAGCTCCACGCCCGCGCGCCGCAGGATCGCGGCGAGCATCGCGGCGGTGGTGGTCTTGCCGTTGGTGGCCGAGACGAGCACGCTCCCGCGGGCGAGGCGGCTGCCCAGCGCGCCGATCGCGTCCGGCGCCAGGCGCAGCAGCAGCTTGCCGGGGGCGCTGGTGCCGCCCCCGCCGCGGCGGCGGGACACCGAGCCGACGGACCGCGCCAGCGCGACCTTGGCGGCGAGCGCGCGCGCCATCAGGCCTCGCCGGCGACCGCAGCTCGCGCGAACGCCGAGTCCGGCGGGGGCGTGCGCGGCGTCAGCACCGAGATCGCGGCCTGCGCCGCGATCACGCGCAACGGCAGGTCTCCGATCGGGTCCCCGTCCGCGTACATCGCGAACGGGCGGTCGGCGGACAGCACGACCTCGCGCGCGCGGAACACGCTCACCTCGGGCTCCTCGACGTGCGTCCCCTTGAACACACGCGGAAGGATGCGGGTGAGGAACGCCCACTTGCTCACATCCCCGAGCACCATCACCTCGAGCAGGCCGTCGTCGAGCATCGCGCCGGGCGCGGCCTTCATCCCGCCGCCGTACGCCTTCGAGTTGGCGGCGCCGACGGAGTAGCCGACGACGGCGTGCCGCTCGCCGGGCGGATCGAGCTCGATCTCGAAGCGCGCCGGCCGCCACGCGGCGAGCGCGCGCAGCGCGCCGTAGGCGTACACGAGCCCTCCGAGCCACGGCGGGGCCTCGTTGGCGATGCGGTTGGCGTCACTGTCAAAGCCCGCCGAGGCGATCCCCACGAAGGCGCGCGGCTCGGCGTCGCCGGCCTGCACGATCCCGAGATCGACGCTCTGGACGTGCCCGTCGGCGATGATCGTCGCGGCCGCGTGCGCGTCGTTCGGGATCCCGAGCACGCGCGCGAAGTCGTTGCCGCGGCCGCCGGGGACGATGCCGAGAACCGACCCCGGATGCCCGCGAAGCTCGTCGGCGAGCGCACCGAGTAGGCCATCGCCGCTCACGCCCACGACCGTCTCGCCGGCGTGCGCCGCCTCGCGCGCGAGCTCGCGCGCGTGATCGAGGCTGCGGGTGTCGCTTCGCTGCACGGTGAGCCCGAGCGCGCGCAGCGCCTCCTCGGCCACCGGCGCCACGCGCGCGGCCCGCCCGCCGCCGGCGGCGGGGTTGACCAGCAGTCGGATCGGGGCGGCCACGTCCGGCCCGGGGTTCAGCCGGGCGACGCCTTGGCGCGCTCACGCCGGCGTCGTCCGATCGCCGCGACCACGCCCAGGGCGGCGAGCACGACGAACAGGCCGAGCAGCACCGCGGGCGCGGTGCCGATTCCGCCGAACGGGAGCGCCACCAGCTCCACGATCCCGAACCCGATCGCGAGCAGCAGGATGATCAGAAGGATGATCAGGAGGATCCCGCGGATCCGCGCGAGGATCCCGGCGCTCGACGGGGGGACGAGGAGTCCCATCGCCTGCAGCGCGAACAGCTGGCGACCGCTCGGCGGCGCCTGCCCGAGGCGCTCGACCGCATCCTTCAGGTCGCCGGCGCGCCGTTCGGCGAGGGCGAGCGACGCATCGGCCATGCGGCGCATCTGCATGCGCTCCTGGGGGCGCGCCGCGGCGATCGCCCGTTGGAAGTAGCTGCGGGCGGCCTCCGCGTCGAACCGCTCCGAGGCGCGCGCGCCGAGGATCGCGAGAGCGGCGGACTTGTACTTCGTCTCTGCCTGGAGCTCCTCGTCCGAGCGCTGCTCGAGCGCTTCGATCGCCTGCTGGACGCCGCGCTGCTCGATCCGTATCTGCCGCTGTTTGGGGGCCACGAGCGGGCATTCTAGGCGCTGGGCGGGCGCCACACCGGCTCTCGCGTCACCCGCTCACGCGGCGCGCGGCAGGCGGTATCCTCGCGCTATGTCCGGCTTGCGTGCTCTGCGCACCCACAGATTCGCCTCCGTGTTGGCGGCGTGCGCCTGCGCGTGGCTCCTGGCGGTCGCACTGCCGATCGCGAGCGCCGGCGCCGAAGCGGGGATCGGGAACTCGTTCAACGAACTGACCTCGAAAGCCGCGCAGTCCGAAACGCAGACCACGAACACGAGCACGACCGCGAACACGTCGAGCTCGGAATCGAACAACAACACATCGCGCACGCTGATCCTGACGGCGCTGGGCGCCGCAGTGCTGCTGCTCGGCGCGATCGGCTGGTTCATCGCGCGCGACGCCCGCCGCGTCGCACCCGCGGGCGACGCGGACCTGGTCGAAGCGCGCGCCGCCCACGACGCCTCCGTGCAGATGCGCAAGCGGCGCGCCAAAGCGAAGGCGGCACGCCAGCAGCGCAAACGCAACCGCTGAGCGGGGCGGAGCGGTCGGCCCGGTCAGCGGGCGACGACGCGACGCCCGGCGAACGCGGCCGTGCGCACGCGCGGAGGCGATGGCGGAGCGGGACCGCCGTGCGGGCCGCGCCGTGGGCGGCGCGGACGCGGCGTGCGCGGGTGGGGGTCGCGCGGGCCCGCGGGCAGCGCCTTCGACCCGCCGTCCTCTTCGGAGGAGTCGGGTGCTTCGCGCGCCTGCATCGCCTCGTCGTTGCGGAACGGGATCCACAGCATCAGGCCGGCGATCGGGATCTTCACCAGCGCGGCCAGCATGAGCACCCAAACCCAGAGCGGCATCCTGCGACCGATGGTACTACTGCGCCATGCCTCGAGATTCGCCTGGCGCGCTCGCCGCTCTGGAGCGCGAAGTCACGGCCTGTCGCCGCTGCCCTCGTCTGGTGGCCTGGCGCGAGGAGGTGGCACGCGAGAAGCGCGCGGCGTTCGCGGACGAGACCTACTGGGGACGGCCTGTCCCGGGGTTCGGCGATCCGCGGGCGCGCGTGGTCCTGCTGGGGCTCGCGCCCGCCGCGCACGGCGCGAACCGCACCGGTCGGATGTTCACGGGCGACCGCTCGGGGGACTTCCTGTTCGCGGCGCTGCACCGCACGGGCTTCGCAAACCAGGCGCGCTCCCACCACGCCGGCGACGGCCTGCGCCTGACGGACGCGTGGGTCACGGCGGCGGTGCGCTGCGCGCCGCCGGCGAACAAGCCGACGCCGTTGGAGCGCGACACGTGCCTGCCGTGGGCGCGGAGCGAGTTCGCGCTGCTCGGCCGCGCCCGCGTGCTCGTGTGCCTGGGCTCGTTCGCATGGGCGGCGGCCCTGCGCATCACCCACCCGGATGCGCCCCCACGGCCGCTGCCCCGCTTCGGTCACGGCGCCGAGTGGGACGCGCCCGGCGTGCGCATGATCGGCTGCTTTCACCCGAGCCAGCAGAACACGTTCACCGGCAAGCTCACCGAGCCGATGATCGATGCCGTGCTCATCCGGGCGCGGGAGCTGGCTCGCGGGCCGCGGCGAACGCGCTAGCCTGACGGCGTGGGCATCAAGAGGAGGCTCCCACGATGAGGATCGCGCTGGCGGGGATCCTCGGTGCGGTCGCGGCGCTCGCGGCGGCGAGCATGATCGGCGTGGCCTCGGCCGAAGCGCCGACCACGACGCCCACGCGTACGGTGGCGGTGCAGGGCGTGGCGACGGTCCCGCTCGCGCAGGGCTCGAGTGCAGCCGCGGCCACGGCCGTCTACAGGCAGGCCATGTCCGCCGCGGTCACCGACGGACAGTCGAAGGCCGAATTCCTCACCGGTCGCGTGGGCGCGGCGCTCGGCCCGGTGCAGTCGGTGGCCGAGGACGGGGGCTCGATCGAATGCACGAGCACCGACGGCACCGAATACGTGGAATACACCGGCGAACAGGCCGACTTCGGCCGCGCGACAGGCTCGGTCTTCGGCCGGGCGGCGCCCGCGGCCGCCCCGCAGTCGGGTCTCGCTCGACCGAAGCCGGTCACGAAGCGGAAGCACCGCAAGAACCGCAGGGGCAAAGCGGCGACCGTCGGCGGCTGCAAGCTGAACGCCGAAGTCTCGCTGGCCTACGCGATCGGCTGAGGCGACCGCGGCTTGGCGTTCACGACCGCAGAGGGGCGCGCACGGCTCCTCGACGACACCGCCAGGGCGATCGAGCAGCTCTCGAGTGCCGTAGCGGAGCTGAGTGAGGCGTTCGAACAGCTCGACGACAGCAGCGCCGAGCGGCTCGAGGAGCTGCTGTTCAGACCGATCCAGCACGCCTACGGTCGCGCGCTGCGCGGTCGCGCGCAGTTCGCCGCTCGCCACGGCCTGGACGCGGCGCCGCCCGCCGAGGCGCCCGCGTCGGCTCCCGCCGGCGGAGCCCACCTGCTGATCGAGCGCGCGGTCGGCCACGTGCAGCTCGCCGACTCGACGCTCGGCGAGCTGCAGGACTCGCTGCTGCCGATCGAAGTCGGCGACGAGGAGCTGCGCGCGGACCTGACCGGGGTTCGCGCGGGCATCGACCACGTGCCCGCGCGTGCCCGCGAGCTGCTTCGGACGCTCGGTCGCTAGGGGGGAGGGGTGGGCGCCCCGCGTCAGTCGACGGCGGCGCCGTTGGCGGTCAGCTCAACGGGGATGTTGCCGCGCGTGGCGTTCGAGTACGGACACACCTTGTGCGCCGCGCGCACCAGATCGATCGCCTGAGCCTCCTCGGCGATCCCGGGGAGCGTCACGTTGAGGACGACGCCCAGGTCGAACCCGCCCTCGCTGTTGGGCGACAGCGACACCTCCGAGTCGATCGCCACATCGCCCGGCTCGACCTTTGCGCGCCGCGCGGCGACCGCGAGCGCGCCCTCGAAGCACGCGGCGTAGCCGACTGCGAACAGCTCCTCGGGGTTGGTGCCTCCGCCGGGGCCGCCCATTTCCTCCGGGATCCGCAGGTCGACCTCGAGCTGGCCGTCACTGGTGCGGCCATGGCCCTCCACGCGGCCGCCCGTGACGTGCGCCTTGGCTGTATAGAGCGTCTTCGCCATCGCCTGCATCTCCTCCGGTCGGGGTCGCGGAGATCCTAGTCAGCCCCGGCCGCACGGCCGGCCCAGCCAGCCCTCCTAGACTTGCAGCGCAGCGGCGGTCCCCGCCGCGAAACCCAAACCCGGGAGGGTGCGATGAAGGCGATCGTCGTTCGCGAAACTGGCGGCCCGGAGGTGCTGAAGCTCGAGGACGCGCCGGACCCGGAGCCGAGCGACGGCCAGGTGCTCGTGCGCATCGCCGTCGCCGGGCTCAACCCGATCGAGTACAAGCAACGCCGCGGCATCACCCCGAAGGAGCTCCCCGCGATCCTCGGCTCCGACTTCTCGGGGGTCGTCGAGCGCTCGCTCGCCCCGGAGCTCTCCGAGGGCACCGAGGTGTTCGGGTTCGCCGCGAGCGGCGCGTACGCGGAGCTCGCCGTGACGCCCGCGGCGATCGTCGCCGAGAAGCCCCCAGGCATCTCGCACGACCAGGCCGCCGCGCTGCCGGTGGCCGCGCTGACCGCCTACCAGGCGCTGTTCGACCGCGGGCGGCTGGAAGGGGGACAGCGGGTGCTGATCGCCGGCGCCTCGGGCGGTGTCGGGGGGTTCGCCGTGCAGCTCGCCAAGCGCGCGGGCGCGCACGTGATCGGTCTGGGATCCGCGAGCAACCGCGACTACGTGCGGTCCCTCGGGGCGACGGATTATGTCGACTACACGAGCGAAGACGTGACGCAGGTCGTCGCCGACGTGGACCTCGCGTTCGACGCGGTCGGAGGGGCGACCACGCAGGCCCTGCTGGCGACCGTCCGCGACGGCGGCACGCTCGTCGGGATCGCCGGCGCGATGCCCGAGACCGATCCGTCGTCCGGCATCCGCGCGGAGCTCCTGATCATGAGCCCCAAGCAGGAGCAGCTGGTGCTCATGGGCAACCTCGTCGCCGAAGGCGCGCTCCGGGTCGAGATCGCGCAGCGATTCGCGCTCGCGGACGCCGCTAAGGCGCACGAAATGAGCGAAACCGGGCGCACGCGCGGCAAGATCCTGCTCGAGATCGGATCCTAGGGCGGGCGGCCAGGCGGTCCGAGCGCCCTGCGCCCAGACCGTCTGCTTTACATAACATGCATTATCGGGCGTAGCGGCAGGGTTGGCGGCGCCCTGCGCTCGGGGCTCTGTGCGGTGCCCTGCGCTCGGCGCTCTGTGCGGCGTCCTGCGCTCGGGGCTCTGTGAGGCGCCTCAGCCCGCCGACGTCCGGTGACGCAGCCGAGGGATCAGGAGAGCCACCGCCGCGAGCACCGCGATCAGCGGATGAACGAGCTTGTCGCGCGAGTCCACGGGAATCACGCCCAGGACCGAGCTGCCCCAGTCCCCGAGCACCGTCAGCGCCACGTACGCCAGACACACGCCGAGCACGATCCGCTCCGTCCATGCGGGACGCGCGAGCGCGAACGCCAGGGCACCCGCAACGACCAGCTGGAATCCCGCGCGCCAGCCGTCGCCGGGCAGGCCGAAGCTCGCCCCTGCAGCGAGCGTGCTGACCGCTCGCGCCGCCAGGAACAGGCCGACCACCAGCGCGAACGTCTGCGCGGCGGTGAGCCAGCGCATCTGGCGCGGTGCCGGCACCGCAGTCGTCACATCCGACATCTCACATCCTCCTCGCAAGGTTATTGCCACGATGGCAGTAACACTACCGCTATTCTGCCACCGTGGCAATAACCCCCCCGGCCACGCATCCGAGGCGTAGGAGAACCCGCGCGCAAGCCCGCGCGGAGATCCTCGAGGCTGCCCGCACCCTGCTCGCGGAGGTGCCCGCGCACGAGGCCACCGTCGTCGCGATCATGGCCCGCACGACGCTCTCGCGAAAGTCCTTCTATGTCTACTTCCGCGACCGCGCCGAGCTCTTGACGACCCTGGTCTCCCCCCTGCGGGCGAACGCGGACGCGACGCTCAGGGCGTGGCGGGAGAGCGAGGACGCCGTCGCCTCCGGCCGCGCGGCCCTCGAAGGCGCCGCCGCCGTGTATCACGAGCACGGGCAGCTGCTACGGGCCCTCGCGGACGCGGCCGACCGCGACGCGGAAGCCGGCGCGGTGTGGCGCTCGCTGATCGACCCGGTGATCGCCGTGGGCGTCCTGAAGATCGAGTCCGCCACGGCGGCGGGCGAAAGCAGCGGGCTCGACCCCCATGGGACGGCGCGGGCGCTCGTCAACATGAACGTCGCCCACTTCTTCGACCAGCTCGCCGGCAAGCCGGACGCGGACGTGGACGCGGTGATCGACACGCTCATGACGATCTGGCAGCGAACGATCTACAACGTCGCCGGGTCCCCGCCGTCGCTCGAGAGGACGTGACGTCTCAGGAACGCGAGCTGGTCGGACACCACCGCCTCGTGCTCCGGACCGTCGTAGATGTCGAAGTGATCCACGCCGGGGTACACCCGCAGCTCGCCGCGCGGTGCCCGCCCGGCAGCCGCGATCGCCGTCGAGGGCCTCGCCACCCTGTCGGCGCCGCCCACGCACACGAGCCACGGGCAATGCAGCCTGCGCGCGTGGCGGCCCGGGTTGAACGGGCGGCCGAGCAGCCACCGCGAGGACACGCGGTCACGCCAGCGCGAGTCCTCTCCGATCGCCACAACGTGCCGCCAGCCCGCCTCCGCGCCGGGGGCGTTGATGAACGCGGGCTCGTCGGGCGCTCCCACCGCGGGCATGTGCTCGTCGCGGATCGCCGCGGCGACCATCCGCGCCATCGCGCGGGGCGAGCCCCGGTATGCCTGGCGCACGATGTCCAGGAACGGCACCTGGCTGATCGCCGCCGCGACACGCGGGTCGAGCGCCGCCGCGGCGAGCGCGTTGCCGCCGCCCATCGAGGACCCGAACGTCACCGTTCGCGCAGCGTCCACGCACGGCAGCCGGCGCGCGAACGCGATTGCGGCCGCCCAGTCCTCCAGCTGCCGCTTCGGCTCGAAGCGATCCTGCACCCCTGCGCTGTCCCCGAAGCCGCGGTGATCGAAGACCATCGCGAAGCATCCG
>Ga0187823_10000143_pt1 | contig 16374 bp, 11 predicted proteins | sample NC_wetland_sal_i_12_FD_132968 | JGI IMG/M metagenome (GOLD analysis project Ga0187823, IMG submission 132968) | Wetland sediment microbial communities from Neuse River Estuary, North Carolina, USA - SourceSoil_3 | ecosystem: Environmental > Aquatic > Freshwater > Wetlands > Sediment | place...
CCACTACATGCGGCACTCTCCTCGCATCGTGCTGCTCAGCATTGGGTGGTGAAGGTCGTGCTTGATGCTGGCGCTGATCCGAATATCTCAACCAAACCCTCGGCTGAGTCGGGAGCATTCATGCGCGATGCGCGAACGCGGGGAGAAACGCCGTTACACCGAGCTGCAGCGTTCGCAAGTGAGGATACGATTCAGCTTCTGTTAGATGCCGGTGCCAAGATCGACGCCAAAGACATGAACGGCGACTCGCCTTTGACCTGGGCTAGTTGGTATTTGCGACCCGACTCGATTTTGAGGAAGCTACTTTACGATGGCTTCTCGATCCGCCCAGCGCGTCAGACCATGGATGCATATCTGCTTGGAACTCCGCTCAAGTCGCGGTCGTCATAAAGTGTTTAAATCTCACTTGACGAAACCAGGCGATTACACTCACGACAAGTCGGGGACCGAGAACTCGGTTCAAAAGTGTTGGATGGGTATGACCGCAACTTGCTGAAAATGCAGGAGGAAGTTTGTTGGTCGGGACGGGCAGATTTGAACTGCCGACCCCTCGCACCCCAAGCGAGTGCTCTACCAGGCTGAGCCACGTCCCGACTGGAAGGAACCGGCCGCATCCTCATGAACGCGGTGGTGGGGTTGACTTAGGGATTTTACACCAGTCCTAGCGTTTCTTGCGCTTCGCAGCCGGCTTTTCCTCGAGCACCGCAAACTGGATCTTTTTCTCCACCGGATCGATGCGGTCGACCAGCACCCGCACTCTCTGCCCCATGCTGTAGATCTTGCGGCTGCGCAGGCCAATGATCTCGCGGGTATTTTCGTGATAGGTGTAGCGGTCGTCGGCCAGCGAATCGAGCGGGACCAGGCCTTCGACGAAGAGGTCGGTCAACTCCACGAAGAACCCGAATTTGGTGACACTGATGATCAGGCCGTCGAAATCTTCTCCCACCCGGTCCGACATGAACTTGACCTTCTTCCACTCCATTAATTCCCGCTCGGCCTCGTCCGCCCGGCGCTCCGACTGGCTGGATTCTTCGGCGATATTGTGTAACTCCTCAAGCGATATGGGCCCGCCCTCGGGCTGGACGGCTTCGCGGTGCGCCGAGTGGTCGCGACGCTTCGACCACGGCGAGGCCACTGTAGCGTCGGCATCCTGCCGGCCCGGCGGCGGGCTGGAAGCCCGCTTATATTCGGCGCTGGCGTCCTTTCCGTAAACTGTGCGCGATGCTTCTTCGGTTGCTCCCGGAGCTGTCTCTTGCCGCGGACGTTCCGTCCGGCTTCGGGCCGGCGGGACGCCGGCGCTACGGCTGGCGGTACGGTCGTGGCTGGAGTGGGAATTCACCTCTTGCAAGACTTCTTTCAGGATGCGGTGAATGATCAGGTCGGGATAGCGGCGGATCGGCGACGTGAAGTGCGTGTAGGAGGTCGCGGCCAGGGCAAAGTGGCCGTGGTTCTCTTCGGAATAGCGCGCCTGCTTCAACGAGCGCAGCATGAGGAAGGAAAGAATGCGCTCTTCCGGCTTGCCGGCAATTTTTTCGGTCAGCTTCTGATACATGCGCGGCGTGATGTGAACTTCTTTCGGAATCTCAATCTCGCGGGCGCGCTTGCCCGTGCCATAGTTGGCGCGCCGGTCGGTCTTGAGCTGCACCCGCTGGATGGGCAGCGCCCCCACGCCCAGCGAGTATCCGAAAGTCGCGGCGATCACCTCAAAGTCGTACACCCGCTTGGCATCGGGCTTCTCGTGGATGCGATAGAGCGAGGCGATGCGCTTGTTCTCCAGATACGAGGCCACGCATTCGTTGGCGGAAAGCATGAATTCTTCGATCAGGCGATGCGCCATGTTGCGCTCGGAGCGCGTGATGCTCTTCATCAATCCAAATTCGTCGAACTCGATGACCGGTTCGGGCAAATCGAAATCGATGGAGCCGCGGCGCTCGCGCTTGCGATTGAGGATCAGCGCCAGGTCGCGCATCCGCTCGAAACCGGCCACCAGCGGGCCATAGCGCTGGCGCGCGCCGGGGTCGCCTTCGAGCACCAGGTTCACGTCGGTGTAGGTCATGCGCTCGGCCGAGCGAATCACGCCTTCGCTCACTTCGTAACCAACGATTTCACCGTGATGATCGATCTCCATGACGCACGACATCACCAGCCGGTCCACCTGCGGACGCAGGCTGCAGATATCGGTTGAGAGTTCCAGCGGAAGCATGGGGACGGCGCGATCTGGGAAATAAACGCTGGTGCCGCGCAGGCGGGCTTCCTGATCGAGCGCCGAATCCGGCGTGACGTAGTGGGCCACGTCGGCGATGTGCACCTGCAGCGCAAAGTTTCCGTTCTCCAGGTGCTGCACCATCACCGCGTCGTCGAAATCGCGCGCCGTTTCCCCGTCGATTGTGACAATGGGCAGACCGCGGAAGTCGCGCCGTTTATGCACTTCGTCAGCAGAAATGATGGGCTCGGCATCCTGCGCTTCGGCGAGCACTGCGGGCGGAAAGCGATGCGGGAGGTGATGCTTGCGGATCATGATCTCGACGTCGGCGCCGAAATCGTCTTCGTAGCCCAGAATCTCCACCACCCGCCCGCGCGGGTTCTGGGTGGCGGTGGGCCAGTCGGTGATCTCAACGTCCACCACGACATTTTCCAGGTCCTCCCAGGCCGCCCGCCGCGCCGCTTCCTGGCCCAGCACGCGGTGCGGGGTCTTTTTGCCCTCCGGTAGCGCCGGCGCGTCAGGGGTGGACGTCGGCCGCTCCATCCCCTCGGGTATCACAATCTCCTGCGTGATTTTTTGGTCGATGGGAGTGACGTAATTGCGCCGGCTTCCGTAGTGGAATTTGCCCACGACCGTGGAGTGCGCCCGACCGACCAGGCGCACGATGCGTCCTTCGGCGCGTCCGTCGGGACGAATGTTGCCGATTTCGACCAGCACGCGATCGCCGTGCATGGCCGATCCCACGGCGGGAGGGGGAATGAAAATGTCCCCGGCCAGCCGTGTTTTCAAGCGCGCGTCGAGCGAACTGAGTTCCGGAATCACGAACCCGAAGCCGTCCCGGTGCATGCTCAACCGGCCCACCGCCATGTTTTTGCCGGCGGCGGTTTGCGGGATGGCGTAGCGGTCGGGGCCAACCTGCTGAAGCTGTCCGCTGGCCACCAGGTGCTTCAGACGTTCGAACAATTCGCGGCGGGCGTCTCCGTGAACGCCCAGTTCGTGCGCCATCTGCTTGAAGCCGGCGGTGCGTTTGGGCTGGAGCTCAATCTTCTTCAGGATGGCGGAATCGGAAAGCATGGTGACGGGTGTCACTCTCGGGGTCGCTTCAAGGATACCTGAGCCCACCCCGGCAAGGTGTGCCCTTCAGGAGACGGAAGCCGGAAAGTATTTTTCCCGGAAAATCCTGCGATGGTGCAGTTCATGACCGGCAATGATATAGGCGAGGGCGCGCACCGTGACTTCGTTGTTGCTGGCCACCCCGCGACGAGTCCAGGCCGCCTCATCGAGCGCGCGAAATAACGACAACGTGGCCTGGCGTACCGAGGTGAACTCTTCCAGCAGCGCCGCCAGACTGCATTGGCCGAACGGTCCATACTTCACGTAATCATCCTGCTCAAAGCCTGCCAGCGGCGTGCGGTCATTGCGGGCGATGCGCAGCCCGCGGTAGCTGAAAACGCGTTCCGTGTCGATGACGTGCCCGAGCGCTTCCTTCACGCTCCACTTGCCCGCGGCGTAGCGGAAATCTCCGTCGGCCTGGTGCGGCCCGAGCAGTGCCACCGTGTCCCGCGACTGACGGTCGAGCGTAGCCAGAATGTCACCATCCGGGACCAGAGAAACGTACCTTTCATAGTAGGGCGCATACTCGCCGGACTCCGGCCGGGCGCTGATGACTGCGATGCCTGATTTCATGAGCAATTCTCCGGAGGGATGCCTGCGGTCAGGATACCTGAGTTGGGCGGGCGAGGCGAACCGCCGCGCCTGAGGGGGGCCGGGAATTCCGGCGGAATGACGCGCTACTGCAATCCCAGCTGGGTGAGCTTGACGGCGCAGCGAGTTCCGGAGCAGGTGCCGGTGGTGGAGGTCGTCAGCGTGCTGAAGTACACGCTCGAGGCCTGGCCGCTGGTGCTGACGTTGTCCCAGATAATGCCGCTGACGCCGCCCGGGTAGTTAACCCCGCTTAGGGTGCCGGTGATCACGCCGGTGCTGATGTCATCGGTGCGGAGCACGCCGTTCGGCGACGCGCCCACCACGCCGCTGATGACAATGTCATGATCGCCGCCGCCAAAGTTCACGTTGGTATTGAAAATCTCGGTGATCGGAGTGCACGGGTTGCCGGCCGTGGTGCCGCGGGCGATGGAGCCGGTGGCGGTGGAATTCATGACCGGGTAAGCGGTAAAACCAATCCAATAGAAAGCGGCGCTGGTATCGCCGGCGATGGTCCCGCACACAAAGAGGCGCCCTGAGGAAGGGGTTGCGCCGAAATACTTGTCGTCGAAGGCGCCGCTGTGAATATCCACATCGGAAGAGTTGTTGCCGACGCTGCCCAGTCCAACGTGGACGCGCACCAGCCCGGTGAGATCCATCTTAAGCTGGGCCACCACGGCGCTGGCGCCGGCGGTGCCGTCGTTGCCGGAGAAAGCGAAAATCCGCTGGCTGGCGCCGGTGCTGTCCATGATGATCGAATCGGGGATGCCGAATGAACCGCCGTTGGCGTTGCAGTCAGCTCCGGTGCCGGTGCGGCCGGGCGGATGAGCGGCGGTGCAACCGCCGCCGCCCACCATCACCGGGCCGGCGTTAAGACTCGGGCTGGCGGTTCCGGCATTAATCACCCACATTTCGCCCAGTTGATCTCCCACAAAAAGGCGGCCGCTGGGGTAATCGTAAACCGGCCCATTGGGCATCGCCGTCGCACCGCCGGTGCCCGCCACAGGCAGAGCATAGGTCCAGTCAATCGTCGGATTGGTATTGAGGGCGCAGTTGAAGACGCAGCTGACGCGATAGATATTGCCGTCGTCGGTGCCGATAAAGGCCTTGTCGTTCTGGTAGTCCACCCAGGGAGAGGACAGCGTGTCCGTAGCCGAATTCGAGAGCGTGACCGACTTGAGGCATGAACTCGTAGGCGCTGCCACCGTGCCCGTGCAGGCGCCGTTAAGCGTGGGAGTTTTGGCGGCGGTGGCCGACGTGCCTTCCCCAGCTTTCCAGGCAAGTACGTGGAAGACGGTAGCTCCGGCGGCGCTCTCCACGTAGGCGATCCTGTTGCCGTCCAGCGAAATCACCGGGGAAGTGAGCACTTTTCCGCCGGCCGTGCTGCCGTTGTAGGCCCAGTTTACGTTGGGGTTGTTGGTGTTGCAGAATCGGGGGGCGGAACCGCTGTACAGATTGGTGAGGCCGACCAGATTCGCCTGACCATTGTTTACGCCGGCGACGTTCAAGCCAAACACCACATAATCCTTGGTGCAGCTGGGGGTTGCGTTAATGTCGAAGCCGTACTTCGCCGGGAACATGTTGGGCGCCACCGCACCCGTACCCAGGGAAATGCTCCAGTCAATCTTCATGCTGCGAGTCTGGGGGCGGGGCGGATGCGACGCCGGGCCGCCCTCACCCGGACCGAACCGCCTGGTGCCTACTCGCCCCGACGCCTGCAGATTGCGCTCGGCGAGCCGAAAGAGTATGCGGGGCTCGACCTTGGCCCGCTCCAGGTCGGCGGCAGGTAGTCCGCCGCTGAGAGTCACATGGCGATAACTCCAGTCCAGGACGCGGCCAACATGCTGCCGGGAGGGCTGGTCCTGCGCTTGCCCGGCGGCGCCGAGGCAGGCCAGGAGCAACGCCGACACCAGATGATGACTGCGCATAAAGGTCATGGCTCTCCCTGCGGAAGACGGAAAAAAACACCCCTCTCACGTCTCTTAAGATTAAAGTAATTCAATCCGCTTGAGCCGTCTGTCTCGAGGCAGGCGTATTACGTTAGTAACCTCTCCGTTTCGCCCTTTGGTGTCGCCATTGCTGCTCAAATGCGATGATGATGGCGATGGTATCGCGCCGGGGAAAAAATGCCGCCCCGGGCGAAATTTGCACAGTCTGGAAGCGGCCGATGCCGGTTAGCGTGAATCGCAGATCGTCAATGGCCGTCCTGTCCAGTGTTTGCATGTCTCGCGCTATCAACAAAAAGGCGTTTTTCACAGGCCGGGTTTGCAACTTGCTGGAGTAAAATGCGAGTTGGTCACCGAAGTGCGGCCTTAACCTAGAATCCATACGAGGAAAGGACTTTTGCCACATGTGGAAACCCACGAATCAGCCTACGACTCCAGGCCGGCCAGGTGAGCCGGAGCGCCCGGCGGCGCCCGCCCCTACTCCAACTTTTTCTGCCGCGAGCGAGCCCGCTCCGGCGCCGCGTCCGGTGGCCACCACCACCGCGGACCAGGCCACGATCGGCAAATCGCTGGTGATCAAAGGTGAAGTCACGGGTTCCGAGTCGCTTTACATCGATGGGCGAGTGGAAGGTTCCATCAACCTGTCAGGCAACCGCGTGACCGTGGGCCGCAATGGCGTGGTTTCGGCTAACATCAACGCCCGTGAAATCGTGGTCCTGGGCAAGGTGCGCGGCAACCTCACCGCCAGCGATCGGGTCGACATCCGCAGCGACGGTTCGCTCACCGGCGACGTCGTGGCCGCCCGCATCTCCATCGAAGACGGCGCCTTCTTCAAGGGCGGCATCGACATCCGCAAAGCCGGCCAGAAGCCCAACGGGGAAGAAGTCAAGGCCTCGGCTGAAGCCGCGACCGCAGCCCGGGTCTAGGTTTCGCGAGAAGATCACGGCGGATGCTCTTGTTGCAGACAAGAGCATCCGCCGTTTTTTTGTCTGAGAACAAAGAACTAAAAACTGAAGATCTGAGACCAATCTACGGCTCAATGCCCTTACTCAGTTCCTCCGCCTGGGTTTCGGCCACCCGAGGATAAGAAATAACCTTCCGCCGGCGAAGGTCGGCCGCCAGCGACGACCGCGTAAGCCAAAGTCCCGCTGCCACTGCACCCGCCCATGTGACCGTGATCAGCGCAAGGGCCTTGAGGTCTGCGACTCGGCTATTGTTGACCAGCAGGATGCGCGCCACCTGATAACTGAGCAGACCGGCCACGGCGGACGTAATTCCGGCCTTCCCGATTTCTCCCCAGCGCAACTCGTCCACGCGGATAAGCCGGCGCTGATGGAGCAGCAGCGCCAGCGCCAGCGTATTCGCCACAATCCCCAGGTCGGAGGCCATGGCCAGTCCGACCGTAGAAAACTTGTGGAACAGGATGGAGTAGAAGGGGATCGATGCCACCGTGATCAGGCTGCTCGCCACCATGGGGACGAGCGTGTTCCCGGCGGCGTAAAACGCTCGCGAGTAAAGCCCCTGCGCCGACCAGAAGCACAGCGAAAGCGCGAACCAGAAGAAATACAGCGCGGTTTCCTGGGAGTCGGAAAACCGGAAGTGTCCGCGACGGTAAACCAGGTCGATCAGCGGGAGGGCTGCGACCATCATGAAACTGGTCGCCAGCAGGGAGGTGGCCACCACGCGGTAGATGGAGCCGTTCACCGTGTCGGCAAACTCCCGCATGCGTTTTTCGCCAAACAGCTTGGCAAAAAACGGCAGCGAGGCCTGGCTTGTAGCCTGTCCCAACACGGCGATCGGCACCGCAAACAACCGCTTCGCGTAATTGAGCCGCGTGATGTCACCCACTGCGCCGGAGGCGAAGTAGCGCAGGATCCAGTCGTCGGCGGTGACCAACGATACACCCAGCATCAGGGGAATCGATAGCCGCACCCACTCGCGAAATGCCGGATTGCGCACATCGAACGAAATGCTGTAGCCGGTGCCGATGCGGGCAGCGCCGACGGCGTTGATCAGGAACGGTCCCAGGAAACTCCCCGCCAGCGCGCCATAGGCCAGTGATGCGATGCCAAAGCGGTGTGAAAGCAACACCCCGCCCAGAATAATGGCCGCGTTGTAGAGCAGGGGCGAGAAAGCGGGAAAGAGAAACAGGCGGCGCGAAAGCAAAACCGCCGAAACCACTCCGCCGACATAAAAGAAGATCTGCGCCGGCAGCAGGATGCGCGTCAGGTGAACGCAAAGCTCCATCTGTTGGGCGCTGAAATCGGGGAAAAGATGGCGTGAGATTTCCGGGGCAAAAAATTCCGCCAGCAGGACGCCCACGCCCAGCACCGCGGTCATCACGGTGATGATGATGGAGAAAGTCTTCTGGGCTTCGTGTTCTTTGTTCTCCGCGAGAAACCGGGTATAGATCGAAACGAAGGTGATGGAAGCGGTCCCGCCCGCCACCAGGTAATTCAGCCAGTCGGGAATGGTGAAGCCGGCGACGTAGGCGTCGGTGGCCGGTCCGGCGCCAAAGGCATACGCAATGTAGGCCTCGCGCACATACCCGATCACGCGCGACAGCATGACCGCCGTCATGAGCAGCAGCGTGGCCGAAAACGCAGTGTGCTGATGGGAAGGACGAAAGAGGCGAACCAGGCGGGCAAAGCCGCGAACCGGGCGCGTTTCCGGAGACTCAGCAGAATTCGCCATCAAGGGGCGATTCTACACGCAAACATTCGGCTGCCCGGATACGCCAAATGGTTCGCGTATGAAAGGCACGTGTGGGGCGGGCGCCCTCGCCCGCCGCCTTTGGCGGTTGTAGTCGATGGGTTCTCTGGATGCGGAGCCCTCGAACTTGTTTGAGTATCTCAAGTCCAGGTCAAAAGCGGCGGGCGAAGGCGCCCGCCCCACACGTGCTCTCGTTCAGTCTGCCGCCGGATGCGTGACCCGCGTGTCTTTGTAAACCACGCCACCCTTCATCACGAAATCAACGTGCTCGAGGGCGCGCACATCGGCCAGGGGATCGGCGTTCACCGCAATGATGTCCGCATACTTACCGGCCTCGATGGTACCCACGTTCTGGGCCCGTCCGATGAGATCGGCGGCACTCGAAGTAGCAGCCCGGATGGCCTGCGCCGGCGTCATGCCAAACTTCACCATGTAGAAGAACTGCCGCGCGTTGTCGCCGTGAGGGTAGACGCCCGCATCGGTGCCAAACGCCATCTTTACGCCCGCCTGCACCGCTTTGCGGAAGTTCTCGCGCTGCAGGCGACCCACCATTCTCTCCTTGTCGAGATTTTCAGTGGGCAGTCCCCATTTGGGCGCTTCATTCAGGATGTAGTCATCGTTGTAGATATCCATCACCAGATAGGTTCCGTGCTCCTTCGCCAGGCGGATGCCTTCGTCATCAATCAAACTGGCGTGCTCGATCGAATCGATGCCCGCGCGGATCGCGTTCTTGATGCCTTCAGTGCCGTGGGCGTGCGCGGCGATTTTCCGGCCGCCCATGTGCGCGGTTTCCGCGGCCGCTTTGAGCTCTTCGAAGGTGAATTGCGGCGACCCGGGATTGTCTCCCTTCGACAGCACGCCGCCGGTGGCCAGGATCTTGATCACATCCACGCCGTATTTCTCCTGCGCGCGGACGACGTGGCGAATCTGGTCCACGCTATCGGCGAGAGCGAAGTCGCGCTCTTCGGGAAACATCATGACCCGGGTCTGGGGCGAGAAGTTGTTGAGATCGCCGTGGCCGCCGGTAATCGAAATCGCAGGGCCGCTCGCCACCACCCGCGGGCCCACCAGGAAGCCTTCATTGATCGAGTTGCGCAGGTCGACCGCAAGGAACGGGTCGGATCCCACGTCGCGCACCGAGGTGAAGCCGGCCTCCAGTGTCTTGCGCGCATTGACCACCGCGGCGAATGCATGATCGAACGGCGTGTCCTTGAAGTTGTAAATTTCGTTGTAGCGGTCGGCGCGCGAACCCAGGTGGGTGTGGCAGTCGATCAGGCCAGGAAGAACGGTGGCCTGCGAGAGATCGATCACTTTGGCGCCCGCCGGAATCTTGACCTCCGCGGCTGAGGCGACGTTCTTGATGCGCTCATCTTCAACCACGATCACCACGTTTTCACGGGCGGTGTCGCCGGTAGCATCAAACAGGCGGCCCGCAAGGATGTAGCTGACCTTGGGGGCGGGCTTTTCGGCTGACGCCTGCCCGAAAACAATGGCTGGAAGTATGAGACAAACAAGTAAGCAGAAGAGTTTGTTTCTAGGACTGGCTAGATTCACGGGCCGCTCCTGGGTTCGGGATTGGTTGGGAAGCGTTAAGATCCGGATTGGACAGAGAAGTCTCAGGGTTCGGCTTAGTCGCTGTCAAGCGCCTCGGAGGCGCCGCGTGGAGCGCCTCGGGGACGCCGCACCAAGAGCCTGGGGTACGGCGCCTCAAGCGCCTGGGCGGCGTCGCGCCGAGCGCCTGTTGCAGAGCCAGTAAGAACAGCCGCGAAGCGGCGCAAGAATAAAGCCCACGGGTGAACCGTGGGTGGGATCGAGATCAAGATGGAGCCCCGCAGGGGCGGAAGACCCCGGCGCAACCATCTTTCCGCGATTCGCCGGGCGTTGCCCGGCCTGACCGGGTCGAAGACCCGGTCCCACACAACCCTTTTGCGTGTTTTGACACTGCGGCAGAGCCCGCCGGATAATCCCACTGTGTCCGATCCCATGGCCGGGCAAAACACTGTTCGCTCCTCGGTTTTCCGGCGTTCTTTCCGCAAGACGGTTCCTTCAGCCGTACGCGGCGAAGGCGTATACGTGTGGGATACGGAAGGCAACCGCTACCTCGATTTTTCCGGCTCCGCGGCGGTGAATCTTATCGGGCACGGTGTGCCGGAGATTGCCTCCGCGATGACGGAGCAGGCCCGGCAACTCGAGTTTGTCCACACCAGCCAGTTCACCACTCCGGTCGCGGAAGATTACGCGCGCGAATTGCTAGACTTTGCCGGCGAGAATTTTCAGGGCGGCGCCGTGTACTTCACCTGCGGTGGATCGGAATCGGTCGAAACCGCGCTGAAACTGGCGCGGCAATACCACGTGGAGACCGGCCAAGGCGAACGCTGCCAGGTGCTCAGCCGGACCCAGAGCTATCATGGCTCGACCCTGGGCGCGCTTTCAGTTTCAGGCAACCGGCGCCGCCGCGAAATCTATTTGCCCATGGTGCGGGAGTTCGCGCATGTGGGAATCCCCTACTGCTATCGCTGCGACTACGACTGCAAGGACGGCTGCCGCAACTGCGGCCTGAAATACGCCGCTGAACTGGAGCAGGCGATTGAATCCGCAAACGGCGCAGCCGCGGCCTTCATTTTCGAACCGGTCAGCGGGGCCACCTTGGGCGCTGTCGTCCCGCCGCCCGGATATCTGCAGAAAATCGCCGAAGTGTGCCGGCGCCACGGCGTCCTGCTGATCGCCGATGAAGTCATGACCGGCATGGGCCGCACGGGGAAGAATTTTGCCGTCGAACACTGGGACATCGCGCCCGATATCCTGATCGCGGCCAAAGGTCTCTCCAGCGGCTACGCTCCGCTGGGCGCGGTCATCGCCACGAAAAAGGTCGTGGATGGAATTGTGTCCGGAGCATTCCTGCACGGTTTTACCTATAACGCCCATCCCGTCTCCATGGCAGCCGGACGCGCCGTGCTTCGCCGCCTGCAGCAGCACAACCTGGTGCAGGCATCCGACTCCGGACGCGAGGGAACTATCGCCGCCAGCCTGGAGCGCTCGCTGTCGACGCTTCTGGAGCTGAAGACGGTTGGCGAGGTCCGCGGCATCGGACTGCTGCGCGGCGTGGAATTCGTTTCCGACAAACCCAGCAAGAAGCCGTTCGCGCCGGAACTGAATTTCGCGGGACGCGTCACCGCCGCCGCCCTGAAGCGCGGCTTGCTGGTCTATCCCATTCAAGGCTGCGTGGACGGAATCTCCGGCGACCACCTGCTGATCGCCCCTCCGGCGGTCATCACCGAAGAGCAAATCGACTGGTCGGTCCGGCAGCTGAAGGAATCCATCGAAGAAGCAGCCCACAGGTAGCGCCGGCGTCCCGCCGGCTGTCGTGGGGGCGTCTCGCCCCCACTTCCGGAAGAAATGTCGCGCGCGTTATCGCCTTAGCACACAACTACCCCGCACGTTATCAATCGCTTACGAGATTACCTGCGATTGATTCGCAGTTTACCTCCAGTGTATTGCGCCGGCCTCGGCACACCCCCAGACTGGCTCCCAAGGAGCAAGAAAATGGCGAGCCCAATGATCGATTTCTGCGAACAGTCGAACCCCAGCGTCCTTACCGAAGTACGCCGCGTCAAGCGCTTCGAAAACGCGCCCCGCATCCATAACGCGCTGACCAGCAATCCCGAAAAGCGGGCCCTGATGTGGATGGCGGAACGCACTTCGCGCCGCATCAGTTCCGACCACCTTACGGTGTTGGGGTTCGCAGCCCAGGTGATGGCAGGGGTCAGCTACGCCTTGGCCGCCTCGAACCGGTACTGGCTCCTGGCCGGCATCTTCTTCCTGGGGCTCAATTGGCTGGGAGACAGTCTCGATGGCACGCTGGCCCGGGTGCGGCAGCAGCAGCGTCCGCGCTACGGCTTCTACGTGGACCACATCGTCGACAGCTTCGGCGGCCTGGCCCTCATGGGCGGGCTGGCGCTTTCGGGATACATGCATCCCTACATCGCGATCGGCCTGCTGCTGGCCTTCCTGTTGCTTTCGATCCAGTCCTACCTGGCCACGTACACGCTGGGAGAATTTCAACTCTCGTTCTGGAGTTTTGGTCCCACCGAGTTGCGCATCCTTTTGTCGATCGGCAACGTGGCGCTGTTCTGCCATCCCATGGTTTTCCGAGGGCGCTTCCGCCTGTTCGATGTCGGCGGCGCGGTTGGCTTGATCGGCATGGCTGTCATGCTGGTTTTCTTCACGGTCCGCAACACGCGCCGTCTCTATCTCGAGGAGCGGATTCGATGACAGCAGGCGCATGGCGTTCCACCGCAACCCGGTGGCTCAAGTTCAACCTGGTGGGCGGCATCGGCATCGCGGTGCAACTGCTCATGCTGCTTATGCTGAAGACCGGATTGCACCTCAACTATCTGATCGCCACCGCGCTGGCGGTCGAGACCGCGGTGGTCCACAATTTTCTATGGCACGAACGCTTCACCTGGGCGGACCGCGCCGGAGCGGGATTGACGCGCTTCCTGAAATTCAATCTGAGCACGGGGTTGTTTTCCATCGCCGGCAACCTGGCGCTCATGAAGCTCTTGGCCGGTTTGGGACAAATGAATTATCTGCTGGCCAACGGAATCACCATCACGGCATGCTCCGTAGTCAATTTCCTGGTCAGCGATGGTTTTGTGTTTGCAGCGGGAGGGACAGAAACTCAGTCCATGTGATGGTTCGCCTGGCGCTCGACCGACCAGATATCTTCCGGCTTCTGCTCAAAGGGATACACGTGCACCATCCAGCCGAATATCTGCGGCATGAATTTGCCTCCGGCGGCTTCACAGGCGTCCTTGGTGGTGATTGAGCCGGCCAGGCCGAACTTCGCATTCGGCCCCCACGCCTGGCTTCTCTTCTCGGGAGGCGGCATGCACAGGTTGATGTGGGCGTGCCACTGGGCAATGCTCAACGGGATGCGCTGGTCTAGGTCGTTCCAGTTGGCATTCTTGGGTGCGGTGTACATCACGCCAATCAGCTTGTAGCCATCGCCGGTCTTCTCATAGAGCAGCGACGTCGGATGATCCGGATCGAAGTGAATCGCGGCCTCAAAAGCATAGCGGTAATTGGTGAAGTGGTATTGCTTCTGCGGAAGGTTGGGCAGAAAAATCTTGTACCCGTCGGCCAGCGCCACTTTGTAATCGATATATTTTTCGGCCGCCTGGCGCGCGGCAGCCACCACCTGGTCGGCTTTCTCCTGATCGCCGGGCTTCAGCTCGCGCAGCGTCGTCATCTTCATGTGCGACCCCATGTCCATCTTGCGATCGGACATGGAGAGCATGGCGTGGGCGCTGCCGTCGTGGTTCATGCCCGCCATGTCCGGCATGGGCATGTTGGTCATATTCGGCGAGTCCTGGGACGTGGCCGGAGAGGGTTCAGAGGCATCGTGTGACATCTCAGCCGGCGCGGTTTGCGCAGGCTGGTCGGCGCTCGGAGCGTCGGGCTGAGATTTCTGATCTTGCGCCCGTAGCGGCAGCAGCGCGAGCGGCGCAAGCAAAACCAGGGCCAGAATCCTTCTGCTCATAGCGATTACTAACCCTGACCGAGCTGGAATGTTTCTGCAATAGAAGAGAGGGCACCCAGATTACGGCCGTAACACTGCCGGACGGCAGATGCTGAGGCGGGCGTTTTTCGTAGCGCCGGCGTCCCGCCGGCTGTCGTGGGGGCGTCCCGCCCGCACTGCCGAGAGTGCAAACCGGGGACGGGACAGCCCGCGGGACGCCGGCGCTACGCAACCCCTAGCCCGCTAACACCTGTTGCGCTGCGATCTCGCCGGAATGGACGCAGTCGGGCACGCCAATCCCGCGATAAGCGTTGCCGGCCAAAGCCAGGCCGGGCGCTTGCTTCAGCAGGCCCTCGATTCGTCGCAAGCGCTCGAGGTGCCCCACGGTGTATTGCGCCATCGCTTTCTTCCAGCGATATACCCGGGTGAAAAGGGGCTCCGCTTTCAGGTTGAGAATTTGCCCAAGTTCTTCGCGGACGATAGTCAGGATTTCATCGTCTGGAAGTTGCAGGATCTGCCCGTCGCGGCTGCCGCCCAGAAAGCAGCGAAGCAATGCGCGGTCAGGTGGAGCACGATGGGGGAATTTATTGTGCACAAACGTCGCGGCCAGCATGCGCTTGCCTTCGCTGCGCGGCACCAGAAAGCCAAAGCCGGGCGGCAGCGCGGCCCGTATATCTTTGCCGAAGCCCAGCGCCACCGTCATTGAGGAACTGTACGGAATGGCCTTGAGTTCGGAGGCGAGGTTGGGGCAGGTGATATCCAGCAGAAGCCCGGCGGCCGGCGCCGAGGTCGCCACGATCACGGCATCAAAAGTGTCGGACGCGTACCCGGCAGAGATGACCCATCCCCGCTCCTGTTGCTGCACCGCCTCGACCAGAGTGTTTGCGCGCAAGGCTTGCGGCGAAACCCTGGCGGCGAGAGCATCCGACAGTTCCTGCATTCCGTTCTTGAGCGAGGTAAAAATCGGCGTCCGGGAGGGCGCGGATTTCAAGTTCTTGCGCGCCGCCAGCATGCCGCGCCCCAGGCTGCCATACTTCGACTCCATCTCGACGAACCGGGGCAGTACTGCGCGCACGCTGAGCTGCGAGGCTTCGCCGCCATAGACGCCGGAAAGCAGGGGATCGGCCAGGCGATCGACCATCTCCGCGCCGTAGTGGCGGTCCACCAGTGCCGCCACGCTTTCATCATTCTCCGCCTGGCGCGGAGCCATTCGCCATTCGCGCACCATGCGGAACTTTGTGGCCGACGAAAAAAGCGGGGACAAGAGCGACGGAGCCAGCCTGGTGGGAACCATGAACATCAGTCCGTCGGGCAAGGGAATCAGCTTGCCCTTTACCAGAATGTAAGTTTTGCGATCGCCATCGCTTGATCCGATGAGTTGGTCTGCTATGCCGAGGCGGCGACAGAGATCGGCGGCCCACGGCTTTTCGGTAAGAAAAGAATCAGGGCCGGCCTCGACCAGGCAGCCATCCACCTGCTCGGTCGCCAGCACGCCGCCGAAACGCGGACCGGATTCGTACACCGTGTAATCCAGCGCATCTCCCGCCTGGCGGCGTTCTTCAAGCGCAAACGCCGCCGCCAACCCGGAGATGCCGCCGCCGACAATGGCGATGCGTTTCATAAGCTTTCAATCGCGCGATCGATGGGGTTCGGCCTTGTCAGAGCATCGTCGGAATGCGCCGCCCGGTCATTTTCCCATGCGCGACCGCGCTACATCGGCCAGCGCGGCAGTCAACAACCGCGAATCATTCAGCGATTCCGCCCGCCACAGCCGCATGCCTTCTTTCCCGGCAAACTCCTTGAACCCGATGTCAATGTCGTACAGCACCTCGACGTGATCGCAGAGAAATCCGATGGGCTGCACGAAGATCCCGCGATGGCCTTGCTCTTTCAATTCGAGGATCGTGCTTTCGACCGTGGGTCCAAGCCACGCTCCGCCCGACATCCCCTGGCTTTGAAAGGCAAACCTCCAGTCATCCGCGGCGAGACCTGCCTTAAGAGCCACCAGCCTGGCGGTTTCCTTGGTCTGGGTTTCGTAGGGATCGCCTTCGGCGATGGTGCGCTGAGGAACGCTGTGGGCGGTAAAGATGACCGGAACTCGCGCCGCCATTTCAGCGCAGGCTCGATTCCATCCCGCGTGAAACTTTTCGGCAAAGGCTGCGATCAGAAGCGGATGATCATGCCACGACTCGACGAATTCGACGGCAAACGGCGTGCCGCCTTCGACATTCAACGCCGCGCGATAAAGTCCGACGCTGGTGCGCGAGTTCTGCGGGGCCAGGCAGATGACC
>Ga0187823_10000145_pt1 | contig 16339 bp, 14 predicted proteins | sample NC_wetland_sal_i_12_FD_132968 | JGI IMG/M metagenome (GOLD analysis project Ga0187823, IMG submission 132968) | Wetland sediment microbial communities from Neuse River Estuary, North Carolina, USA - SourceSoil_3 | ecosystem: Environmental > Aquatic > Freshwater > Wetlands > Sediment | place...
GTGAGCGGCGCCTCCGCCTGTCCCATGAAGATCGACGCCGCCACGTCCAGGCTCTCGGCGCCGCTCGCCCCCATCAGCCGGCTCATCACGGCGGCGAACGCCCGGACCACGGGCTGCATGACGCCGACGTGGTAGAGGATCGCGAAGAGCGCCGAGATGAAGATGATCGCGGGCAGCACCTGGAACGCGAAGATCACGCCCAGGCTCGAGTGCTGCTTGCCGAGCTCGCCGAAGACGAACTCCGAGCCGGCATAGGAGAAGGCCAGCAGCGCGGTGACCCCGCGGCCCAGGAGGCGGAAGAGGTCCTGGCCCGCCGGCACCCTGAGAACGAACAGGGCGAAGACGAGCTGGAGCCCCAGTCCCCACGCGACCACGCTCCAGCGGATCGCGCGGCGGTCGCGGGACAGGGCGAACCCGACCCCGACGATGAGCGCGATCCCGATGAGCCCCGTGAACCGCCCCATCACGGGATCGCCGCGAGCTCGCCCCGCGTCCGTTCCAGCAGGGCCCCGCGCTCGGGCCACGGCAGGAACGCCGCCGCCATGCCGTCGAGGATCATCCGGTCCATCTCCCCGCGGGTGACGCCCAGCGCCCGGTGGGCGAGCCGGTGCTCGCCGGTGATGGTCGTCCCGCTCATGAGCCAGTTGTCGGAGGAGAGCGCCACGGCCAGACCGGCGTCGAGGTAGCGGCGCAGGGGATGCTCCTCCGCCCGCTCGACCACGTGGGTCTGCAGATTGCTCGTGAGGTTGATCTCGACCAGGATGCGCCGGTCCCGCACGTAGTCCTGGAGCGCCGGGTCCTCCCAGAGCCGCGTCCCGTGCCCCAGCCGGTTCGCCCGGCAGCAGTGCACCGCCTCGGCGACGGACGCGGCGCCCGCCGCCTCGCCCGCGTGCACGGTCACGCCCAGGCCGCCCTCCGCCGCGATCTCGAAGGCCCGCCGGTGCGGCGCGGCGGGATGGGTGGCCTCGGGCCCGGCGAGATCGAATCCTACGACGCCGCGTTCCCGCCACTCGACCGCGTGCCGCGCGATCTCCTCCGAGACCGCGGGCGGCAAGTGCCGGAGCGAGCAGTGGATCGCCCGGGAGACGACGCCGAACTCGGCCTCGCCCCGCGCCAGGCCCCGGAGCTCGGCGGTGGTCACCGCGTCGAGATCGAGCCCGCCGGACCGGCTCAGCACCGGGCAGTACCGCACCTCCATGTACCGGACGTTCTCCCGCGCCGCGTCCGCCACCATCTCGTAGGCCACCCGCTCGATCGCGTCCGCCGTCTGGAGCAGCGCGACCGTGATGTCGAACCGGCGCAGGTAATCGTCCAGGTTCCGCGCATCATCCACGACCATCGCCCGGCCGAGCCCGCCGGCGTCGGCCGCCGGGAGGGAGACGCCGGCCCGCCGGGCCAGCTCGAGCATGGTCGCCGGGCGGAGCGAGCCGTCGAGGTGCACGTGCAGCTCCGTTTTCGGGAGCCGCGCGATCAGGTCACGGGTGAGCATCGCCACCGCGGGTCGGGCCCGGCCTCGCCGAGCGCACGACCCGAAGGATCGTCCCGGCCGCGATCGGAGCGTCGGGCTCGATGCGGACACCGCGGCCGTCGGTGAGATACGCCGCACCCGCGGTGACGGCCGCGCCCAGCTCGGCGTCGGCGGCATGCACCGCCGCGGCCGCGGACGAGCCCGGCGCCACGTCCACCGGGCGCTCGTTCACGTAGACCCGCGCGGTCACCGGCCCACCTCCCTGAAGCGGATGTCCTCCGGCGGCGCGACCGGCTGAGGCAGGCGCTGGAGATAGGCGACGAGCGCGTCGAGGTCGCTGAGCCTCGAGGGGGCGGCCGGCCGGCCCGCGAGCATCGCGAATTCCGGGCGCTCCGGCAGCGGCTCGGCCACCGCGAGGCGATAGGTCGCGGCGTCCTTGAGGTCCCGCCCGTCGTCGAAGCGGACGCGGCGGATCCGCCGCCCCGCCGGGGCGCGGGGATCGTACTCGACGACGAGGCCGGAGACGTGTGCGTTCGGCACCCCGCTCGCCAGCACCCGCTCGAGCGCCTGGCGGAGCACGGCGCCGGTCACGATGAGGGTGGCGAGCGGGCGGGGCGGGTCGTGCAGGGCGAGCAGCTGCAGCCATGTGGCCGGCCCCGCAGGAAGGTCGCCGCCAATCGCGGCGGTTCGCACCAGGCTCGCATCGGCCCGGAGCGCGTTCCGCTGCGCGTCGGCGACCAGATCGCCCAGCGGCGACTCGCCCTCGTCGCTCCGCCCGAGCGGCAGCTTGATCCGGGCGACGACCTGCCGCCCGAGTGAGTCCGCCTGGGCCCGGGCCCGCCCCACGACCGCCGCGGTGGCCGAATCCTGCGGGATCCGGTCCGGATCGACGGGGACGAGCCGGGCCCGGACCTCCCGCGAGCCGACCACCGTCCGCACCAGGTCGATCACGCCGAGCTCCGCGGCCACCGGACGGGCCCGCACCACGGTGATGCGGCCGATGCGCGCGGTCGCCGCACCGTCCCCGCCGGCGACCACCACGTCCACCTTGCTGTCCTGGAGCTGGCGCGCCAGCTCGGCCCCGTCGTCGGGGCACGGCCCTCCGCCGCAGCCGGCGCCTCCGTCCGCGAGCACAACGGTGAAGTCGGGCCGCTCCGCCTGCGCGGCCGCGAGCGCTTCCCGCAGGCCCGCCGCGCCGGCGTCGATCGCCATGCCGCGCACGCCCGCATCCTGGAGCAGCGGCGCCGCCGACGGACTGAGGTAGCCGATCAGTGCCACCCGGAGCGGGCCAGCCGGGAGCACGCGGTAGGGCACGACCCAGTCCGGCCGGCGTCCGCTGCTGGAGTCGCGCAGGTTCGCGGCCAGCCACGCGAACCTGGACTGCGTCATGCGGAGCCGCAGCGTGTCGAGCGACCAGGTGAAGTCGCGGGCGCCCAGGGCGGTGGCCTCGAGCCCGAGCCGGTTCAGCACCTCCACCGAGGAGAGCCCGGCGACGAGGTCCGCCGCCGGCGTCCCCTCCAGCGCGTCACCCGCCGTGACCCGAAGCGTCGGGCAGCGGCACTCCGTCGCGGCCCGGTCGGCCGCGGTCTTGAGCGCTGCGGCGCGCCCCGTCACCGCGCCGCGGAAATCCCCGAGCGCCAGGATCCGGAGCAGGACGGTGTCCGCGGGGGCGGAGGCGGCGGCCGGCCGCGGCGCACCGCCGAGGAGCCGCCGGACCTGGTCGGCCATCTCCGGCGGAATGATGCGCCAGCCGGTCTCGGCGTAGTCCCGCGGCTCGAGGTGGCCCCGGGCCCGGATCTCCGCCATCAGGAGATCGCGGATGTTCTCGTCCCGGTCGTAGACGACCGGCGCGTCCCGCAGCATGGCGAACCCGCCCCCGCCCGATTGGCGGTAGCTGCCCACTGCCAGGGTGAAGCTGTCACCCGGGCCGACGGGCCGGCCCCGCACCGCGAGGTTCCGGATGCGGCTGCCCGGAGGGAGACGGAGGTCGATGTCGTAGCTCGCGCCGGACACGATGTCGTAGTCGAGGCCGGAGACCGCCGGATCGAGCGCGGCCCGCCCGAGAGAGTCGGTCGTGTAGAAGCGCGCGCTCCGCTCGAGGTACGCCTTGAGCTGTGCGCCCGAGATCCGCACCGCCCGCAGCGTGCTTTCGTCGGGGTACAGCGCGAACACGTCGCGCCGCCGCACGTCGCCGTCGGGGAAGCCGGCCCCCGGGTCGAAGGCGGTGGTCGCGGACAGCTCGGCCCCGCTCCGCGCCTTCTGCACCGCCTGGATGAACCCGATGATCGGCGTGGGCTCGCCGCGCGCCAGCGCCGCCGGCATCGCGCCCCGCGAGTCGCCTAGCGACTGGTTCACCCACTCGCGCACCGCCGTTCGGAGCGGCGCCTGGCGTGCGGCGAGGCGGGCCGATGGCGGGACCGTCGCCAGGTCCACCGATTCCGCGCGGATTCGCGCGACCCGGGCGCCCGCCGGCCCCCGGATCACGTCGAGATGCACGACGGCGAGCGCCTGCGCGTAGGGCCTGGGCTGCACGAAATGGACGCCGCCCAGAACCGAGTCCCGGATGAAGCGATGGGTGTGCCCGACCACGACCAGGTCCGGCCGTGCCGGCAGGCGGGCCAGCGCCGCGGCGGCGTTCTCCGGACCCACGCCGGTCGTGTCATAGGAGCTCGCCTCGTCCATGCCGCTGTGGACCAGCGCGACCACGACGTCCGACTCGCGACGGACCTGCGACAGCACCGGGGCGGCGCTCTCCGCGATCGGCCCCACGCGCAACCGGCCGCGGACCGCCTTCCGGCTCCACACCTCGACGCCCGGCGTGGTGAAGCCGGTGATTCCGACCCGCACCCCCTCGCGCGTCACTATGACGTAGGGCGGCAGCTCGAGCGTATCGGCCGGCAGGCCCCGGATGTTGCCGCTGACGTAGCGGAAGGTCGCGGCGGCCACGGCGCGGCGGAAGGGCGCGAGCCCGAAGTCGAACTCGTGCTCGCCGGGCGTCGCGACATCGTAGCCGATCAGGCTCATCGCCTCGACCACCGGGTTGGGGTCGCGCGGCGCCACCCGGCCGTAGTAGTCAGCGAACGGCTCGCCCTCGATGACGTCGCCCGCGTCCGCCACGATCACGCGCCCGGGATAGCGCCGCCGCAGCGAGTCGATGACCGTGGCCGCGCGCGCGAGGCCCCCGGGGAACGGCCGGTCGGCCACGTAGTCCCACTCCGTGGCGTGGCCGTGGACGTCGGTGGTGGCAACGAGGACGAGATGGATGGTGTCGGCTGGCGCCGCGGCGACTGCCGCTGAGAGCAGCAGGGCGTGGAGCATGCGGGGAATATAAGGCTCCTCTTGCTTTCATTCGCGTCCATCCATATATGTCTCCGCGAATATGCCGCCCTCGACCTCCGCCGCCGACCTGCTGCTCGCCGTCGCCGAGCCGACCCGGCTCCGGATCGTCAACTGCCTGGCGGCCGCCCCGCTGTTCGTCTCCGACCTCCAGGCGGTGCTCGACCTCCCGCAGCCCACGGTGTCGCGCCACCTCCAGGTGCTCCGCCGCGCCGACCTCGTGGCGGACACGCCCGTCGCGCAGTTCGTGCTCTACCGTCTGCGCCGGTCGCCCGACGCGTCCGGGCGCCTCCTCGCTGCCGTGGTGGATGCGCTGGGGCAGGACGAGCCCCTCCGCGCCGAGCGGCAGCGGGCCGCCGAGCGCAGCCGTTCCCACACCCGGGTTCGGGTGTAGCCGCCCGGCCGACCGAGGCCCGATGACCGACGCCAGCGCCCCGCACCGCGTCCTCGTGGTGGACGACGAGCCCGACATCACCGCGCTCGTCGCCTACCATCTCGCCAAGGCGGGCTACCGGGTCTCCACCGCGGCGACCGGCCCCGAGGCCCTCAAGGCGGCCCGGGAGGAACGGCCCGACATCGTGATCCTGGATCTGATGCTCCCCGGGGTGTCGGGCTACGACGTGCTGGCCGAGCTCCGGCGCCAGGAGGAAACCCGCGACGTCGGCGTCATCCTGCTCACGGCGCGCCGGGAGGAGCCGGACCGGATCCGGGGACTCTCCCTCGGCGCGGACGACTATCTCACCAAGCCGTTCTCGCCCCAGGAGCTCTCGCTCCGGGTCCAGGCCGTGCTCCGCCGGCTCGGCTCGCCCGCCGTTTCGGCCGGGTCCACCCTCGCCGCCGGGCCGATCTCGATCGACCGCTCGGCCCACCGCGTGACCGTCGCGGGGCAGGAGCTCACCCTCACGGCCACGGAGTACAAGCTGCTGCTCACGCTGATCGAGCGGCGCGGGCGGGTCCAGACCCGGCCGCAGCTGCTCGAGACGGTGTGGGAAGCGCAGCCCGACATCCAGACCCGGACGGTGGACATGCACGTGCAGCGCCTCCGGACCAAGCTGGGCGAGGCCGGGAAGCTCATCGAGACGGTGCGGGGCTTTGGCTACCGGTTCCGCGCCACCGAGCGGGGGACCCGGGTCCGGTGACCTTCGCCCGGCGGCTGGTGCTCGGGACCGTCCTGGTTCTTCTCTTCACCATCCTCGTCCTCTTCTGGAGCGCGGAGCGCGCCCTCCGGCGCGACCTCGAGTCGGGGGTCGCGCGGAGGCTGCTCCGCGAGGCGGCCCTGGTCCGCGAGGCGGTTCCCAACGACGCCGGCGCGAACGCCGCCGCCATCCGCCGGCTCGCGGGCCAGCACGCAGTGCGCATCATGCTCCTCGACGACACCGGCCGGCCCCGGGAGGACAGCGACCTGCCGCCGGGAGCACGGCCCGGGATCGTGACTTTCGCCGCCGACTCTGACGTGCAAGCCGTGCTCGCGGGCGCCCCCGGGCCGGTGGTGCACCGCGGCGACGACGGGGAGATGTACGCCTCGGTGCGTGGGGGGCCGGGCGTCATCCGCGTGGCCGCGAGTCTCTCGCAGGTGGACGAGACGGTGCGCCGATCACAGGCGGCGATCGCCGGCGGCGCGATCGTGGCGCTGGCGATCGGCAGCCTGCTGGCGCTCGTCGCCGGTCGGTCCATCACTCAGCCGCTCAGCGGCCTCGTCGGCGCCTCCCAGGCCATCGCGGCCGGCGCCCTGCCCCGCTTCCCCCGCTCCGGCATCCCCGACATCGACGCCCTGGTCCAGGCGCTCCGGCAGATGCACCGGCAGCTCGTCGACCGGTTCGAGGAGCTTCGCCGGGAGCGGGCCGAATCCGCGGCGCTGGTGGAGGCCATGACCGAGGGCGTGATCGCGGCCGACGGCCGAGGCCACATCACGATCGCCAACGCGGCGGCCCGCCGCCTCCTGGGATATGAGACCCAGGAGGCCCTGCCCGACCTGCCCGAGCTCTTCCGGGCCAAGGAGGCCCGCAAGGTGGTCGAGGCGGTTCTCGACGGCACGCCGGTGCAGAACCGCGAGATCGAGCTCGACGGCAGCATGCTCATCGTGAACGCGCGCCCGCTGCCGGCCGGGGGCGCGCTCCTGGTGTTGCACGACGTGAGCGAGCTCCGGCGGCTGGAGGCCGTCCGCCGCGACTTCGTGGCCAATGTGTCGCACGAGCTCAAGACGCCGCTCACGTCGATCTCGGGTTACGCGGAGACGATCCTCGCAGAGCGCCCCGACCCCGCGCTCGAGCGCCGGTTCCTGGCGACCATCCTGAGCAACGCGCGGCGCATGCAGCACCTGGTGGACGATCTGCTCGACCTGTCGCGCATCGAGTCGGGGCGGTGGGTGCCGGCGGTGGAGCCCGTGGGCGTGGCCGAAGCGGCCCAGGAAGCCTGGGCCGCGCTCGGCGACCGCGCCACGCACGGCCCGGAGCTGGCGCTGGAGCTCGCGCCCGGCGCGCCCACGGTGGACGCGGATCCGGACGCGGTGCGCCAGGTGCTCACCAACCTGCTCGAGAACTCCCTTAGGTACACGCCGGTTGAAGGCCGGATTACCTGCTGGACCCGGCCCGAGGACGGCGGCGTCATGCTCGGCGTGACCGACACCGGCCAGGGGATCGCCGCCGAGCACCTTCCCCGCATCTTCGAGCGGTTCTACCGCGTGGATGCCGCGCGCTCCCGCGACGAGGGCGGCACCGGCCTCGGGCTGGCCATCGTGAAGCACCTCGTGGAAGCGCACGGCGGCCGGGTCGGCGCCGAGAGCGAGCGCGGCCGCGGCACGACCGTTTTCTGCTGGTTCCCCCCCGCCTCCCCGGCCCCCACCCGATCCTAGCCGGCGCACGCCCGGCCCGCCCTCCCCCGTTACCACGATGTTACGCCGCCATGTGCCGCGCGTGACGGCCGGCGGGCCTTTTATGGGCTGCTGAAACGCCCCGTGGCGCGGCCGGCGCCACAACTTTCGGAGAACAGGAAAGGCCATGCGTCTGGCTGCATGTCGGTCTGTCGTCCTCGGCACGGTGATGGCGGCGTCGATCGTCTCGCTCGCGAGCGCCCAGGCGCCCAGCGTGACGGTCGGCGGGGTGGGTTACGCACAATACCTGTACCAGCTCCACAAGGACTCGGTGACCAACAGCAACCTGAACAACTTCGACGTCACCCGCGCGTACATCAACATCATCGGCAAGTTCTCCTCGGGGGTGGGCGCGCGGATCACGCCGGACATCTACCGGAACACCGACGGGTCGCTGGCCTTCCGGCTCAAGTACGCGTTCGCCAGCTGGACCCCGGAGGGGAGCCCGATCACCCTGAATCTCGGCCAGACGCAGACCCCGTGGCTCGACTGGGAAGAGGGGCTCTGGGATTACCGGATGCAGGGGACCATGCCGCTCGAGCGCTTCCACTCGCCCACGGGCGCGGGCTACCTCTCGTCCTCCGACTTCGGCTTCCGGGTGGACGGGAAGTTCAACATGGACATGGTGAACTTCCAGGTCGGCGTGTACAACGGCGAGACCTACAACAAGGCCGAAGGCGACCAGCACAAGGATCTCGAGGGGCGGCTCTCGGTGCGGGTGCTGGAGAGCGATGACCACAGCCGCGTGGGCGGTCTCCGAATCACGGCGTACGGCGCAGTGGGCAAGCCGACCGGCGGCGGGCGGCGGAACCGGTTCGTCGGCCTGGTGTCCTACAAGTCCAAGCTCGTCACGCTGGGCGCCGAGTACGCCCGGGTGAGCGATTCGCTGTCGGCCGGCCCGCCGGCCGGTGGGACGCCCACCGCGCTCACCGACGGCAACATCTACGCCGCGTACGGCGTGCTGAACATCCCCAACAGCAAGGTTTCCGTGATCGGCCGCTTCGACCTCCAGGACCCGAGCACGAAGACGACCAACGACCACCAGACCCGCGTCATCGGGGGCGTGGCCTATCAGGTCAACCCGAACCTGCGGGTGCTGGCCGACATCGACAACCTGACGCTCCAGTCGGGCGTCTACACCAACGCCGTGCAATCCACGCGAACCCAGGGGCTGCTGCAGATGCAGGTCGTGTTCTGAGCCCCGACCACTCCGCTTCATTCGACACGAGGAGAAGTGCAATGATCGGCAAGCTTCTGACCCGGACCCCCGCGCTCGTCGGCGCGGCGGTGCTCGCCGCGACGCCGCTCGCCGCGCAGACGGCGCTCACCGGCGCGGGCGCCACCTTCCCGAACCCGATCTATTCGAAGTGGTTCGCGGCGTACAACAAGAAGACCGGCGTGCAGATCAACTACCAGTCGATCGGCTCCGGCGGCGGCATCAAGCAGTACACCGAGGGCACGGTGGACTTCGGGGCGTCGGACGGCCCGATGACCGACGAGCAGCTCCAGGCGGTCGGCGGCCACGTGATCCACATCCCGACCGTGATGGGCGCCGTCGTGATGACCTGGAACCTGCCGTCGCTCGGGGGCAAGGCGCTCCGGTTCGACGGGGCTACCATCGCCGACATCTACCTGGGCAAGATCACCAAGTGGAACGACAAGCGGATCACCGAGCTGAATCCGGGCGTGAGCTTGCCCAATGAGGACATCATCGTGGTCCATCGGTCGGACGGCTCCGGGACGACCTACATCTTCACCGACTACCTGAGCAAGGTGTCCCCGGAGTGGAAGGGGAAGGTCGGCAACGCCACGTCCGTGAACTGGCCGGTCGGTCTGGGCGGCAAGGGCAATGAGGGCGTGACCGAGCAGGTGAAGCAGACCGAGGGAGCGATCGGCTACGTCGAGCTGATCTACGCCATCGCCAACAAGCTGCCCTACGGGGACGTCAAGAACGCCGCCGGGAGCTTCGTGACGCCCTCCCTCACCACGGTGACCGAGGCCGCGGCGAGCGCCAAGTTCCCCAAGAACACCGACTTCCGCGTGTCGATCACCAACGCGCCGGGCCGGGATGCCTATCCGATCTCCTCCTTCACCTGGCTGCTCATCCGCCCGGACATGAAGGACGCGGCCAAGGGGAAGGCGATGAAGGATTTCCTCGAATGGATGGTCGGTCCGGAGGCGCAGGGCATGGCGCCGGAGCTGGAGTACGCGTCGCTGCCCAAGGAAGTGACCGGCCTCATCAAGGAGCGCCTCCAGACGCTCAGGGCCGGCGGCAAGACGCTCGCCGGGATGTAAGGGCAGTACCCGCACCACTCGCAGTGCCGGTCCGGCCGTCAGTTCGCTTCCCTCAGGATGGGCCGGGCCGGTGCTGCACCCTCCGGGATTCCGGGGCTAGAATACTCCTGAACGGGGCCGTGCGGCCCCGCCCCTCTTCAGGATCGAGCCTTCCATGACCCGAGCCCCGCTCGTCCGCGGCGTCACGCTCGTCTCCTTTTTGCTGGCCGCCTGCGGCGGGGACCGGCCTGCGCCTTCCGGAGGCGCCGGGCGGCCTGCGGGCGGGGCGGCCCTCACCGGCGCCGGCGCCACGTTCCCCAACCCGATCTACGCCAAGTGGTTCGACCTCTACGCCAAGCAGACCGGCGTCCGCATCAACTACCAGTCGATCGGCTCGGGAGGCGGGATCCGCCAGTTCATTGAGGGCACCGTGGACTTCGGCGCGACCGACGGCCCCATGTCGGACGAGCAGATCCAGCAGGCCCAGGGCAACGTCGTCCACCTCCCCACCGTGCTCGGCGCCGTCGTGCTCACCTACAACCTGCCGGCCCTCAAGGGCGCGCGGGTCAACCTCGACGCCGCGACCGTCGCCGCCATCTTTCTCGGCCGCATCACCAAGTGGAACGCACCCGAGATCGCCGCGCTCAACCCGGGCGTTGCCCTGCCCGACGCCGATCTCGTGGTGGTCCATCGCTCCGACGGCTCGGGCACGAGCTACATCTTCACCGACTACCTCTCGAAGGTCTCGCCCGAGTGGGCCCGGGGACCCGGCCGCGGCACGTCCGTCAACTGGCCCGCTGGCCTCGGCGGCAAGGGCAACGAGGGCGTCACCCAGCAGGTGAAGCAGACCGAAGGCGCGCTGGGCTACGTCGAGCTGGTCTACGCGGTGGCCAACTCGCTGCCGTACGCCGGGCTCCGGAACGCCGCCGGCCGATACGTGGAGCCCACCCTCGCGGCTGTCACGGCCGCGGCCGGCTCCGCCCCACTGGGCCCGGGCACGGATTTCCGGGTTTCGGTCACCAACGCCCCCGGCGCGGATGCGTACCCGGTCGCGTCGTTCACCTGGCTGCTGGTTCACCCGCGCGGCCAGGACCCCGCCAAGGCCAAGCTGCTCAAGGGCTTCCTCACATGGATGCTGACGCCGGAGGCGCAGCAGGCGGCGACCGATCTGGGCTACGCGCCCCTGCCAGCCAACGTGATCGGGATCCTGCGAACCCGGGTCGCGGCACTGCCCGGACCGTGACCTGCCCGTTACAAGCCCGTGACCGTTCGCCGGGCCGCGCCGGATAAGATCCCTCGCGATGACCACGGCCACCCCCCCGGCTCACGCTTCGTCCGGCGCCGGCCGCTCCAGGATCCCTCTCTCCCTTCGGGGCGCGGCCTACGGAGACCGCGTCTTCAACCTCGTCCTGATCTGCGCCGCCGCGCTGATCCCCATTCTCCTGGGGTTCCTGGTCTACGAGCTGTGGACCGGCTCGCAGCTCGCGATGCAGAAGTTCGGCCTCGACTTCGTGGCGACCAGCGTGTGGGACCCGGTCGCCGGCCAGTTCGGCGCGTTCCCGCTCATCTTCGGCACGCTGCTCTCCTCGCTCATCGCCCTGGCGATCGCGGTGCCCCTCTCCCTCGGCGTGGCGATCTACCTCACGGAGTTCGCGCCGCGCGTGGTCCGCCAACCGGTGGCGTTCCTGATCGGGCTCCTCGCGGCCATTCCGAGCGTGGTCTACGGGCTCTGGGGCATCTTCGTGCTGGTCCCGCTGCTCCGGAAGACGGCGTTTCCCTTCCTGCGCGACGTCCTCGGGTTCCTCCCGATCTTCCAAGGCCCGATCTACGGGCCCTCCATGCTGGCCGCGGGGATCATTCTCGCGATCATGGTGATGCCGTACGTCATGTCGGTCTCCCGGGAGGTGCTCCTCGCCGTGCCCAACAGCCAGCGCGAGGCGGCCCTCGCCCTCGGCGCGACCCGGTGGGAGGCGGTGGTGACCGCCGTGCTCCCGTACGCCCGGTCCGGCATCGTTGGCGCGATCATCCTGGGGCTCGGGCGCGCCCTGGGCGAGACGATGGCGGTCACGATGCTGATCGGGAACCGGCACGAGATCGCGGCGTCGCTCTTCGCCCCCGGCTATACGATGGCGGCGGCGATCGCCAACGAGTTCTCGGAGGCGGCGACCGATCTCCACTTTGCTGCGCTCACCTACGTCGCGTTCCTGCTGTTCGTGCTGACCGTGCTGGTGAACGCGGGAGCACGGCTCCTCATCTGGCGCGTGGCCCGCGGGTCCGGCGCGGGGAGCAAGGCCCTGTGAACCGCCGGGCCATTCGCCGGCTGGCGAGCAACCTGATGGTCGGCCTGATGGTGCTTGCGGTCGTGCTCGCAGTCCTGCCGCTGTTCTTCATCCTGCTGCACCTCGTGCTCAAGGGGGCCAGCAGTCTGTCGTGGGATTTCTTCACGAAGATGCCGGTGCCCGCGGGCGAAACCGGCGGCGGGGTGGCCAACGCCATCGTCGGCACCCTGATCATCGTGGGCACGGCGAGCCTGATCGGCGTCCCCGTGGGCGTGGGCGCCGGGATCTACTGCGCCGAGTACCCGCACAGCCGGCTCACCTGGCTCAGCCGCTTCGTGGCGGATGTGATGAACGGGACCCCGTCGATCGTGGTCGGCGTGTTTGCCTGGACCTGGATCGTCGCGCGGCAAAAGCATTTCTCGGCCCTGGCCGGGTCGGTGGCGCTCGCGCTGCTCATGGTCCCGATGGTGATGCGCACCACCGAGGAGATGATCAAGCTGGTGCCCAACTCGCTCCGCGAAGCGGCGCTCGCCCTCGGCTATCCCCGCTGGCGGACCAGCCTGTCGGTCGTGGTGCCGACGACGCTGCCGGGCATCGTGACCGGCACGCTCCTCGCCGTCGCCCGGATCGCCGGCGAGACGGCCCCCCTGCTCTTCACGGCCCTGGGGAGCCAGTACCTGAGTTTCAGGATCAATCAGCCGATGGCCGCGCTGCCGCTGACCGTGTTCACGTACGCCACCGGCCCCTACGAGGAATGGCACCGCTTCGCGTGGGCCGCGGCGCTGGTGCTGATCCTCGTAGTGCTCCTGCTGGGGGTCGGCGCGCGCCTCGCGATCGGCCGCAGCTCGGTCGCCAATGGCTGAGCCCCCGGCCCGGGTCGAAACCGACAAGCTCACCGCCATGTACGGCAAGACCACGGCGCTGAGGAACGTGACGCTGTCGTTCGCGTCGAACCAGGTGCACGCCCTCATCGGCCCGTCGGGCTGCGGCAAGTCCACATTCCTCCGGACGCTCAACCGGATGCACGAGCTGTCCGAAGGGGGCTGGATCACCGGCCGGGTGCTGCTGGATGGGCAGGATATCTACGATCCGGGCGTGAACGCGATGCAGCTGCGGCGGAAGGTGGGGATGGTGTTCCAGCGGCCGACGCCGTTCCCGACCATGTCGATCTTCGAGAACGTGGCGGCCGGGCTCCGGCTCAACGGCCGGCTGTCGGGGGCCCAGCTCGGCGAGATCGTGGAGCGCTCGCTCCGCCACGCCGCGCTGTGGGACGAGGTGAAGGACCGCCTCAAGCTGAACGCGATGGCCCTGTCGGGCGGCCAGCAGCAGCGGCTCTGCATCGCCCGGACGATCGCGCCGTCCCCCGAGGTGGTGCTGCTGGACGAGCCCACCGCGTCGCTCGACCCGCAGGGTACCCAGCGGATCGAGGAGCTGCTGTTCGAGCTGAAGCGGGAGTACACCATCGTGATCGTGACGCACAACATGCAACAGGCCGCGCGGGTGTCGGACACGACCGCATTCTTCTACCTCGGCACGATGGTGGAGAGCGGCCCGACCCGCCAGATGTTCACCGCGCCCCGGAGCGATCAGACGGAGGCCTACATCACCGGACGGTTCGGATGACCACCGTGCCCGCGCATACGCCCTTCACCGGCGCCCCTCGGCCGACGCTCGCCCCCAGGGGCGCGCCGCGGCCCGAGGCGGGCGGCGCCCCCGCCGTCGAGGTCCGGGACTTCCGGTTCTGGTACGGCAAGCGCCAGATCCTCCACGGCCTCGACTTCACGATTCCGCGCAAGGCGGTGACGGCCATCATCGGCCCGTCCGGCTGCGGCAAGTCCACGTTCCTCCGCTCGGTGAACCGGCTCAACGACCTGATCTCCGAGGCCCGGCACGAGGGCGACATCAAGGTCGAGGGCGTCTCCGTCTTCGCGCCGAGCACCGATCTCGTGGGCCTGCGCCAGCGGGTCGGCATGGTGTTCCAGCGCCCGAACCCGTTCCCCATGTCGATCTACGACAACGTCGCCTACGGTCCGGCGCTCAACCGCCTGGTGCCACGGCGGGACCTGCCGGACCTGGTGGAGCGGTGTCTCCGGCGGGCGGCGCTGTGGGACGAGGTGAAGGACCGGCTGGACACGCCCGCCCCCGGGCTTTCGGGGGGCCAGCAGCAGCGGCTCTGCATCGCGCGGGCGCTCGGCAACCAGCCCGAGATGCTCCTGATGGACGAGCCCTGCTCGGCCCTGGACCCGATCTCCACCCAGCGGGTCGAGGAATTGATGTTCGAGCTGAAGAAGGACTACACGATCGTGATCGTCACGCACAACATGCAGCAGGCGGCTCGCGTGTCGGACTGGACCGGGTTCTTCGACCGGGGGGAGCTGGTGGAGTTCGGCGAGACCGAGCGCATCTTCACCGCGCCAGCCCACGAGCGGACCGAGGCCTATATCACCGGGAGATTCGGATGACCCTCGATGTTCATCGCCATTTTCACGACGAGCTGAGCCACGTGAAGGTCCGGCTCCTCACGATGTCCGGGGAGGCGGAGGCCGCCCTGGGGCTCGCCGTGGAGGCCCTGCTCGAGCGCGACCCCGAAAAGGCCCGGCGCGTCATCCAGGGCGACCGCGTGATCGACGCCATGGAGATGGAGATCGAGGAGATGAGCGTGAATCTCCTGGCGCTCCAGCAGCCCATGGCGCGCGACCTCCGGATGCTGACCTCCGCGCTCAAGATCGCCAACGATCTCGAGCGCGTGGGCGACCACGCGGTCAACATCGCCCAGTCCGCCGAGCGGCTGGCCCAGACGCGGCCCATCGCGCCGGAGCCCGAGATCGTCGAGATGGCCCGGCTCGCCCGCGAGATGCTGTCCGACGCGCTGGAGGCGTTCATCCGGGGCGACGCGGCCTCCGCGCGGGAGATCTGCCTGCGCGACGACAAGGTGGACGGGCTGCACCGGTCGGTGTTCCGGATCCTGCTCACCCACATGATGGAAGACCCGCACATGATCGGCGCGGGCATGGAGCTGTTCCTCGTGAGCCGGAACCTCGAGCGGGTGGCGGACCTCGCCACCAACGTCGCCGAGGACGTCGTCTTCCTGGTGGAGGGCAAGTCCATCAAGCACCACGCCGAAGACCGGGGCGAGGCCCGCGCTTCCGGCGCCACCCCGCGTCCATGACGGCCGGCCCGCTCGCGTCCGCCGGGCCGGCTCCGCCGGCGGGCGACGGCAGGGAGCGTCTCGCCGCGCTCGACGTGGGCTCCAACTCCATCCGCCTCCTCGTCGCCGAGTACGACCGCCAGACGGGGCTCTCCATCATCGACGAAGTGAAGGACCAGCCCCGGCTCGCCCAGGGGCTCGCCGCCACCGGGCGCCTGGACGACGCCGCCATCGAGCGCGCCATGGCGACGCTCGCCCGCATGCGCGAGGTCTGCCGCCGCCGGGGCGTCCGCCGGATCGCGGCGGTGGCCACGGCCGCGGTGCGGGAAGCCGCCAACGGAGCGGCGTTCGTCCGGCGCGTCCGCGAGGAACTCGACCTCCCGCTCCGCGTCATCGACGCCGAGACCGAGGCCCGGCTGAGCTACCGCTCGGTGGCGCATCATTTCCGGGTGGCCGGCGCGCGGACGCTCGTGGCGGACATCGGCGGCGGGAGCCTCGAGCTCATCGGCGCGGTGGACGGCCTGGTCGAGCTGACGCTCTCCCTGCCCCTCGGCGCGGTGCGCCTGACCGAAATGCACCTCGCGGGCCGTAGGGACACGCGCCGCGAGGTCGCCGCCCTCCGCACCCAGGTTCGGAAGCAGCTCAAGAAGGCGCTTCGCGCGCGGGAGTGGACCGCCGCCACGCTGATCGGGTCCGGCGGCACGTTCACCAGCCTCGGCCGGATGGCCACCGCCCGGCGAGGGCTGCCGGTGCCCGAGACCGTGCATGGCGTGAGCGTCGCCACCGCCGAAGTGGAGACGCTGCTGGAGTGGCTGTCGGCCAAGACACCCGAGCAGCGCCGGCTCGTGGCTGGGCTGAATCCGCAGCGCGCCGACATCATTCTCGCCGGGCTGGCCGTCACAGCCGAGCTGCTGGCGCTGGTGGACGCCCGGACCCTGACGGTGAGCGCGTTCGGGCTGCGGGAA
>Ga0187823_10000146_pt1 | contig 16318 bp, 12 predicted proteins | sample NC_wetland_sal_i_12_FD_132968 | JGI IMG/M metagenome (GOLD analysis project Ga0187823, IMG submission 132968) | Wetland sediment microbial communities from Neuse River Estuary, North Carolina, USA - SourceSoil_3 | ecosystem: Environmental > Aquatic > Freshwater > Wetlands > Sediment | place...
CCGCGCTCGGCCAGCAGCGCCTGTGCTTGGCGCGCCGCCTCGCTCGTCCCCGAGATGCCGCCCGCGAGATGGATCGAGACGATGTCGTTGCCCTGCGCGAGCAGCGGCTCCCACACCGCCAGGAAGTCGCCGATCGAGGGCTGCGAGGTCGTGGGCAGGTCCGCGTCCTCGCGCAGCCGCGCGTAGAAGGCGTCGAAGCCGCCGAGGTCGAGCTCCCGCTCGGACTCGCCGTGCCAGCCCACGTACAGGCTGACCTGGTGGATGCCCTGCTGCTGGACGAGGGCGTGGGGCAGGTAGTGGGTGCTGTCGGTGACGATCGCGACGGGGGCCATGCGCCGCGGCACGCTACCGCACGCGGGCCCCTACCCCGGTCCCGCGCGCGTATGTCCCTCTCCAGAGCGCTCGGGGGGCTAGCTCAGCGCGTCGGCGAGCTCGCCCGACTCGTACATCTCCATGACGATGTCGCAGCCGCCGATCAGCTCCCCGCCCACGAACAGCTGCGGGATCGTCGGCCACTGGGAGATCGCCGAGAGCTCCTGGCGGATCCGGGGGTCGGGGAGGATGTCCACGGCCGCGAACGGGACCTCGAGGTCCTGCAGAGCGGCGACCGTGCGCGCCGAGAACCCGCAAGCGGGCGCCTCGGGGCTGCCCTTCATGAACAGGATCACGCGGTGCTCGCGGATCGCCGCTTCGATCGCGTCGCGGATCTCGTTCGGTTCTCCCTGCGCGGGCGCCTGGGCGGCTGCCGGCTCGTTCTGCAGCATCGGGATCTGGGGCAACTCGCTCGCTGACATGCGCGCTCCTGGGTCAGGGGGTGGGGATGGGTGCGTGCGCCTGGGTCTTCAGCGCCAGGGCGTGGATCGGGCCGCCCACCTCGTCTCCGAACACGTCGTAGACGAGGCGGTGCTGCTGGATGCGCGAGAGGCCCGCGAAGGCGTCCGCGGTCACGATCGCGCGGAAGTGGTCGCCGCCGCCGGTGTAGTCCTCGACCTCCGCATGGGAGCCGGGGATGGCGGCCTCGATGCGCTGCTTGATCTCCTGCGCCGACGGCACCGCTCTAGCGTAGAAGATCCGGGTGCGCCGCTCCGGGCCCCCGCGCGGGACGGCCCGCCGGCGGCAAGCTGGCGTGCGAGCGCCGCCACAGCATCGCTATACTTTGGAAAGCGTTGAAGCGTTCACAGGAGCCAGAGCGATGATCACGATCACCGACAGGGGTGCCGAGAAGGTCCAGGAGTTCCTCGCCTCCCAGCCCGGGGAGATGGGCGTCGCGGGTCTGCGCGTGGGCGTTCGCGGCGGCGGCTGCTCGGGCTTCCAGTACCAGCTCGCGTTCGACGAGCAGCGCGACGGCGACGTCGTGTTCGAGAGCCACGGGCTGAAGCTGCTCGTGGACGGCGAGAGCCTGCAGTTCGTGCGCGGCTCGGAGATCGACTACGAGGAAGGCCTCCAGGGCGCGGGCTTCAAGGTCAACAACCCCAACGTGGTCGCCGCCTGCGGCTGCGGGTCCTCGTTCCGGGTGGCCGAGGAGGAGCAGGTCTCCGCGGTCTGAGCTGCCCTCCGGGGCGCTCGCCAACGCCGGCGCAGTGGCGGTTCTTCCCCAGTCGCTGCGCAGCCTCACGCCGAACGGCCTCCGCGACGACGTGCGCGTGCGCGCGGTGGCCCTCGGAATCGGCCTGATCCCGCCTCGCTGCATGCACTCGGGTGAGGACTCCGCGGTGCTCGAGCGCGCGGTCCGCGGCGCGCGCCGCGTGGTCGAGATCGGCGTCTACGAGGGCGCCTCCGCCGTCGAGCTGTGCGCGCTCCTGGACGGCGAGGCCGAGCTGCACCTGATCGACCCGTTCGGCTCGCGGCCCGACGCCCTGCCGGGCGGCTGGGCGGGCAGCGAGTGGGCGACGCGCCGAGCGGTGACGAGGGCGCTCCGCTCGCGCGGCGCCGGAGCACCCCGCGTGGAATGGCACATCGGCTTCTCGCAGGACGTCGTCAGCGAGTTCGAGGGGCCGCTCGACGTTGTGTTCATAGACGGCGATCACAGCGAGGAGGGGTGCGAGCGCGACTGGCTCCAATGGTCGCCCCTGGTCGGAATCGGGGGCGCGGTGGTGCTCCACGACGCGCGCCTGGATCGCCCCGGGGGGCGCGGCCTGCCCGGGCCCACCGCGGTCGTCGACAGGTACCTCAGAGGTGCGATCCCCGCCCCGTTCGAGATCGTCGAGGAGGCCGATCGGACGGTCGCCGCGCGCCGGGTCGCCTGAGCCACGGGCGGAGACACTGGCTGTACAGACAGCCAATAAATTGGCTGCAAAGTCAGGATTCTCGCCTTCACTTAGGCTTGACATGAGGGGTTGACGGCCCCTCGGACGCTGTGGTACTGTCGCCCGCGACATGAGGTCAAGCGTTGAGATGGGGAGGGATCGCCCTGCCTTCGGGCCGTGTCGGGCGCAACGTTCGAACGGCTCCGGGGATTACCCCTGGGCAACGCTGTTTCAGCTTGATCTTGACGGGAATATGGTTCGCGCCAAGGTCAGGAGTACAGCACCGCTGGGCTGAGGGCCCGGTATAGACGGCTAGTACTGGCTACGAGCCAAACCCTGTCCTGAGTACGGGGCTCCGCCGTCGCAATATCCAATGAGGGACAAAGGAGTACAGATGAAACGGATCAGAATGGTGGCGCTGACGCTGGTCGCGGTCTCCGCGATGGCGTTTGCGAGCACCGCGTCCGCCAACCCGGAATTCTTCGGGAAGGCAGCGGTCGGCGCGAAAGTCGGCACCGTGGCGTTCACGGGCACGCTCGGCGCGGCCTTCCTTGAAGGCGTGGCCGGCACGAAGATCACGTGCACGGCTGGTACCGCGACCGGCGAAATCACCGGCGCGACGACGTCGGCGAACAACATCACCGACTTCACCGGCTGTGAAACGAACGGTGTCGAGTGCCACAACGCTGGTGCCAAGGAGATCATCACGAAAAACCTCAAAGGCGTGCTCGGTGGGGTCTCCGCGACCGTGCCCGGTATTCGCCTGTCCGACTCCGTTGAAGGCAACGGCGGCAAACTGGCCGAATTCTCGTGCGCCGGTGGCGCCGTGGCCGTCATCGTGAAGGGCTCCGTGATCGGTTCGCTCACGGGCGCTTCCGGTAAAACGATTGCCGAAGGCAAACTCGCGACGTCGAACAAGCTGACGTTCGCCGAGAGCAAAGGCATCCAGAAATACACCAAATTCACCGAAGGTGAAGGCGGGACCGAACAGCTCGAAGCCAGCACTGGCGGCGGCCCGTTCGAAAAGTCCGGCCAGTCGGTCATCGCGACCCTCAAAACCACTCCGGCCGGTCAGCTCGGCGTCACCAAGTAAGACTCTGAGTTAGCCGTACGAAGTAGTTGGTCGTAAGCGCGCGGGGCCCTCGGGCCCCGCGCGTCGTTTAAGCGCATCCCCCTTCGAGTGGCTTCGTCCAGCTCGGCGCCGTCGTCGCGAGCGGCCGAGTCCGGGCACCGGCGGGGTCCAGCGGCGGGGCGTCGCGTCATGGGGACGCGATGCGAACGTCCGCGGCGCGGGCATCGAACCTGATGCGAGCGACCCCGGGTCGCGCCGGCCGCCGCGCGAATTGAGCCATCGCTCGAGCGTTGGTTGAAATGCGGTCGAAGCGGGTATAGAAACTCGGAGGGGCGGGGTGGTCTATGCCCGCACAAATCACGTCTCGGGGAGGATCCGGCGGCGTGTCGGGGAGGTCTCGGGAAAGGGGTCAGGATGAGGATCAGAAGGGTCGGCATCGTCGGCATCGTGCTGGCGATGACCATCGCGCTCGCGGGGCTCGGATCGAGCGCGTCCGCGAATCCGGTGTTCTTCGGGAAGGCCGCGGTCGGCTCGACCGTCGGCACCGTGGCGTTCTCGGGCACGCTCGGCGCCGCGTTCCTTGAAGGTGTGTCGGGCACGAAGATCACCTGCACCGCAGGGACGTCGACCGGCGAAGTCACCGGGCCGATCGAAGGCAAGAACGGTGTGACGAAATTCACCGGGTGTGAAACGAACGGCGTCGAGTGCCACAACGCCGGCGCCAAGGAAATCGACACGAAGGTCCTCGCCGGGGTGCTGGGCGGCGTGTCGGCTACCGTGCCGGGTCTCCGGTTGTTCTCGGAATCCGAAGGCCGTGGCGGAAAGCTGGCCGAATTCTCGTGCGCCGGCGGCGCGGTGGCGGTGATCGTGAAGGGCTCCGTGATCGGTTCCCTGAGCGGCGCATCCGGCAAAACGGTCGCGGAAGGCAAACTCGCCACGTCTGCGAAGCTCACGTTCGCGGAGAGCAAAGGCATCCAGAAATACACCAAATTCACCGAAGGTGAAGGCGGGACCGAACAGCTCGAAGCCAGCACCGGCGGCGGCCCGTTCGAAAAATCCGGCCAGTCGGTGATCGCGACGCTGAAAACCACTCCGGCGGGTCAGCTCGGGGTCACCAAGTAGGGCCTGAACATCCGCAGCAGCGAGGTGAACCGTCAAGCTCAGGCTGAGACGGAGCCTCGTGCAGTGACCGGGAGCGCGAGACGCGAGTCTCGCGCTCCTGCGTCTGCGAGGAGGACAGACGCGGGCGCGCATGCCGGCCGCACGATCGGGGGCGAGGCGACGGTGTTCCCCGCGCGAAATCTGAGGCGCCGCGCCGCGCGCGCTGGGCGTATACCACCGCCGTGGGACCTCCGTGCGAGCACCGCAACGTTTGCGCCTCCGGCGCGTTGTTTGGGCGATGGGTTGCTGCTTGACAGCCAATCGCCCATCGATAAACTCGCTTGTCAGAGGGATTCGGAGAGGGACGAGGGACGGATGAGGACCAGCCGGGCTGGGGAAGCCGAGGAGGACCGTGAGGGCGAGCAGCGCGCGCTTCTGCGCGCGCACTTCGCGCTTCCGTTCGCGCTGATCCTCGTGCTGGGCGTGTTCGCCGCCCAGGCCGCCATCGCATCGGCGAGCGGCGAAATCCACCGCTCGTTCATCGGCAAGCTCTCGGCTTCCGGCAGCTGCACGCTCGGTGCACCCGGCGGCGTCGCGGTCAACAACGCGACCGGCGAAATCTACGTGTTCGACCGCGAAGTCAACAGCGTTGACAGGTTCGCGCAGGACGGGACCTGCATCGAAGCGTTCAAAGCCGGGCCTCGCCCGAAAGGGAGTCCCACGTTCGAAGGCATCGCGGTGGACAACTCCGCGGGACCGTCCAGCGAAGCGATCTACGTGGTGAACGCCGAAGCCAAAGGCCAGCTCATCGCCAAGTTCAGGATCGTCTCGGGCAAAGCCGTGAAGGTGGGCGAAATCAAGACCGAAATCGAAGGCGCGCCCGCCGAATTCAAGTTCACCCACGGGATCGGCGTGGACGGAGCCGGCAACCTCTACGTCTACTGGGGCGGCAAAGAACTCAGCGCCGTTATCGAAAAGTTCTCGGGCGGCGAACCGAACACGAAAGTGTCGTCGGTTCCGTTCGGCGGGGAATGCCAGCCGCGCAACGGGTTCGCCGTGTCGACCGACGGGGCATCGTTCTACGCGGGCGCCCAGAAAGAAACACCCGAACTCACCTGCGAACCGACCGCGGTGATCGACCACCTGAACGCGGAAGGCAACCCCGTGGGCGTCCAGGGCGGCGCCGGCCTCGACGGCGAAGCCTCGACCGCCGCGGCGGTGGACGGCGCGACCGGTGAAGCCTTCGTCGGCAACATCACGAGCGTCGCGACCTTCACGGCCGCCGACTCGTTCACCCAGCGTGTGGGCGCCGAAGCCACGCCGCCCCTGGCGAGCGCGAACGGCATCGGTGTGAACGCGACCACCGGCAACGTGTACGTCTCCGACGGCGAAGCGCGGCAGATCGACATCTTCGCTGCTGCGCTGGGTGGTCTCCCCGAAGGCGTGAGCCTGATCGACGGCCGCGGGTACGAGGTCGTGACGCCGCAGGACAAGCTCGGCGCCCAGGTGTTCGGGATCACGAACGTGTTCGGCCTGATCCAGGCCTCCGAAAGCGGGAACGCGATCACCTACGCGACGAACGCGCCGGTCGTGACCAACCCGCCGGCCAGCCGCGGCCCCGAAGACACCCAGAACCTGGCCACGCGCGGATCCGCCGCGTGGGAAACACAGGATCTCTCCACCCCGCGCGGCCAGAAACCGACCCAGTTCCCGACCTCTTTCATCGGCGAGTACCGGTTCTTTGCGCCCGACCTCTCGCGGGCGGTCGTACAACCCGACACAGGTGGGCGAGACCCCCACGAACTCGCCCTCACAGCGAATGCGACCGAAACGACGCTCTACACGCGCGACCTGTTCGCGCCGCCCGGATCCTGCGAACCGGTTCCGTCGACCTGCTACGAAGCGATCGTCACGCCCGAAGACGTCACCTCCGGGGCCGCGTTCGGCCAGGCCCTGAGGTTCGTGACCGCCACGCACGACGCCAAGCACGTGGCGATCGACTCCGCCGTGGGGCTGACGCCGGGGGCCACCGGCGACAGCTACTACCTCTGGGAAGGCGGCCACCTGCGGCTCATCAACGTGCTGCCGATCTCGGAAGGCGGCGCCGAGGGCGAAAAATCCGATGTCGGCATCGGCCTCCCCGGGGAAATCTACGGCGACCTGCACAACGCGATCGCGCGCGACGGGTCACGGGTCTTCTGGACGGACGAAATCGAACAGGGTCTGCCGGCCCTCTACGTGCGTGACTTCGGCCGCGACGAAACGCTCCGCATCGACACCGCCCAGGGCGTCACCAAACCGAAAGAATCCGCGGCCGTGTTCATGGGCGCCTCGGAAGACGGCTCGACGGTGTTCTTCACGGACACCAAGCGCCTCACCCCGAACGCGTCGCCCAACGAACCCGAAGGCGAAGAAAACAGCGAGGGCGACCTCTACGCGTGTGCGCTCGTAGAACGCGAACACAAACTCGCATGCAACCTCACCGACCTCACGCCCGGACCCGCAGGGCACCAGGTCTCCGGGGTGCAGGGGCAGGTGTACGAGAGCGAAGACGGCTCCTACGTGTACTTCATGGCCAACGGAGCGCTCGCAGCCGGTGCTTCGCAGGGCAACTGCAAGCCGGTCCAGGAACTCAACATCTCCGCGACGTGCAACCTGTACGTCGAGCACTTCAACGGCACCACCTGGGAAGCGCCGAAGTACATCGCCTCGCTCGACGGCGAAGACGCGCCCGACTGGAACACGACGGCGACCGAAAACTCGCACTCGACGACCCAGCTCACGGCCCGCGTCTCGCCCAACGGCCACTACTTCGCGTTCATGTCCAACCGCAGCCTCACCGGCTACGACAACCGCGACGCCAGCCCCGAAGCGGAAGGCGCGCGCGACGAGGAGGTCTTCCTCTACAACGCCGGCGAAAGCACGGTCGCCTGTGCGTCGTGCAACCCCAACAACGAACGGCCGCACGGGATATTCGACTCCGAACAGACGAACGAACGTCTGGGACTGCTCATCGACCGCAACGGATCATGGGCGACCCTGTCGACGGACACGCCGACGCAGCACAACGCCCACTGGCTGGCGGCGAACATCCCCGGCTGGACGGCGGAGTCGCTCGAAGTGGCGCAGTACCAGTCGCGCTACCTCTCGAACAACGGTCGCCTGTTCTTCAACTCCGTCGCAGCCCTCGTGCCCGGCGACAAGAACAATGTCGCGGATGTGTACGAGTACGAGCAGGACAGCGAAGGCTCGTGCACGAGCACCACGGGCTGCATCGGGCTGATCTCCGGCGGCGAAGAAGGGCAGACGAGGGAAAGCTCGTTCCTCGATGCGAGCTCGAGCGGCAACGACGTGTTCTTCCTGACGGCCTCGCCGCTGGTCAAGCAGGACATCGACACGTCCTACGACATCTATGACGCCCGCATCTGCACGCCCTCCTCGCCGTGCCAGACAGCCCCGCCCGAAAACCCGCCGCCGTGCGAAGGCGAAGCCTGCAAACCGGCTGCGACCGAAGCGCCGGCCTCCCCGCCGGTGCCCGCGAGCACGATTCCGGGGCCCGGCAACAAAGGCAAGTCCGAAGTCCTCGGCGTGACCGAAACCAGGCCGCCGGCGCCCACGGTCGAAACGCGCGCGCAGAAGCTCGCCAAGGCGCTGAAGGCCTGCAAGAAGGTCAAGAAGCACAAGAAGCGCGTGGCGTGTGAACGCACGGCGCGCAAGAAGTACGGTCCGGTCAAACACAAAGCGAAGAAGGCGTCCCACCGATGATTCATGGATGGCTGAGGCATTGGCGGATGGCGCTGCTGGCGGGCGTGGTCGCCGCGTTCGCGATCGGGCTCTCGACGTCGGCGCAGGCCGCGCCGTGCACGGAATGCACGGGCTGGTGGCACCTCGCGGTGAGCATGGCGCCCACGCACCTGAAGCCGGGCGAAGAAGGCGTCATCTCCGTGAGCGCGACGAACCTCGGAAACGCGGTCATCGACGCCAAAGACCATCCGGTCACGATCTCGGACGTGCTCCCCGAAGGTCTCGTTCCGACGGGCAAAAACTCCGACCTGTGCGCTGCCGAACTCGCACAGACCGGCATCTGCGGCAAAACCACGTTCGAACACGAAAAACACGGCATCACGTGCGAAGCGGCGACGGTGACGTGCACGCTCACCGAAAGCCTTGCGCCGTTCGAAAGCGCGGAGCTCGACATCTCGGTGAAGGCCGAAAAGCCGGTGGGCACGGACATCACGGTGCCCGACACGGGCTCGGTCAGCGGGGGCGGAGTGGCGCCGGCGTCGATCACGCGCAACCTGACGATCTCCGAAGAACCTGTGAAGTTCGGGGTCGAAAACTACGAAGTCGAGCCCGAAGACGAACACGGCAACGTCGAGAGCCAGGCCGGGTCCCACCCGTACCAGCTGACCACCACCGTGGCGTTCAACCAGATCCTCGAAACCTTCCCGCCGCCGAACAGCTTCCGCCTCCCGATGGGGCCGGAGATCACGAAGAACGTCCACGTCGACCTCCCCTCGGGGCTGATCGGCAACCCGATCGGCGTGCCGCAGTGCACGGAACCGCAGTTCACGACGCACCCCAGCGCCAACCAGCAGATCGTGGGCTGCCCGCAGAACACCGCGATCGGCGCGGCGGTGGTCCGCCTCAACGAACCTCGAGTGACGAAAGTCAAATCGTTCATCGTCCCGGTGTTCAACCTGAAACCGCACAAAGGCGAGCCCGCGCGCTTCGGCTTCCAGGCCTTCACCGTGCCCGTGCTGCTCGACACCGGGGACAACGGCGGTGACTTCCACGTCGTCGTCAACGTCAACAACGCCTCCCAGGCGGCTTCGCTCCTGCTGAGCGAAGTCACGATCTGGGGCAACCCGACCGACCCGCGCCACGACGAAGCCCGCGGCTACTCGTGCATGGGCCAGGAAACCTACCTCAAATCCGTGCTTCCGGGCGCCCTTCAGCCGTGCGAAGAAGACAAAGAACCCTCGCGCGCGTTCCTCACGCTGCCCACGTCCTGCGAACGCCCGCTCGAAACCGACGTGGAAACGCAGTCGTGGCTGCCGGGCGCGCCGTTCCTCGCGCCCGTCTCGCCGGTGTTCACGGGCGAAAAGCCCGGGATCGTGCAGATGTCCGGCTGCGAATCGCTCCCGTTCTCACCGGCGATCAGCATCAAACCCGTTGAAACCCAGGCGGACACGCCCACGGGAGTCAACGTCCTGCTGAAGGTGCCGCAGTCTGGGCTCAACGACCCCGAACAGCTCGCCCAGGCGAACATCCGCAACACGACCGTGAAGCTGCCGACGGGCGTGGAGCTCAACCCCTCCGCCGCCAACGGCCTCGCGGCGTGCTCGGAGTCCGCGGTCGGTTACCAGAAAATGAACCCGCACACGCAGATCGCCGAATTCGCGCACGAAAACGCCCGCGAAGAAAGCGCCGAAGAACACAAAGCGCGCGAAGCTGCCGGCGAAATCTGCCCGGACGCATCGAACGTCGGGACGGTCCGCGTCAAGACGCCGGTGCTGAGCAGCGAACTCACCGGCAACGTCTACATCGCCGAACAGGAACACAACCCGTTCGGCTCGCTGTTCGGCCTGTACGTCGTCGTCAAGGACGCGAACACGGGCGTGGTCGCGAAGCTCGCCGGGAAGGTCGAACTCGACCCCGAAACCGGTCAGATCACCTCCCACTTCGATAACGCGCCGCAACTGCCCTTCGAAGAATTCGAACTCAAACTCACGAACGGACCGCGCGCGTCCGTCTCCACCCCGGAGACGTGCGGGAGCTACACCAGCGAATCGCTGTTCAAACCGTGGTCGGTGGAAGGCGAAGGCGGCTTCGTCCCGAGCGCCGGGCCGCTCGCCGAACAGACATTCGCGATCACATCCGGCGCCGGCGGCAGCGCGTGCCCGAGCCCGGTGCCGTTCTCGGTGGGCTTCTCCGCGGGCACCGTCCAGGAACAGGCCGGCGCGTTCACCCCATTCACGCTCTCGCTCACGCGCGAAGACGGCAACCAGGCCGTCAACGGCCTGAACGTGACGCTGCCCTCGGGCATCGCGGGAATGCTCTCGAACGTCAAGCAGTGCCCCGAACCGCAGGCGAGCCAGGGCACGTGCGGCCCCGAAAGCCTGATCGGCACCGCCACCGCGGTCTCCGGCCTCGGGAAAACGCCGTTCACGGTGACGGGCGGCCGCGTGTACATCACCGGCCCGTACACACCGCCCGGGAAGCCGCAAGCTCCGTTCGGCCTCTCGGTCGTGATCCCGGCCGTCGCGGGCCCGTTCAACTTCGGCGACGTCGTCACGCGCTCGGCGATCCGTGTCGACCCGAACACGGCCGCGCTGACGATCGAAAGCGCGCTTCCGACGATGGTCAATGCGCTGCACAACCCCAACACGGGCGAAGAAACCCACACGGGCGCCCCCGTGCAGCTGCGCCGCGTGGATGTGCGTGTCGAACGGCCGGGCAACGCCCCGTTCCAGTTCAACCCGACGAACTGCTCGCCGATGAAGATCACCGGCACGGCGACCGGCGCCGACGGCGGCGTGGCCCACCTCGAACAGCCGTTCCAGGTCAAGGGCTGCGAAAACCTCGCCTTCTCGCCGAAGCTCGAAGCGAGCACGAACGCGAACTACTCGAAAGTCAACGGCACGAGCCTGTTCGTGAAGGTGTCCGCGACGCCGGGCCAGGCGAACATCCAGAGCACGAAGATCAAGTTCCCGGCGCAGCTGCCCTCGCGCCTGACGACGATCCAGAAAGCGTGCCCGGAACAGACCTTCAACACGAACCCCGCGTCGTGTCCGGAAGGGTCGGTCATCGGCAGCGCGATCGCTCACACGCCGGTGCTGAACGAACCGCTGCAGGGCCCCGCGTACCTCGTATCGCACGGCAACGCGGCCTTCCCCGACGCCGAGTTCGTGCTGCAGGGCGAAAACGGCCTGGTGCTCGTGCTCGACGGCCAGACGGACATCAAAGGTCCCAACGGTGAACCGTGTGCGCAGAGCAAGACGAGCTGCGTCACGAGCTCGACATTCAACTCGGTGCCCGACGCCCCGATCAGCACGTTCGAAGTGACGCTGCCGGCGGGCCCGCACTCGGCCTTCACGGGCTACGAAGATCTCTGCAACCCGGTGACCACCGTGACCCGTCAGGCGATCGTCGTCAAGACCGTCGGCAAGGGCAAGCACAAGCACAAGGTGAAAGTCCGCCACACGATCACCGAAAAAGTGGCCTCCTCGCTGCAGCTGCCCACGGTCCTCGGCGGTCAGAACGGCGACAAGATCGAAGAGACGCTGCCGCTGAAGGTCACCGGCTGCAAAGCCGTCGCCAGCTTCAAAAAGGCGAAAGCCAAGCCGAAGCACAAGAAGAAGCACAAGAAGAAGAAAAAGTAGACCTTCGCCCGCGTCGCACCCGCCGAGCGGGTGAAGATGTGGGAGGTGCTCAGGCCGGCTCGTTCTGCAGCGAGCGCCACAGGTACCGGCATGCGAGCGTGCGGTGCGGCCGCCACGGCTCGGCGATCTTCTCCATGGTCGCCGCATCGGGCAGCTCCCCGAGGCCGTAGGCGCGTTCGATCGCGCGCCTGATGCCGAGGTCGCCGACCGGGAGCACGTCCGGTCGGTCGAGGTGGAACATCAGGAACATGTGGGCGGACCACTCGCCCAGCCCCTTCACGGCGACCAGCTCCTCCATCACGCGCTCGTCGGGCAGGGCGTCCATCCGCTCGAGCTCCAGCTCGCCGCTGAGCACGTGCTCGGCGAGCGAGCGCAGGTAGCTCACCTTCGCGCGGGACAGCCCCGCCGCCGCGCGAAGCTCTTCGGGATCGTCGTCGAGGATCTGCTGGGGCGTGGGCGTGCGCCCGCCGAAGCGCTCGGTGAGGCGGCCGTAGATGGCGCGCGCGGCGAGCACCGAGAGCTGCTGGCCGGTGATCGTGCGCACGAGCGCGCCGTAGTGGTCGTCGCGGTCGGGGCGTCCGTCGCGCGCGTTGCCGAGCGGGCCGACCTCCGCGATCACCTGCGCGAGGACCGGATCGGAGCGGCGCAGGTGGGCGAGCCCCTTCGGCGCCGGCATCGCGTGGCCTACGCCGCCGGCAATGCCGTCTCGAGCGACACCGGCTCGCCGTCGAGCGCGCCCAGCGCGCGCGCCACGGACATCCGCAGGCACGTGAAGCTCGGCGTGTCGCGCACCGTGTAGCGCGAGGCCTCTGTGGTGCGCAGCCGCTGGACGAGGTCAAGGAACGTGCCGACGTCGTCGGTGTCGAAGGCGACCACGAACTCCTGGTCGTCGAGCCCGAAGCAGTAGGCGGTGTGGTTGTCCACGCCCGGGTATTCGCGTCCCACCTCGATATGGCCCTGCATGATCTGCCAGCGCTCCTGCGCCGGCAGGCCGTACCACTCGCGCGACTTCACGAACGGGTACACGAACACGTACCTGCCTTTGAAGCCGCGCGGCGCCACGCGTTCGTCTTCGGAGTATTCCGAGCTCTTGCGCATGCCCAGGTAGGAGTAGGGGATCTCCGCCCACTGCATCAGCCCGCTCTGCGCGAGCACCACGTGCAGCTCGTGGATGCGCTGCAGGTTCTCCGCCTCGACCGAGATCATCAGCTCGGCGTCGCCGCGCGTGCCGACCAGCGAGAACGCCTGCAGGAGGTGGCCGTCGGCGAAGTCCTCGCACGCGGCAAGGAACTCGCGCTTGTGGGTCTCGCGCTCCTGCGCCGGCAGCCGGCGCCAGGCCGGGTCGACCTTCAGGAACGTGTACTTGACGAAGTGCCGCGGCGCGCCCACGTCCGCGATTATCGCAGCCGGCGCGCCGCCCCCGAACCTCCGGGACGGGGCGGGTAAAGTATGGATTCGTGCGGATCGCGTTGCTCTCGCCGTACTCGTGGACGTACCCGGGAGGGGTCACACGCCACATCGAGGCGCTCTCCCGCGAGCTCGCGAGCGTTGGACACGAGGCGCGCATCCTCGCCCCGTTCGACCCGGACGACCGCCTGTCGCGGCGCCTGCACCGCGGGGCCCGGCCGCAGGCGCGCGAGGTGCCCGACGGCTTCGTCCCGCTGGGAAGGACGGTGGGGATACCCGCCAACGGAGCCGTCTCGAACATGGCGCTCACGCCACACGCGGTGTTCACGATGCGCCGCGAGCTGCGCGAGGGTGGCTATGACGTGGTGCACCTGCACGAGCCGGTCGTGCCCACCGTGTGCTGGGACGCCCTGATGAGCCTCGGCGAGCTGCCGCTCGTGGGGACGTTCCACACCTACTCCGAGAACCAGCTCACGAACGGGATCGCCGCGGTGGGGCTGGGCGGGCGACGGCGCATGAACCGGCTTCACGTCCGTATCGCGGTCTCGGAGGCGGCCGCGTGGACCGCGCGCCGCTTCTACGGCGGCCGCTACACGATCGTCCCCAACGGCGTGCACCTGCAGCCGTCGCGTGAGGAGTCCGCGCTGCTCCTCCCCGAGCAGGAGCGCCCGCCGCTGCGCATCCTGTTCGTCGGGCAGGCGGTCGAACGCAAGGGCCTTCCCGTCCTGCTGCGCGCTTTCGAGGCGCTGCGCGAGCACGTCCCCGCGACGCTCACGCTCGTGGGCGCGAGCGCGCCCGAGGTCGAGCACATGATGCTGGACGGCCGCGGCGTGACCGCGCTCGGCAAGGTCTCCGAGGAGCGCAAGCTCGACGAGCTCTCGCGCGCGGACGTCGTGTGCGCGCCGTCGCTGCACGGCGAGAGCTTCGGGATGGTGCTCACGGAGGCCTTCGCCGCGGGCGCGCCGGTGGTGGCGAGCGACATCCCCGGCTACCGCGACGTGCTGCGCGACGGCATCGACGGCGTGCTGGTGCCGGCAGGCGAGGCGATCCCGCTGGCCGAAACGCTGCGAGCGCTCGCATTCGACCCGGCGATGCGAACCCGCATGGCCCGCGCCGCGCGAGAGCGTGCCGAGCGCTTCGCCTGGCCCCAGGTGGCCGCCGAGGTGACCGAGTGCTACGAGCGCGCCGTGCGGATCGAGGCGCCCGCCGGCCGTGTGGCGCGCGCGGCCGTCCGCACGGGGCTCGCGCCCGCGGACCGCGAGCCGCGGATCCCGGCCGAGCGCCTGCCCAGCCTCCGCGGCGCGGGCCCCAAGCCGGTCGCGGCACCCGCCAGCCGCTGGCCGCGCGCGCTGCGCAGCGGCAAGCTGCTCGTCTCCTACGTCGGCGGGCTCGCGCTCGCCCTGCTCGCAGTCGAGCACATCGGCCTCGACCGCGTCGCCGCGGGCCTGGTCGCGTCCAAGCCCGGCCTCATCGCCGCGGCCGTCGGCCTGATGTGCGCCGCGATGTTCGCGCGCGCGATCGCGTGGCACGCGATCCTCCGCTCCGCTCCGCTGTGGCGACCGGCGAAACGGCGCGACGCGATGCAGGGCACCTTCATCGGGGTGCTGATGTCCTCCACGCTTCCGGCGCGCCTCGGCGAGCCGTCACGTGCGCTGATCGTCGCGCGCCGGCTCGGCCGCGCGCGGGAGACGCTCCCGATCGTCACCGGCACGATGGTCTCGCAGACGCTCCTGAACCTGCTCGCGCTCACGATGCTCGCGATCGGCGTGTTCTCGAGCGTGAACCCGCTCGACGGCCATCACGGAGCGCTGATCGCCGCGGCGTTTGCGCCGCTGCTCGGGATCGCGCTGATGATGCTCGCGCCCGCGCTGGTCCCCTCCGCCTCGATCTCCCGCGCGGCGCGCGTGGAGGGGCTGCGCGCGGGCACGCGGCGTGCGCTCGAACGTCTGCGCGAAGGCCTGCGCCTGTTCGCGCACCCGCGCCATGCCGCGCTCGCCGGCGTGATCCAGCTGTCCGCGTGGGCCCTGCAATGGGTGAGCTGCTGGCTGCTGCTGATGGCGTTCGGGCTCGACGCCCGCGTCGGGATCGGCGGCGCGGCGGCGGTGCTGTTCGCGGTCAACGCCACCGCGGTGATTCCCGCCACGCCCGCCAACGTGGGGCTCTTCCAGGCGGCGTGCGTGGCGGTGCTCGTGGGCTCCTACCACGTCGCCCTGCCCGGAGCGCTCGCGTTCGCGATCGTGCTGCAGGTGGTCGAGCTCGCGACCGCCGCCTTGATGGGACTGCCGGCGCTGGTGAACGAGGGCCTCTCCTGGCGCGAGGTACGGCTGCGCACGCTGCAGGCGGCGCCCGTCAAGCTCGGCCCGCTGCCGCGTCCCGGGCTCACCGGCGCGGCGCGCGGCGAGGCGTGAGCGCCGCAACCGCGGGGTCGGCCCCAGCCACCACCGACGTGCGCGGCGGCGGCGATGCGTGGGTGTACGTGCTGCGCTGCGCCGACGGCTCCCTGTACACGGGGTGGAGCAACGACATGCGCCGGCGAATGGCCCGCCATCGCGATGGGCGGGCCAGCCGCTACACCGCCAGCAGGCGCCCGCTCGAGCTCGTGCTGGCACTGCCGATGGCCGACCGCAGCGCCGCGATGCGCGAGGAGCGGCGGATCAAGGCGCTGCCGCGGCAGCAGAAGATCGCCCTGATCGCGGGCGCGGGACAGCCCGCGCGGGCCCTCGACGCGGACGTCTGAGCCGGTCGCTGCGGGCGGCTGCCCCCGGCCGCGCGCGAGTTGCGCCATGATGGGGGTATGGCGAGCAGACCTCAGGCGCGCAGCGTCAAGATCTCCGACGACGAGCGCGGGGGGTGGTCCTCGGACCGTCCGCGCCGTGACGGCGCGCCGCCTCGCCCGGCGGACATCACGGTCCACTGCCGCGTGCTGCGCCCGGCGGACCGCCTGCGCTACTCGCCCGGCAGCCTCCTGATCGTCGCCGGCGCCTCGCGGGGCGAGCGCGACGCGTTCCTGACGAGGCTGATCGAGGACCGCGCATCGCTGCTGTCGCTCGAGAAGGTGCGAGCGGTGCTCGCGGGCCGCGTCGCGGAGGAGGAGCTCGAGGAGCGCG
>Ga0187823_10000148_pt1 | contig 16235 bp, 13 predicted proteins | sample NC_wetland_sal_i_12_FD_132968 | JGI IMG/M metagenome (GOLD analysis project Ga0187823, IMG submission 132968) | Wetland sediment microbial communities from Neuse River Estuary, North Carolina, USA - SourceSoil_3 | ecosystem: Environmental > Aquatic > Freshwater > Wetlands > Sediment | place...
CTGGAAGTACGTGCCGAACCAGTCGCCCGACGCGATTCCAATCGCCTGCTGCGACCTGGTGAACCGCGGCACCGCGTATCACCCGAGCGGCAAGGTGTTCATCAACGCGCTCCAGGGTGACCTGATCGCGCTCGACGCCAAGACCGGCAAGGAACTGTGGAAGGCGCAGCACCCGGCCACCTCCGACGCCGGCCCAGAGGCCATCGGCTACAAGCAGGGCGCCACGATCACGGTCGCCCCGATCGTGATCAAGGACGTCGTCATCACCGGCATCTCGGGTGGCGAGTTCGGCGTCCGCGGCCGCGTCTCGGCGTTCGACGTGAACACCGGCAAGCACCTGTGGACCATGTACAGCACCGGTCCCGACAAGGAAGTCGGCATCGAGGGCGATGCCAACGCCAACTACGCGTCGCACAAGGGCAAGGATCTCGGCGTTTCGACCTGGCAGGGCGACGAGTGGAAGCGCGGCGGCGGCACCACCTGGGGCTGGTACTCCTACGACCCCGAGCTCGACAACTTCTACGTGAGCGTGGGGAACCCGGGGACCTGGAACCCCGATCAGCGCCCGGGCGACAACAAGTGGTCGATGACCATCTTCGCCCGCAAGCCCGAGACCGGCAAAGTGGTCTGGGCCTACCAGATGACGCCGCACGACGAGTGGGACTATGACGGCGTCAACGAGAACATCCTGTTCGAGAGCGGCGGCAAGAAGTTGCTCGCCCACTTCGATCGTAACGGCATCGGCTACACGATCGACCGGACCAACGGCAAGGTGATCGTCGCCAACGCCTACGGCCCGATCAACTGGGCCAAGAACAAGGGCACCGGCACCCCGGTCGAGGGCGTCGTCGCCACCGGCGTTCCCGTCAAGGATCCGAAGTACGGCACCACCTCCAAGCACAACACCGAGGGCATCTGTCCCGCGGCGATCGGCTTCAAGGACCAGCAGCCGGCGGCGTACTCGCCGACGACCGGCTGGTTCTACGTGCCGACCAACAACATCTGCATGGACTACGAGGGCGTCGAGGTCAAGTACTCCTCCGGCCAGCCCTACGTGGGCGCCATCGTGCGGATGTTCCCGGGCCCGGGCGGCAATCGTGGCCGCTTCATCGCCTGGGATCCGATGAGCGGCACCGTGAAGTGGGAGATCAAGGAGAACCTCGCGGCCTACGGCGGTGCCATGACGACCGCTGGCGGTCTGGTCTTCTACGGCACGATGGAAGGCTGGCTCAAGGCGGTCGATCAGAAGACCGGCAAGGTCCTCTGGCAGTTCAAGACCCCCTCGGGCATCATCGGCAGCCCGATGTCCTACCTCGGCCCGGATAAGAAGCAGTACATCGCGGTGTATTCGGGCATCGGTGGCTGGGCCGGCATCGGCGTGGCCGCTGGCATCGGCAACGAGGATCCCACCGCGGGTCTGGGCGCGCTCGGCGCGTTCGGCGATGCGGGGCAGTTCTCCAATCAGGGCGGGGTCATGACGGTCTTCTCGCTCTAAGCTTCACCCCGCCGCGGCCCCCGGGCTTCCCGGGGTCCGCGAGCGGTGCATGACTAGGCGGCGTCGGTCGAGCAGGGAGCCACGGCGGTATGCGTGGTCACCCGCCGATCGGCGCCGCTTGGTCTTGTGCCCCCGCGCCTCCCCCTCCATATAATACAGGATGGCTACCCTACGATCTTCCGGCCGGCGGCTCGCGCTCGCGGTACTTCTCGCCGGCGTTCCCGGCGTGGCCGCCGCACAACGGCCCGCCCTGCCCACCGCCGGCCTGCTGCGGGTGTGCATCGACCCGAACAACCTTCCCGTCTCCGATTCGTTGAATCAGGGCCTCGAGAACAAGATCGCCCAGCTGCTCGCGGAGACGTGGCACTCCAAGCTCCAGTACGTCTGGTGGCGGCAGGGCTTCGGCTACTTCAACCGCGGGCTCAACGGCCTCTACTGCGACGTCGACATCACGGCGCCCGAAGGGATGGACATCGTCGCCACCACCAAGCCCTACTACCGCTCCTCCTACGTTTTCGTGTATCGGAAGGACAGCGGGCTCAACATCACCTCGCTCGACGACACCGTCCTCAAGCACCTGAGGATCGGCATCAACATGATAGGCTCGGACGGCGACGCATCCCCGCCCGCTGAAGCCCTCAAGAGCCACGGGGTCGTCGGCAATCTGGTCGGCTTCCCGCCCTTCTTCAGCGACATCAACCCGCCCGGGGCCGTCATCAGCGCGGTGGCGGACAAGAAGGTCGACGTCGCGATCGTCTGGGGCCCGATCGCGGGGTACTTCGGGGCCAAAGTGCAGGCCCCGCTGGTGATGAATCCCATCCTTTCCGACCCGAAGACCGGGATCCCCTTCTCGTTCAGCATCGCGATGGCGACGGGGCGGCGGAACAAGGCGCTGCGTGACAGCCTCCAGACCTTCATCGACCAGAATCGGGACAAGCTCGACGGGATCCTCCACTCCTTTGGTGTTCCGCTGCTGCCGCTCGCCGACTCGTCCGCCTCCGCGGGGGCGTCCAGCGCGAAGACGGGGCGGTAACCGCCCCCGCGGTCCCGTCGCCTTTCGGGCCTCCTCACCTCACCCCGGACCGTCCCCCATGGTCGCACGCTTCGCTCCCGCCGTCGTGGCCGCCGCCCTGGTTCTCGGCGTCGGGCCGGCGGCCTGCCAGGCGCCGGCCCCCGCCGGCCGCCTGACCGTCGCCGACGTCAAGGCCAAGATCGCCGCGGCCACCGAGAAGACCCCACCCGACTTCACCGGCGCCGATATGACCGGGCTCGACCTGAGCGGGATCAACTTCCGGCGGGCGAATATGACTCGGACTCGGCTCGCCGGGGCGAAGGCGGTCAAGACGGATTTCTTCAGCTGCGATTTCACCGACGGCGTGCTCACCGACGCCGATCTGCGCCAGGCGAACCTTGACGGCACCGTGCTCCGCCGCGCCAACCTGCACGGGGCGAACCTCGAGGGAGCGAGCCTGTTCGCAACCATCATCGAGAAGGCCGATCTGAGCGGTGCGAACCTGACGAAGACGCGAATCATCGGGTACCTGAGAAACGCCAACCTCGCCGGTGCCGTCCTCCGGGACGCCAACATCGGCGCCGACCCCGGGAATCAGTCGATGGGCGTGATGCGAGCCACCTTCGTCGGAGCCGATCTGCGCGGGGCCGATTTCTCAGGCGCGAATCTGTTCAAGGTCGACTTCTCCTACGCCAATCTCGCCGGAGCCAAGCTGGTGAACGCCGACATGAGCAACGGCGACCTGGTGCAGACCGACTTCTCCAAGGCGGACGTGACCGGCGCCAACTTCGCGAAAGCGGACATCAACGGCGCCAACTTCCGGGGCGTGGTCGGGCGCGCCCAGGCCAAGGGGCTCGACCAGGCCCGCAACCGCGACAAGGCAATCTTCGATGCGAAATAGCTTCCTGATTCTGGCCGCGGCGCTCGCGGCCGCCTGCACCGGCTCCCGCAAGGAGGCCGACCAGGCATCCGAGGTCTCCGCCACTGCCGCCGCCACGCCCGAGGCCGCGGCGACACCCGGCGGCCTCCTCGTGTACGTCTCCAACGAGGACTCCCGCGAACTGAGCGTCCTGGACGAGACGACCGACCGCCTGGTGGCTACCATCGAGGTGGGAACCCGGCCGCGCGGGGTGCACGCGACCGCCGACGGAAAGACCATCTTCGTCGCGCTGAGCGGCTCCCCCAAGTGTCCGCCGACGATGCCCGACGCCGAGTGCGAAAAGCTCAAGGTGGACAAGAGCAAGGACGGCGTAGCGATGGTGGACGCCGCCACCCGCAAGGTGGAGCGGATTCTGCCGGGCGGGTCCGACCCGGAGAACTTCGACATCTCTCGCGACGGGACCCGCCTCTACGTGTCCAACGAGGACGCAGGCACCGCCTCCATCGTGGATATCGCCTCGGGCAAGATCGTGTCGACGGTCAAGGTGGGCCAGGAGCCGGAGGGCGTCGGGATCCAGCCGGACAACAAGGCGGTGTGGGTGACCGGCGAAACCGGCCACAACGTCACCATCATCGACACGAAGACCGAGAAGGTGCTGGGCGCCGTCGAGGTCGGCATGCGCCCGCGCGGCATCGCGTTCAGCCCCGACGGTGCCCGCGCGTACGTGACCTGCGAGGTGGACGGGACGGTGTGGGTGATCGACGCCCGCACCTACAAGAGCGTCGCGACGCTTGCGATGCCCAAGGGCTCGAAACCGATGGGGGTCGCGGTGAGCCCCGACGGCCGGCGGGTGTATGTCTCCACCGGACGCGGTGGGAATGTGGTGGTGCTCGATGCCGCGAAGAACGCGATCGTGGACACAGTGGCCGTCGGCAAGCGGCCGTGGGGCATCACTCTCACGCCGGACGGACGCAAGCTCTACAGCGCGAACGGCCCGTCCAACGACGTCACGGTGGTGGACACCGAGACGCTCAAGGTCATCGGGCACATCCCCGTCGGCAAGGCGCCCTGGGGGGTGGCCGTCGCTCCCGCCCCGGCGGCGGCGGCGACCAGTTGACCGGGACGCGGCGGGCTCTAGGGCGGGCGCTCGCGGCGGCGATGGTGGCCCAGCTCGCCGCGGGCGGACGCGCCCATGCCCAGGCGCGAGAACAGGCGGCTGCTGTCGAGAGGATCGAGATCACGGCCGATGCCAAGCAGGCGCTCCACGCCGTCTGGCAATCCAGCGTGGCCGCGGGAGCGGAGCGCGCTGCCTGCATCGGAGGCGACCGGCAGGGCGGCGTCGCCCACATCACCCGGGTACTCGCGCTTCAGCCCTCGGCAGCCGATTCAATGGGGGTGGCCGCGTCCGTCTCCATCGAGCAGTGCGGACCGCCCGACTGGTTCGGGACCGCCCACACCCACATCGCCCTGCGCGACGGCCACCGTCCCTACCCCACCTTCTCCGGTGCGGACCGCGGCGTGATGGGCTTCTGGCTCGAGCGCTGGGGCACGGATGGCGTCTTCTGCGTCCTCTACAGCGCCGCGGCCGCGCACTGCGAGGCCGCCGGCGCGGCCGGCAGCCTCGTGGCCGGCCCCGGGACCGCCGCCAGCTACTGAGCCGCCGTCAGCTCAACGGCCGCCGCGTCAGCCAGGACCCCGGTCTCCGCTCGGCGATCAGCCCGTCCAGCCCCCATCGCCGGCCCGCCCGGCTGAAGAAGAACGCCAGCATGAGCGTGAACAACAGCAGGTGAAACCCCTGCTGCCCCGGCGACATCCACTGCGTCGCCAGTCCGTAGTTGGTCACCAACGCGAGCCCCACCAGCGACGCGAGTCCAGTGCAGAACCCGAGCGTGAGGCCGAGCCCTGCAACCGTCTCGCCCCAGGCGGTGAGATGGGCGAACACGTCGGAGTGCTTGAGGACGACGTCTTCCAGAAACTGCTTGTAGAATGCGATCGGATTCTCCGACGCCTGCTTCGCCACGATCTTCGGCATGGTGGCCAACCAGCGATCCGACACGGCCGGCACCGGCAGCACCCCCCCGGCCAGCACGATCGACATCTTCGTGACCAGCGTCTTCACGAAGTACAGCCCGACCGCGACCCGGAGGACGGCGAGCCACTCGACGGCGTGCGACAGGCCTACGGGGCGATCGGGCATGGCGAGGTCCTTGGGTTCAGTCGAGTCCCAGTTCGTGGAATACGAAGCTCCAGACGTCGGTGAGCTCGTCGAGCACCTTGGCGATCGGCTTGCCCGCTCCGTGCCCGGCTTTCGATTCCAGCCGGAGGAGGACCGGGTGCGTGGAGCCGGTCGCCGCCTGCAGGCGGGCCGTCATTTTGCGGGCGTGCATCGGATCCACCCGCGTGTCGCTCTCCGCCGTCGCCAGCAGCACCGCCGGGTAGGCCACGCCGTCCCGGACATGATGGTAGGGCGAGTAGGCCCGGAGCCACGCGTATTCCTCGGGCTCCTCGGGCGACCCGTATTCGGGAATCCAGAGCCGGGCGAGCAGGAACCTCGGGTATCTCAGCATGTCGAGCAGTGGGACCTGGATCACGACCGCCCGGAAGAGGTCCGGCCGCTGCGTGAGCACGGCGCCCACGAGGAGGCCCCCGTTCGAGCCTCCGGCGACGGCGAGCCGCTCCGGCCGGGTGTAACCGTTGGCAATCAGCCACTCCGCGGCGGCGATGAAGTCGTCGAACGTGTTCTGCTTGTTCCCCAGCATCCCGCCCTGGTGCCAGGTCTCGCCGTACTCGCCGCCGCCGCGGAGGTTCGGCACGGCGATCACACCGCCTCGTTCCAGCCACAGGAACAGCGACCGGGCGAAGCCGGGCGTCATGCTGATGTTGAACCCGCCGTAGCCGGTGAGGTAGGCGGGGTTCTCCCCGTCGAGCTCGATGCCGCGGGGATGCACCACGAACATCGTGATCGGCGTTCCGTCCCGCGAGGCATACGTCACCTGCCGGACCGCGTACCGGTCAGGCTCGATGTCCGCCTCGACCCGGCGCCAGAGGGTCTCGGCCCCGGTCTCGAGATCGATGCGGTAGACAGTCGGTGGCACCGTATAGGACGAGTAGCCGTAGAACAGCTCGTGCCCGTCCCACTCGGTACCGAGGCCGAACAGGCTGCCGATACCCGGCAAGGCGTGCTCGCTGACGTGGCGGCCGTCAAGGTCGGCGAGACGCAGCCGGGATGTGGCCCGCTCGAGGTAGTCGAGCGCGAGATGCCGGCCGACGACCCTCGCCCCGTCGAGCACGGCATCGGGTCGCGGGGGGACGAGCTCCGTGGCCGAGCCGAGGTCGGGCCGCTCGGGATCGACCGCATACAGGCCGTAGGTCGGCGCGCGCAGGTTCGTCCTGAGGTAGAGCCTGGCCCCCACGACTTGCCCGTCGAAGAGCGCCGGCAGGTCCTTGGCGACGGCCACGGGCGGCGTGCCGGCCCGGACATCCTGGATGTAGAGATCGGTCTGGTCGAACGTGCGGGCCACGCCGATCAGGAGCCACCGGCCGTCGGGCGAGAGGCTGACGCCGGGCCAATGCTCCTTCACCCCCGGCCGGAACACCAACCGGTCGTTCACCGGGTCCGCGCCAAGCCGGTGGAAGTACACCGCCCGGTGGTAGGGCTCCTCCCCTTCAGGCACCTCCCCTGGAGCCGGATAGCGGGTGTAGTAGAAGCCGGTTCCGTCCGGCAGCCAGGCGACGTCTGCTGCGCGCGTGTGGGGGATCCGGTCCGGCAGGATGGCCCCGGTCCGCACATCGAGGACGTGAAGCACGCTCTGCTCGCTGCCGTCCTCCGACAACCCGTATGCCAGCAGCCGGCCGTCCTCGCTGGGATGGTACCAGTCGAGGGCGGTGGTGCCCTCGGCGTTGAGCCGGTTGGGATCGAGCAGCACCCGGTCCGCGCCGTCCGCACCCTCCCGCACGTAGAGGATGGGCTGGTTCTGCCGGCCGTCGCGATACTGATAGAAATACCGGCCGCGGGCCGGCGCGGGAACGCTCAGGCTGCCGATCGCGAGGAGGCTCTCGAGCCGCTCCCGGATCCGGGGGCGGGCCGCGATGCCGGCCAGATAGGACTCCGTCAGGGCGTTCTGCGCGGCGGTCCACACCTGCGTCTCCGGACTGTCGCCCTGCTCGAGCCACCGGTAGGGATCCGCAACCCGCTCGCCGTGGAGAAGGTCGGCGACGTCGTCGCGGCGGGCGAGGGGATAGGCCAGGGGCGCCGGTGCGGCCGTGGAGCTCATCGAGGGTCTCTCAGTCGCCTAGGCTGATCCCGAGGTCGCGAACGGTCGTGATGATGTCGGAATCGAGTGGCACGTTCCGCGTCCGGCCGACGACCTCCGCCAGGGGCACGCGGGTGATGGTCGGTCCGTTCAGGCCGACCATGACGCCGAAGCAGCGGTCCGCGATCGCCCGCACCGCCGCCGTACCGAACCGCAGCGCCAGAAGCCGGTCGTAGGTCGTGGGGCTGCCGCCCCGCTGGAGGTGGCCCAGCACCAGCGTGCGGACCTCCTTGCCCGTGCGCTCCTGAATCGCGCGCGCGACCTGGCCGCCGATGCCACCCAGCCGGTCCACGGTCCCCGGGCCCCGGCGCTCCTGCAGCACGATCTCGCCGCCCAGCGCCCGGGCACCTTCGGCCACGACCACGATGCTGAACCGGCGCCCGCTCGCTTCGCGGCTCCGGATCTTCTCGCACACCCTCTCGATGTCGAACGGCAGCTCCGGGAGGAGAATCACGTCGGCGCTGCCCGACACTCCGCTCGACAGGGCGATCCAGCCGGCGTAGCGCCCCATCACCTCGACCACCATCACCCGGTCGTGGCTCTCGGCGGTGGAGTGCAGCTTGTCGATCGCCTCGGTCGCCGTGCTCACTGCCGTGTCGAAACCAAAGGAGCGCTGGGTGCCGCTCACGTCGTTGTCGATCGTCTTCGGGACGCACACCGCCGGCACGCCCCGCCTCCACAGCTCGTAGGCGATGGCGAGGCTGCCATCGCCGCCGATGGACACGAGCGCGTCGAAGCCGCTCGCCTGGAACGCGGCCACGAGGTCGTCCGATCGGTCGACTTCCCGCTCCCGTCCGTCGGCGTCGCGCATGACGTAGCGAAAGGGGTTTCCGCGATTGCTCGTGCCGAGAATGGTGCCGCCGAGGTGGGTGATGCCGCGCACCTGCTCCCGCCCGAGCGGCACCACCCCGTTGAAGGAGAGGAGGCCATCATAGCCGCGGAGGATGCCGTAGCACGTCCAGCCGCGCTGCTCTGCGGAGAGCACCACGGCCCTGATCACCGCGTTGAGCCCCGGCGCGTCCCCTCCGCCGGTCGAGATGGCGATGCGCATAGCGGCAGTGAGGAGCAAGAGGTGAGAAGTGAGAAGAATCACCTCTCACCTCTCACTTCTCACCTCTTACTTGTCATCTCCTTGATCCGTCTCACGACTTCCCCAGGCTCGGCGTGGCGGCCGGTCGCTCGCTTGGAGTACACCAGCGTATCATCCACCGTCACTTCGAACCGCCCCCCGGACGACTGCATGAGCACCACGTCGGCCTCGGGGAATTCCTGCTTCAGCTCGGCCGCCAGACCGGAGGCCCTGGGCTGGTAGTTTCAGACGACGCAGTATTCGATGATGACCCGCATGTTGCCTCCCGGCGGCGGCCGCGATGATGTCGGGTCGAATCGTAGCGGCGGGCTCAGGCGCTTGCCAAGACCTCGTGGGGAGGCGGGGCGAAGCCGGGGTGCTTGTCAGCGACCCGGGTCGGGCGTATCTATCCTCTCATGACTCCCGTTCGGGGCGCGGCCTGCCTGCTGCTCGCCTTTTTGGCCCTGCCGCCCCAACCCGCCGCTGCCCAACGGAAGTACCTCGTCGAAGCCGGCGCCGCCGGCTCCGTCCTCTCGTTCGATGCCGCAACCGACCTCAATGCCGGTCCGGGCGGCCTGATCCGCCTCGGGTTCTGGTTGCCCTTCAAGCTGTCCATCGAGGGAGAGGGCTCGCTCGTCAAGCCCAAGACGAACACCAGCTCGGTCGGCGTGAACGTGACGACCATCAGCCTCTCCACGCTCTACAACGTCATCGTCGGCACGAACAACTCGGTCTATCTCAAGGCCGGCATCGGTTCCACCACCTACGGCGGCAGCTGCCCCGCCGTTGCGATTCCGGGCTCGGGCCCCTGCGGCTCGGCGGCCACCATCATCGGCGGGCTCGGGTTCCGCGTCGGGATCGTGCCGACCGTCATGCTGCGGGCCGAAGGCGTGCTCAACCGCAACATCAGCGGCTCACTCAAGTTCTCCAATTTCGGCGGGAACCTGGGCCTGAGCGTGATGCTCGGCAGCAAGAAGACCACCGACAGCGACGGCGACGGAGTGCTGGACGGCGACGACAAGTGCCCCGGCACGCCGCACGGCGCGGTGGTGGACAAGAAGGGCTGCCCCGTCGACACCGACGGCGACGGGGTCTACGACGGTTTGGACCAGTGCCCCAATACGCCCCACGGCGCCAAGGTGGACTCGGTCGGCTGTCCGGTTGACACCGATGGGGACGGCGTCCCCGACGGTCTCGACCGCTGCCCCGACACGCCCCCCGGCGCCAAGGTGGACTCGGCGGGGTGCCCGACCGACAGCGACGGCGACGGCGTACCCGACGGCCTCGACCGGTGCCCCGATACGCCGAAGGGCGCGACCGTGGACGCGCTCGGCTGTCCGAGCGACAGCGACGGCGACGGGGTGCTCGACGGGCTGGACCAGTGCCCCAACACGCCGCCAGGAACTCCGGTCAACGCCGTGGGCTGCCCCGCGGGCGAGCCGGGGGCGCCGCCGAAGCAGCCTCCGGCCGCGGGACCACCGAAGCCGGAGGCCGCAAAGCCAGCCGAGCCGAAGCCGGAGGCCGCGCGGACGTTCGTGCTGCGCGACGACGCGTTTGCGCCCGGCAGCGCGCGACTCAGGCCAGTGGCAAGCGCCACACTCGATTCCGTGGCCGCCGCGCTGGCTGCGGCCCCCGCCCTCCGGGTCGAGATCGGCGCTTACACGGCGCGATCCCGGTCCGAGATCGACACCCGCGGCTTCGCGGGCCTCCGCATCGAGGCGATCCGCTCGTACCTGATCTCCAAGGGCGTGCGCCCGCTGCGGCTCGTACCCAAGGTGTACGGCCCGGTTCAACCCCTTACCACCGACACCAGCGCCGCTGGCCGCGCAGGCAACCGCCGCATCGAGATCAAGCCCCTCCCGTAGGCCCCTGAATTGCCTTTCCTCGAAGCATCCCCGGTCATCCGTGGGCACGTAGTGCACGCCAACCCACTGTACCACTGTGAGTTGGCGGGGACCGCAACCTCGCTGGCTTTCGGATCCAGGCATGCTTCGCTCCGCGTTTCGCACGGCGGCAGTCGCGCTTGCACTGCAGACATCTGCACTCGCCGCCCAGCAGGAGGCCCGCTGGGGCGACGAGCTCGGCTCGCCTCTTCCTCCGGTAAACTCGCTGCCGGGCGCCGCCGCGCAGCCCGAGGCCTGGCCCGCCCCTCCATTGGTCGATCCGCCCAAGCCGATCCGCGCGATCTATCTGAACGCCTGGGCGTTCGGCGGACGCCGCTTCGACGAGCTGGTGAAGCTGGCCGATACGACCGAGATCAACGCGTTCGTCATCGACATCAAGGACGACACCGGCTACCTGACCTACCGATCAGCCGTGCCGACGGCGGTGGAGATCGGCGCCAACGACCAGCGACGCACCCACGACGCGGAACGGCGGTTGAGGGTCCTCGCCGAGCACGGGATCTACCCGATTGCCCGGATCGTCGTCGCGAAAGACCCCTTGCTGGCGGCGCACAAGCCCGCGTGGTCGGTCCGGCAGGCGGGCGGCGGCCTCTGGCGCGACCGGCTGGGCTTCGCCTGGGTGGACGCGTTCAATGATTCCGTCTGGATCTATGCCGCGCAGCTGGCCGCGGAGGCCGTGCGCCTCGGATTCGCCGAAGTGCAGTATGACTACGTGCGCTTCCCGGACGAACCCGCCAGCCGGATGGCGACGGCGGTCTTCGCCTCGCGCGACACCGGTGAGACCAAGCGCCAGGGCGTCGCGCGCGGCCTCGGGATCCTCCGCGAGCGCACGAAGCGTCTCGGCGTGCCGTTCACCATCGACGTTTTCGGCCTCACCACCACCGCGACCGGCGACATGGGAATCGGCCAGTACTGGGAGGACTTGGTGAGCAAGGCCGATGTCGTGCTGCCGATGGTCTATCCCAGCCATTACTACCGCGGCGTCTACAATGTGCGTTATCCCAACAGCCAGCCGTACCACGTCGTGCGGCGGGCCCTCGAGGATGGGCTCAGGCGATCGGGCCCGCCGGGAAAGACCGCGGAGATCCGCCCGTATCTGCAGGCGTTCACGCTTGGTCCCCCGCGCTACTCTCCTGCCGAGGTGCGCGCGCAGATGCAGGCGGCGCAGGACCTGGGCATCGACTCCTGGGTGCTCTGGAATCCGCGGAGCGCGTACGACCCGGCGATCTTCCATCCGAAGACGACCGCCCTCAGCGCCACGCGCCCGCCGGACCCGGCCACCTCGAATTGATTCTCACGCCCGGGGCTCAAGCTGGCCTCGGCAGATGACGAACGGTCCTGATCCGCATTGCCGCCTGCCGTTGTAACCTGTTGTCCACAAATTGCTTAAAGTGCGTCTCCGAGCCGGTCCGCAAGTTGCTTCTCGGCTGTCGCAAGTCGTTCCACCGGTACACTCGCTTGTTCTCCATGCGCCGGGCCGTATACTTACGGGTCCCGTCCGCGCCCGGTGGAGCAGACTGCCGGTCGTCACCGTCACAACTCGATTGGAGCTCGCAAGATGGACATGCGCACTCGTCTTGGCCTGTTGGTGGTCCTCGGCCTCGCTGCCACGGCCGCGCCCGCGCGGGCGCAGGGGCTGCCGGCCGGCGTTACCAAGGATGCGATCGACAAGGGAATGGCCATCTTCACGGGTGCCGGCAACTGCTACGCGTGCCACGGGCAGAACGCACAAGGCATGCTCGGGCCGACTACTAACTTGGTCGATCATCAGTTTCTGCACAGCGACGGGTCGTACCCCGCCATCGTCGCCTATATCAAGAAGGGCGTCACCAAGGAAGAGTCGAAGAGCGGCATCCCGATGCCGCCCCGGGGCGGCTCGGCCATCACCGACGACCAGGTCAACCAGGTGGCCGCGTACGTCTGGTCCATCAGTCACCCGAAGAAGTGACCCGGCCGCAGGCGGCCGAAGGGGGCGACGCGAGTCGCCCCCTTTTTCATTACCTTCGGGCATGAGCCAACCGGCGCTGGGCATGCCGCAGGCGTGGAGCCACGTCGCCCGGGACTACCGGTGTCATATCGCGCCCGATTTCCTGCCCGCCGCGCGGGCGATGTGCCGGGCGGTGGGGATCGCGCCAGGCGACCGCGTGCTGGACATCGCCTGCGGGCCCGGCACGGCGGCCGTCGCCGCCCGCGAGCAGGGCGCGGCCCGGGTCGTGGGCGTGGATTACGCCCGCGGCATGATCGCCGCAGCGGGTGCCGACGCCGGCGCGCCTCCGGCGGTCCGCTTCGCGGTGGCCGACGCCCTGGCGTTGCCGTTCGCCAGCGAGACCTTCGACGTCGTGATCTCGAGCTTCGGCCTCATCTTCGCCCCTGACCCGAAGGTCGCAACCGCGGAGGCAGCCAGGGTGCTGCCCCACGGAGGGCGGATCGGACTGCTGGTCTGGCCGCCCGGCGGCTCCATCGGGGCGTATCAGAACGCGGTCTTCCGCCACCTGGCTGTACCGCCGGGCCGGCACGATCCGTTTCAGTGGGGCGCGCCGGCGCAGGCGCGGCGCTGGTTGGGCGCCGCCTTTTCCGCCGTCACGCTCGATCCGATCGACGTGCCGTTCGAGGCCGCTTCGCCCGCGGCCGCATGGAACGTGCTCCGCACGGCAACCGGCCGCGTCGCCGCCGCCTATGCCGCGCTCGACGCCGCGGCGCAGGCGCGCCTGGACGCGGAGATGGTGCGCTTCTTCGAGCCATTCCGCCGGAGCGATGGGCGCGTGCTCTGGGCGCGCGAGGCGTTCGTCGTCCGAGGCACTCGCGCATGAACCGACTCGGCGCCGCCGCCTCGGCCTACCTCCGCTCCGCCGCGCACCAGCCGATCCACTGGTTTGCCTGGGGCGAGGACGCCTTCGACGCGGCGCGCGCCGCCGACAAGCCGATCCTGCTCGACATCGGCGCCGTCTGGTGCCACTGGTGTCACGTGATGGACGGCGAGTCCTACGAGCACCCGGACATCGCCGAATTCCTCAACGCCCATTTCGTCTGCATCAAGGTGGATCGCGACGAGCGGCCCGACGTCGATGCCCGCTACCAGCGCGCGGTTCAGGCGCTCACCCGCCAGGGCGGCTGGCCGCTCACGGCCTTCCTCACGCCGGACGGGCAGGTGTTCTACGGCGGCACCTACTTCCCGCCCGACGGGAAGTACGGCCGCCCCGGCTTCCGGTCCGTGCTCGGCGGCGTCCTCGACGCATGGCGCGGCCGACGGCAGCAGCTGGAGGGACAGGCGCTCGCGATCCGCCGGGTGATCGAGCAGGAGGGCGGCGAGACGGCCGCCGGAGAGCTCTCGCCGGGGCTGGTGGACGCCGGCATCGAGGCCATGCTGGGGGTGTTCGACCCGGTGAACGGCGGCTTCGGCGGCCAGCCGAAGTTCCCCCATCCCGGGGCGATCCGGCTGTTGCTGGCGCGCTGGTGGGACGACCCCCGGCCCGAGCTCAGGCAGGTGATCGACCGGACGCTCGAGGGCATGGCGCGCGGGGGTATCCATGACCACCTCGGCGGCGGCTTCCACCGCTACAGCGTAGATGCCGAGTGGATCGTGCCGCACTTCGAGAAGATGGCGTACGACAACTCCGAACTGCTGCGGGCCTATTGCGACGCGTACGCGGCGCTCGGCACCGAGGCGTATGCCGATGTGGCACGCGGGATCGTCCGCTGGGTGCGGGAGGTCATGGCGGATCCCGACGGCGGCTACGCGGCAAGCCAGGACGCCGACGTGGGACTCGACGATGACGGCGACTACTTCACCTGGACCCGCGAGGAGGCGGCCGCGGTGCTTTCGCCGGGCGAGCTGGAGGTGGCCGGCGCCTACTTCGACATCGGCACCGCGGGCGAGATGCATCACAACCCCGCCAAGAACGTGCTCTATGCCGCTCTCCCGGTTCAGCGACTCGCGCAACAGCTCGGCGGGGAAGAGGCGGAGATCGTGCGGCTCCTCGGCGCGGCGGAGGCGAAGCTCCGCGCCGCCCGCGTGCGCAGGCCCGCGCCCTTTGTCGATCGCACTCGGTATGCGAGCTGGAACGCCATGCTGGCGTCCGCCATGCTTCACGCCGGGACCGTCCTGCGCGATCCCTGGCCCGCGGAGCACGCACTCAGGACCATGCGCCGGCTGCGGGCGGAGTCGCCGGAGCCCGACGCGGTACCCCACACGCCGGGCGGGGCGAGCGGCCTGCTCGAGGATCAGGCGCAGGCCGCTGGGGCGGCGCTCGACGTGTACGAGGCGACCGGGGACGACGACTGGCTCGCCTGGGCGGAGGCGATCGCCGGCCGCGTCTGGCGCGATTACCGCGACCCGGCCGGCGGGCTCGTCGACCGGGCCGGGCCGGCCGGTGAAGGTCTCCTCCCCGCCAGAATCAGACCGATCGAGGACGCGCCGACTCCGTCGGCGAACGGCGTCGCGGGACTCGTTTTCTCCCGGCTGGCCGACCTCACCGCGGACGACACGTGGCGGGGGCGGGCAGGAGAGCTGCTCCGCTCGTTCGCCGGCCAGGGCGCCGACCTCCGCCTCCACGGCGCGACCTATCTCATGGCGGTGGATCGGTACCTGAATCCCGCGGTCCACCTCATCGTCGTCGGGCCCCGCGACGATCCTTCGGCCGCGGCAATGCATCAGGAGGCACTTCGAACCTACGCCCCGCGCCGCGTCGTGCAGCGGGTCGCCGGTGCGGGCGCACGTGCGCTTCCCGCGGCCGTGCTCGGCATGCTCGGCCGCGGCATCAGACCGGCGGGCTACGCCTGCCGGGGTGATGCCTGCAGTCCACCGGCCGCGGACCCGGAGGGGTGGCGTGCAGTGCTTCGCTCTATCCGACCCCTTCGGCCGGACGTTAAATTAGCGGCCCGGTAGATCTTCCATTCCATTCGAGCGTACTGTGTCCAAAACGGCCACCATCGAGACCAGCAGGGGAACCATCATCGCCGAGTTGTTCGACGCCGAAGTGCCGAACACCGTGGCAAATTTCGAGAAACTGGCCAACAGCCAGTTCTATGACGGCACCCGGTTCCACCGCGTGATTCGCGACTTCATGATTCAGGGGGGCGACCCGCTGTCCCGCGATCCCGGCAATGCTCGGGTGGGGACCGGAGGACCCGGCTACAAGATCAAGTGCGAGACCGACCGCAACACGCACAAGCATGTCGCCGGCACGCTGTCGATGGCCCACGCGGGGAAAGACACCGGCGGAAGCCAGTTCTTCATTTGCCACGGGCCCCAGCGGCACCTGGATGGTGTCCATACGGTCTTCGGCCAGGTCACGAAGGGGATGGACGTCGTCCTCGAGATCAAGCAGAACGACGTCGTTCACTCGATCCGGGTCGCCTGACCTGCAGGTCGATTTCGCGGTCCTCGCCGACTACGCACTGATCGACCAGCAGGGCAAGCTCTCGGTCCTGGGGATCTTCCAGCACGTATGGGTCGTCGGCTTCCCGGCAGTGCATCCGCGGACGCACCTCGTCCTCCGGGTCCGCGGGCGCCGCACCGAGATCGGGGTACACACGATCCGCATCCGGTTCGTGGACGACGCC
>Ga0187823_10000149_pt1 | contig 16124 bp, 18 predicted proteins | sample NC_wetland_sal_i_12_FD_132968 | JGI IMG/M metagenome (GOLD analysis project Ga0187823, IMG submission 132968) | Wetland sediment microbial communities from Neuse River Estuary, North Carolina, USA - SourceSoil_3 | ecosystem: Environmental > Aquatic > Freshwater > Wetlands > Sediment | place...
GCCTTCTACGCGCACTTCGCCTCCAAGGAGGACCTCGTCGCGAACGTCCTCGCCGACCAACTGAGCGCCCAACGCCACAGCTTCGCCGCCCAGCCCGCGGGTCGGGCGGGACTCGAGGCGTTCATCCGCGCCTATCTTTCCCCCCAACACCGCGACCAGTGCGCCGACGGCTGCCCCTCTGCTGCGCTGCTCGACGAGATCGCTCGTCGCCCCGTCGCCACCAGACAGGTCTTCACCGACGAACTGACGGACGAGATCGAGGACATCGCCACGCGCTTGGACCCGAACGACATCGAGGCCGCTCGGACGCACGCGCTCACGCTCTTCGGTCTGATGGTCGGCACGCTGCAGCTCGCTCGGGCACTGACCGACCGCGAGCTCTCCGATCGGCTTCTCGATCAGGGCGTGACGACGGCGTTGAAGATGGTGGACGACTTCGCCGGTTACGACAACGCTTCGGAGTCAACGCAGTCTGCGAGCGCAGCGAAGTCCCGCTCGCGGGCCACCACCTCGTAGAAGAGAGGTCGGGGGTTGCGGACCCCTCGCGATCTCGAGCGGGCTACCCGTGCGCGGCAGTTCGTCGGGTTGCCCTCATAGGTCGCGGGCCAAGCTGGCCACGAGCCAGACGAGCGCGCCCGCGCCGAGGAGACGGCGGAACCAGTTGACCCCGTTCACCGCCTCCTCCCACGCCCACACACCAAGGCCGACGGTGAGGACAGCGCGGCCGACGTCGTGCGCTCCGTCCTCGGCTACGGCGGCCAGTCCCCAGCCCGCGAACGCAATGAGCAGCGGCGGGTTCGGGAACTGCGCGATCGGAAAGCTGCGCGGCCAGCCCACCTGGCCGCGCCGCCATAGCTCGGCGACGGTCACCGTGCTGATCTTCGCAGGCCGACGGGTGGGCGAGCCCTGCGGGCGCATGGCCACTCGCGGGAACCTGAGCCGCATGCGCCTGCCGTGGTTGGATCAGGCAGTTGGCGCCCGACAACCGCTGACGGCCCCCGCCGTCAGGTCGACCCGTCCAGCGCGGCCCGCAGGGCATCGAGGTCCGGAGCTCCGAAGACCACCCGGTTGCGTGTGGCGATATAGACGAGGTCGAGGTTGATCCCCGCAGCGGCGATCTTGCGCGCGAGGTCAGCGAGCACTCCCGGGCTGTCCTCCACGCCGACCACGACCACCTCGCGCTCCCGGGTGACGGCCAGCTGGACGGTCGCCAGCGAACGCCTCACCGCCTCCGGGTGCGGTACCAGGATGTGCAGCTCGGCGCGCTCACCGGAGCCGATGCACGTGGCGGCCGCCAGGTTCACGCCCGCATCGCTGATCGCGGCCGCCACCTGCGCTAGCGCCCCCGGCGTGTTCTCGACATCGATGACCAAATCGAACGCCATAGCGATTGCAGCAGCAGCCTATCCGGCCATCGCACCGGGGTGGTGGTCGGCCGAAGAACCGCTGCCCGTAGATGCCCCGACGCATGCTCGGCCCGGATGGGCCGGACCACCGGCAGACCATGCGGCGCCGATACGCCAGAGGTAATCGACAGCCCCGAACGGCGGTGATCGGATTGAGCCCCGTCATCGACATGAAGGAGCACCGATGCCAACGATCGCAACGCCCGACGGAACGACCCTCTTCTACCGCGACTGGGGCGCCGGCAGGCCCGTGCTGTTCTGCTCGGGATGGGCTCTGTCCAGCATCCAATGGCAGTACCAGATGATCAGCATCTGCGGTGCGGGTGCCCGCGCGATCGCCTATGACCGACGCGGTCACGGACGATCGGAGGATCCGGGCCTCGGGTTCGACTACGACACCCTCGCCGACGATCTCGCGGCGCTGATCGAGCAGCTCGACCTGACCGAGGCGACGCTCGTGGGCCATTCGATGGGGGGCGGGGAGATCGTTCGCTACCTCACCCGCCACGGCTCCGATCGCATCTCCAGCGTGTGCCTGGTCGGCACCACGCTCCCCTTCAGCGAACAGGCCGACGACAACCCAGCCGGGATTCCCGCCGCGCTGCTCGAGGCTGCGCGCGGTCAGTGGAGTGAGGACTTCGGGCGCTGGATCGAAGAGAACGAACCTGCGTACTTCGGTGACGGGCTGGAGGGATGTGAGATCGGCTCGGTGCTGCGCGAATGGACGCGCGCCGACCTGCTCGGGACCTCTCTGCGGGCGCTGATCGAGTTCAACCGACTGGGAGCCGCGACCGACTTCCGAAGCGAGCTCGGGGATCTACGACTCCCCGTTCGGCTCGTGCACGGCGATCATGATGCGTCGAGCCCGCTCGAGATCTCGGCGCAGCTGGCGGTGGCGCTTCTGCCCGATGCAGAGCTCACCGTCTACGAGAACGCGCCGCACGGCCTGTACCTCACGCACCGCGCGCGCCTGAACGCCGAGATCGAAGAGCTCCTGTCCTGATCACGTCGCCGCCGGAAGCCGCCTGCGGTGCGTCTGGGGTCGACCCGAACGGCCGGTTCGTAGCGACGAATCCGGGCGAGGAGCCCGCCGTTACCGCGGCGTCGCGAGTCGCTCGTGAACCGAGCGCACCGCGCTGGACCCCTCGCCGACGGCTGCGGCGACGCGCTTCATCGAGCCGTGGCGCACGTCGCCGGCAGCGAACACGCCGGGTAACGAGGTCTCGAAGGGCAGCGCACCGGTCACCCCGTCGCGATAGTCGGCAAGCTGGCGATCCGTGAGGATGAACCCGTTCTCGTCGAGCGACACGGCGCCGTCAAGCCAGCCCGTGGTCGGGGTGGCGCCGATGAACGAGAACAGGCCCGCGCACGGAAGCGCTCGCTCCGCGCCGCTCTCATTCGCGCGGAGCGTCACCGTTTCGAGGTTCTGGTCCCCGTCCAGACGGCTGACTTCCACGCCTGTCATCAGCTCGATGCCTGGGTCGGCGTCGATCCTCTCGACCAGGTAGGAGGACATCGTCTCCTGGAGTCCCGCCCGGCGGACGGCGAGCGTGACCTGGCATCTGTTCTGAGCCAGGAAGATCGCCGCCTGGCCCGCGGAGTTCCCGCCACCCACCACGGTCACGGGAGTCCCGGCACACACACGCGCCTCGAGGTCTGTCGCCGCGTAGTAGACGCCGGCGTCCTCGAAGCGCTCGAGGTCTTCGACGGGCAGGCGCCGATACCGGGCGCCCGACGCGATGATCACGGCGCGCGCCGGGATCTCGCTTCCATCGCCGAGCGACACGACGTGGAAAGTGGGCTCCCGCCGCAGACCGACGACCTCGCACGGTGCGTTGAGACGAGCTCCAAGGCGCATGGCCTGTGCCGCGGTCCGCGCGGTCAGGTCGCCGCCGGAGATCCCGTTGGGGAACCCGGCGTAGTTCTCGATTCGCGAGCTCGTTCCGGCCTGGCCGCCGATGGCCAGCAGGTCGAGGCACACCGTGCGAAGGCCCTCCGATGCTCCGTAGACCGATGCCGCGAGACCGGCCGGCCCGCTGCCGACGACGACGAGGTCGAAGATATAGCCGGGCGTCGGCTGAAAGGTCAGGCCGACGCGCTCGGCGAACTCGCCCGGGGTCGCCCGGCGTATCGTCTCCGTAGGAGTGATCACGGCCGGCAGCTCCTCGGAGGAGAGCCGGAGTCCCGCGAGCAGCCGGTCGGGATCCGCGTCCTCCTCGAGGTCGATCCAGGAGTGGGGGATCCGCGAATGCTCGGCAAACGAGCGCAGGCCCATCGCGGCCGGCGAGAACCGCGACCCGACGATGCGTATCGCCTCGGCGCCGGGTCCTTCCAGCAGGATCCGGCGTCTTGCCAGGAGCGCGTTGAAGATCGTGTCCGCGAGCCCGGGGCTCACGCTCATCAGGCGCCGGAACTCGGGCTCGCCGACAGCCAGCACCCGCCCGTCCTCGATCACTCGACAGGACAGATACCGCCGCTGGCCCGTGAGCAGGTTGAGCTCGCCTGCGAACCCGCCGCGTCCGTAGCTCGCGATCACCGCCGGCTCCGCGCCGTCCGGCCGCACGACCTCGGCGCGCCCGGCGAGCACCACGAACAGCTCGGACGAAGCGTCGCCCGCCTCGAACAGCATTTCGCCAGCGCTCATCGGGCGCTCGACCCCGAAAGCCGCGATCTCGGCCAGCTGTTGCTCGTCGAGGACGGCGAACGCAGTCTCTTCGCGCTCGCCCCGGGCGCTCACGAAGGCTCCGCTGGCGGTGTTTGCTGGAAGGTAGTCGGCACGGATCTGGCTTTCCGGCTGTCAGGGCCAATCTAGCCGGGGCTTGCCTCGCGCTCGGCTGCACCGGCGGCGGATGTCGCGAGCGCCTGCCTCTACTCCTCCCTGCGCGCGACCGCGAGCCCTGCATGCCAGCCGGGCGCCCGTCCTCCGGCCGGGGGCTGGATCGCGCCTGCGTCCAGCCCGGCGCGCGCGAGCACCCACGCGATCACCGAGTTCGAGTTCCACATCTCGCCGGCCCCGAGCTCATCGCGACCCCACACCGGCGTGGGAACCTGATGGATCAGCTCGAGGACGCGCTTCGCGCGGTCCGCGTCGGACGTCAGGCGGCGGGGGCTGTCGACGGCCTCGGCGATGTCGGGTATCTGCCCGCCGCGCCAGAGCCGGATCTCGTAGCGGAAGATCCGAAATCGACCCGCCCAGCGAGCGCCGACGGCACCCTCGGCGACGACCCCACGCTCCCGACGGCGGCCGTCGTGGACGGGCGCCTGCTCGATGATGTAGGTGTCGTTTGCGACTTCGACCTCGAGGGCGGAGTGGTAGAGGGCACATGCGACGCGTCGGTGCAGTCGTGCCGCGACAGCCTCGTAGATGCGACCGTTGAGCCTGACGAAGTGTCCGCCCGCGCCGAGGGGTAGCCAGTACAGGTCAACCGCCGTGCTGCTCGTCCCCGGGCGGTGGGCGCTCACGGGCGCGAGGTGGCCGACCGGGGGGCGGGGCTCATCAGCGCTCGCCGACTGCCGCGCTCAGCACTGGCTTCAGGTCGAGCACAGGCGTTCCGTCCACCGCCTCGAGGCCGTCGACACGGATCCTGACGCCATCGATGGATACGACCCGTACCCGGTGGAGGCCGATGGGGTTGGGCCGATGCGGCGAGCGGGTGGCGAAGACGCCCAGCGGCTCGCGGGTCCGATCCCCGCGGGGGTGAACGATGAGAACGTCGCGGCTGGCGCGATCGAGCCAGGTGAACACGAGGATCGCATCGCCGGGCCCGACTCCCTTCAGGGCCTCACCGAACGCCGACTCGAGCACGATCAACGCGCCCGGCGCGTCCTCGTCCGCCTGCTTGGGGGCGTCGTCGGGATCGGTCAGCGGCGAGGCGACCCAGCCGATGGGCCGGAGTTCGATCTGCCCGTCATGCCGCATTGCCGAAAGGTAGCGACGCGACCGCCCGTAGTCGGTGCCGGGATCCCCTGTCGGTGCCGGATCCCCACGCGGTGCTAGCCGGCACATCGCTGGCGGCAACTCCATCGGCGTTGTCGTAGCGCCCGATTGGTCGGGCGCGGGTGGAGGCTCGAGCGTTGCCACGCGAGATAGCGCCCCCCGTCATGCCCGCACCTCGGCGGAGGGATACGCTGGTGCAAAGGCTCAGGCGCGCCCGCTCCCACCCCGATCCCCGGGTGGTGCGGCGCTCGACGTGAGGGTGGCCAGAGTGGGTCAGGCGGATGAAAAGGTCGCGATCATCACCGGCGCTTCGCAGGGCATCGGCGCTGGCCTGGTGAGCGCGTACCGCGGGCTTGGGTATGCAGTGATTGCGAGCGCTCGGTCGATGCCGGCGTCCGAGGACCCGCGCGTCGTCACCGTTGCAGGTGACATAGGCGACCCCGATACGGCGCGGCGCGCCGTCGACGCGGCGGTTGAGCGCTTTGGCCGGATCGACACCTTGATCAACAACGCCGGTATCTACATAGGCAAGCCCTTCACTGACTACACCGCGCAGGACTGCGATGCTCTGGTCGCCGTAAACCTCGCCGGGTTCTTTCACATGACAGCGCCCACGATCAAGCAGATGCTCGATCAGGGCCACGGTCACGTGGTAAACGTCTCGACGACGCTTGTCGAGCAAGCGGACGGGAGCAGACCATCCGCACTGTCGGTGCTCACAAAGGGCGGCCTGGTTGCGGCAACCAGGTCATTGGCGGTCGAGTACGGCTCGCGCGGCTTGCGGGTAAATGCTGTCTCTCTTGGTGTAATCAAGACACCGGTCCACGACGAGAGCTCGTATGCGGGGATGGGCGCGTTGCACCCTGTCGGACGGGTCGGGGAGATCGAAGATGTGGTCGGCGGGGTGCTCTATCTGGAGTCGGCGCCCTTCGTGACCGGGGAGATCCTGCACATCGACGGCGGCCAGAGCGCTGGACGCTAAGCCAAGATCGGAGGTCAGCGTGAGCACCCTCAACGAGGAGCTGGTCTTGACCCACTTCATCGTCTCCGACGACGTCGAGCGTTCGCGGCGCTTTTACAGCGAGGTGCTCGGCGGCAGGGTGGTTCGCTCGGGAGAGCCGAGCTATGTCGCACTGTCCAACAGCTGGATCGTCATCAACGTGGGCGGCGGCCCGACCGACGACAAGCCAGAGGTCACGCTGGAGACGCCACGGGATCTCGATCGGGTGAGCAGCTTCCTGAACATCCGAGTCAGAGACATCTACGGCGTCTATGCGGAATGGAGCGCCCGGGGCGCCGAGTTCCTCACGCCGCCGAAGCAGCACGAGTACGAGGTGCGCTGCTACATCCGCGACCCCGACGGTTATCTGATCGAGGTCGGGCAAACCACGGACCCGGAAGGGGACTGGGCGCCCGCGAACTGGCTAGCGGGGACCTCCGACGCGGCGTCCGAGTGAACGCCGCGTCATCGCTTCACTCCCACGTCAGAGCCCTCGGTGTAGCGAATCGCCTCTCCTTCCACCGGGCTCACCAGGAACTGCTCGCGTTCGCCGCGATCCCAGGACTCGCGCAGCCCCGGTGCGCCAAGGTCGAAGTCGGGGCGCACGTTGCGCATGACCTCCCGCAGGTCACGGTGCAGCTCTTCGACCGTCGGGCGCCCCCAGTACCAGTAGCCGTTGTAGATCGCAGAGATTGCGAGCCCAGGTGCGAGCACGAACGTGTGCGGGACCATCGGGTCGTGCACCGGGTCCGTGTACTCGACGATGTCGAGATCGTCCCGTACCGTCCGCTCCGGGTCAGAGAGGAACGGGAACTGCGCGCCGACGCTATCGCGGAACTCGTTGATCTCGAGCTGGTTGTCCGTCGAGATCACGACCACGCGGCTGTACCCGACCCGGAAGTCGAGATATGCATCGACCAGACGGCGAAGAAACCGGTGCTCCTTCGGGTCAAACCCGCCGCGTGAGAGGTGGAGCACCATTGGGTTCGAGCCCTGCAGGTCCGAGAGGTGCTGCATGACCCCATCCTGGTCGGGCAGTTCATAGTCGGGAACGCGTGCCCCGACCTTGATGTCGCCGCGCATATCGGGCCTCCAATCGAAATCGGTTGAACTTCGTCACGGGCCGCTCCGGCAGGATACGACCGGGGTGCGCTCGCAGGCCATCGGCCCCACATACCAGCGGCCGCACTCGACAGATCGTGGCGCGACATCCCGTCCGACGTCTGCTCACGATCGTAGGCTTCGCGTCTGCGTGGGCACTCTTGGAGCGACTCCGAAGTCTTCGGCGCTTGGCGTCGCGATCGTCACCGACAGCACGTCATATCTCCCTCCGGCGCTGATAGACCGCTGGGGGATCGAGCAGGTCGACCTCTACGTCGGATGGGATGCGGTCATGCATCCTGAGCGTGAGTACGAGAACCTCGACGCGTTCTACGCAGACCTGCGCGACTCGACGCGGCTGCCGAGCACCTCACAGCCCTCGCCTGGGGACTTTTTGGCCTGCTTTCTGCCACTCGTCAGCGCCGGGCGGGACGTCATCTCGATCCACCTGGCCAGCGGCTTGTCGGGAACGTGCGAGAGCGCGCGTGAGGCGAGCCGGATCGCAGCGCAGGCGGGGCATACGGGGCGCGTGGAGGTGGTGGACAGCCAGACCGGCGCTGGTGGCCTCGGCTTGCTCGTGATCGCCGCAGCGCGCGCGGCGTCGGGAGGGGCGAGCCTCGACGAGGTGGTCCAAGCCGTGCAGGACGCTCGCAAGACCCTCGACATCTGGTTCTCCCTCGACACGCTCGAGTACCTGCGCCGCGGCGGCAGGATCGGGGCTGCCCAGGCGATGGTGGGAACTGCCCTGAAGGTCAAGCCGATCCTGACGTTCGGCACCGAGATCGCCCCCGTCGGGCGGGTCCGCACGCACCGGCGCGCCTTCGAGCGGATGATCACGTACCTACGCGAGCTGAACAACCGCGGCTCGAGCGACTGGATCGTGCAGCACGCCCAGGAGCCAGAGGACGCGGCCCTCCTGGTTGCGGAGGGTGTCTCGATCTTCGGCTCGGAGCCCTTGTTCTGCACCGAGGTGGGGCCCGTGCTCGGTGCCCACCTCGGCAGCGGACTGCTCGTCGGCGGCATGAGTTGTCCGCGCCCCGCTCGGGCCGGCTAACCGACGGCCTACGTCGGGCGACGAGCCCACCGGCGCCTGCGTCGCGATTCAGGTCGTTGTGCTCAACCCATGAAGAACTGCTGGTAGAGCAGGAAGACGTTCAGCGCGCTGATCACGCAGGCACATGCCCACGCCACGCTCGTGGTGAGGCGCCGGTTGACGTGGACGCCCATGATGTCGCGGCGAGAGGTGAGCATCACGAGCGGCACGAGCGCGAGCGGGATCCCGAACGACAGCACCACCTGGCTGAGGACGAGCGCGCTGGTGGGGCTGACGCCGACGGCGAGGACCACGATCGCTGGGATCATGGTGACCGCGCGCCGCAGCAGCAGCGGGAGGCGGACGTTGATGAAGCCGGCCATGACCACCTGGCCTGCGTACGTTCCGACGCTCGATGAGGAGGCTCCGGACGCGAGCAGCGCGACCGCGAACGCGAGCGCTGCGGTCCCGCCGACGAGGTGACCGAACTGGGCGTGGGCTTCTCCGATCGTGCTCAGACCGGAGAGGGCGGGCGTATGGAACAGCTTGGCGGCCACGGCGAGCATGGCCATGTTGACCAGGCCCGCGAGGCCGAGGGCGATGATCACGTCAGCGCGCTCGAAGCGGAGCACGCGCCCGCGTTCACGGTCGTTGCGGCAGGGCACGCGGCCATTGGTCAACGCTGAGTGAAGGTAGATGACGTGTGGCATAACGGTCGCGCCGATGATCCCGACGGCGAGGTAGAGCGAGCTGGTGCCGTGCAGGCCCGGCAGCAGTCCGTGCAGCGAGTCGTGGACGGAGGGGCCGATGCGCAGCGCCTCGTACAGGAAGCCCGCGAATATGATCCCGAGCAGGGCGGTGATCGCGAGCTCGAAGCGGCGGAAGCCGTGTGTCTGCAGCTCGAGGATCGCGAAGGCGATCACGCCGGTGACGAGGCCGGCGGGCAGCAGAGGCATTCCGAACAGCAGGTTCAGCCCGAGCGCGGCGCCGAGGAACTCGGCGATGTCGGTCGACATCGCCATGATCTCGGCCTGCACCCACATACCCCAGGTGAATGCGCGCGGGAAGTGCGCGCGCACCACCTCCGGCAGGTCGTGGTCGGTGACGATCCCGATCTTGGCAGAGAGGTACTGGATCAGCATCGCCATCAGGTTCGCCGCCAGCACCACCCACAGCAGCAGATAGCCAAACTGCGCGCCGCCCTGCACGTTGGTAGCAAAGTTGCCCGGGTCGACGTAGGCGATCGAGGCGACGAAAGCGGGCCCGAGCATCGCGAGCGTCGCCCGCACGCGCCCCTTCGCCAGTAGCTGCTCGAGTGCGCTCGGTCCGGCGAGCGCTCCGCCGAGCTCTGCAGGAAGCGCGACCGAGGCGCCCTCTACGGCGCCGTCGAGCGCGGGAACCGGAGCGGGGCGTAGGGGTGCTATGCCCGACCCTCCGTGATTTCGATGCGCATCGCGCGCGCCAGCGCGCCGCCGATCGGGTATTCGCGGTCACCGAAGCGCGCGAACACGGGCCCTCCGAATGGCTGACGGTCTACAACCTCGAGGCGATCGCCGATCGCGATGCCGTGCTCGGCCAGATAGCGCAGCATCTGCGGGTCAGAGTCAGACACCCGCACGAACCGCCCGGTGACGCCCGTGGCCAGTTCGTCCAGGCCGAGCGTCTGGCGTTCCTCGATACCGAACTCCGCTGTGGGAATCGGGTCTCCGTGCGGATCGACCGTAGGGTTTCCGAGGCGAGCTGCGATGAGCTCCTCGAGCTCCTCGGAGAGCACGTGCTCGAGAACCTCGGCCTCGGCATGCACGCGGTCCCACGGCATCCCAAGCTCTTCGGCAAGGAACAGCTCCAGCAGCCGATGGTGGCGCAACACCTCGAGCGCGACCCGGCGGCCCTGCGGCGTGAGCCTCACGCCGTGGTAGGGCTCGTGCTCGACCAGCCCCACCTCAGACAGCTTGCGCAGCATCGACGAAACCGACCCTGGTGTTACGCCCAGACGCTCGGCCAACTCGTTGGTGGAGACTGCGGCACCCTTACGCGCCTCCAGCGCATATACCGCCTTGGCGTAGTCCTGCACGGACGCGGAAATCAAATCAGACGCCGACATAAAACTATTTTGCCATGCCAAACTTTGTTTGTCAAGGATCCACGAGTGGCTCGCAGGCGGCGAGCACCCAGCCGCGGGCGAGGGCCGTCGCCCGGTTGGGCGCGCTCGATGCGAACGGATCGGCGCTGCCCGGCACTCGCCCCTAGCGGCGCCTCCGCGACTTGAGAGCCATCGACGGCCGCGCGCGCTCAGCGAGGGTAGGAATGAGACTGATTCTTATTCATGGTATGGTCCCGCGGAGTTCATCAACGCCGCGGACGACTGGAGACCTCTGTGAGAAGAACGCAACTTTGCATCGCGCTGGCGCTGTTGGCCTGTATAGCCGCCCTCGCCACGGGATGCGGCGCATCGACGTCGCCGTCGGCGGGGGCGTCCACGGGGAAGATCCAGGTGGCCGCGGCGGAGAACTTCTGGGGCAGCATCGCGTCGCAGCTCGGCGGGAGCAGGGTGGCGGTCACCAGCATCATCGTCAACCCGGACACCGACCCGCACGACTACGAACCGACGGCGGCCGACGGGGTCACGATCGCGCGATCGCAGATGGCGATCGTCAACGGGATCGGCTACGACACGTGGGCATCGAAGCTGCTGGCGGCGAACCCGTCCAGCGGCCGCGGAGAGCTCGACGTCGGGAAGCTGCTCGGCCTGTCGGAGGGCGATAACCCGCACCAGTGGTACTCGCCGTCGAGCGTGCAGCGCGTGATCGAGGCGATCGTCTCCGAGTACAAGCGGCTCGACCCGAAGGACGCGTCCTACTTCGACCGGCAGCGTGCTGCCTTCGAGACCACCGGGCTGGCTGAATACAACCGGCTGCGCAGTGAGATCCGCTCGCGCTACGCGGGCGTCCCCGTGGGCTACTCGGAGAGCATCTTCGAGCCGCTCGGCCAGGACCTCGGCCTGAAGCTGCTGACGCCTTACAGCTTCGCGAAAGCGATCGCCGAGGGCACGGACGTAAGCGCGGCGGACAAGCAGACGGTCGACGGGCAGGCCGAAGGAGGTGCGATCAAGGTGTGGGTCTACAACAGCCAGAACGCGACGCCGGATGTCCAGCGGGTCAACCAGCTCGCGCGCGCCGCGCACATCCCGATCACCACGATCACCGAGACGCTCTCGCCCGCCTCGGCTAACTTCGAGCAATGGCAGAGCGCGCAGCTGAGGAGCCTGATGGCAGCGCTGCACCAGGCGACCGGCCGATGAGCGTGGCACCCGCACAGACACGCGAGCGGCGGGCGTGGTGGGACGGGGGGTCGGCACCGGGCGTCAGCTCCCCCGCCGCGGCGGCGGTGCGGCTCGAGCACGCACAGGCGCGGATCGGCCGGCGCGTCGTGTGGAGCGACGTGAGCATCGAGATCGAGCGCGGCGAGTACGCGGCGATCCTGGGGCCGAACGGGTCCGGTAAGACGACGCTGCTTCGCGTGCTGCTCGGAGAGCTCTCGCTCACCCGCGGGACTGCGGCGGTGCTCGGGAAGCGTGCCGGTGCGCTGAAGGCACAGATCGGCTATCTGCCTCAGCGCCGCCACTTCGATGCCGGCACGAGGATCCGAGGCGTCGACCTGGTGCGCCTCGGACTCGACGGTGCACGCTGGGGGCTGCCGCTGCGCCGGTCGGGCGATCAGGTCGACCGGGTGATCGATCTGGTCGACGCCGGCTCCTACGCCAAGCGCCCGATCGGGACGCTCTCCGGCGGCGAGCAGCAGCGGCTGCTGATCGCACAGGCGCTCGTCAGCCACCCGCAGCTCCTGATCCTCGACGAGCCGCTGGACAGCCTCGACCTGCCCAACCAGCGCGCCGTCGCCGCGCTGCTCGAGCGCGTCTGCCGCGAGCAGGGCGTCACCGTGCTCCTGGTAGCCCACGACGTCAACCCCCTGCTCGGCTACCTGAACCGGGTCGTGTACTTCGGTGGCGGACAGGCCGTCGTGGGCGCGCCGCGCGAGGTGATCACCGCAGCGACGCTCAGCCGCCTGTATGGCGTCCCCATCGAAGTGCTCGAAACAGCCGATGGCCGACTGGTCGTGGTGGGCCTGCCCGAAGCCCCCGCGCACCACAGCGACCGCCATGCCGGTCACTAGCCTCCTGGCCCAAGCCGGCCCGTCGCTGGATCCGGTGTCCGACCTCAACCAGCTGACCGCGTACCCGTTCATGGTCAACGCACTGGAGGCGGGCACGATCGTGGCCGTGATGGCAGGCCTCATCGGCTGGTTCATGGTGCTGCGCAAACAGACCTTCGCCGGGCACACCCTGTCGCTGATGGCGTTCCCGGGTGCCACCGGCGCGCTGCTTATCGGCCTGTCCGCCGCAGCCGGCTACTTCGTCTTCTCGGGGCTCGCGGCCCTGCTCATCGGCGCGTCAGCCGGCGGCGGTGCCCACCGCGACCGGGGCCAAGAGTCGGCGATCACGGGTTCGGTGCAGGCCTTCGGGCTGGCGTGCGGGTTCCTGTTCCTCAGCCTCTACCGAGGAGTGCTCGCCAACTACGAGAGCCTGCTGTTCGGCAGCTTCCTCGGCATCACACGCGGACAGGTGCTCGCGCTCGCCGTCGTCGCAGCCGCCGCGCTCGCCCTGATGGCGCTGATCGGACGCCCCCTACTGTTCGCCTCCCTCGACGAGGGTGTAGCCCGTGCCCGCGGCGTGCCGACGCGCGCGCTCGGCCTCGCATTCCTGGTGATGCTCGGGTTAGCGGTTGCCGAGACTGCTCAGATCACCGGTGCGCTGCTCGTCTTCGCCCTGTTGGTGGCGCCACCGGCGACGGCCCAGCAGATCACCTCGCGCGTCGGAGCCGGTCTCGTGCTGAGCGTTCTTCTCGGCGTGCTCACGGCCTGGCTAGGGCTCGCGCTGGCGTACTTCTACGGCTACCCCGTCGGCTTCTACGTCACGAGCGTGGCGTTCACGATGTACGTCCTCGCTCGTATCGCCCGCGCGGCAGCCGATCGCCCGACGCGTCTGCGCGTCCGTGCCGGGTCGGCCGGGGCCGGTGCCTGATGCTCGCGCACGAGTTCTTCCGCAACGCGCTGCTTGCGGGAACGTTGATCGCGCTGGCCTGCGGGCTGGTGGGGTACTTCGTCGTGCTACGCGCGCAGGTGTTCGCCGGCGACGCGCTCAGCCATGTCGCGTTCACGGGCGCGCTCGGCGCCGCCGCAGCCGGCATCGATCCGCGCATCGGCCTGTTTGCCGCGACGATCGGAGTCGCGCTCGTCCTGGGAGGGATCGGACGGAGGGCGGCCGCCGACGACGTCACGATCGGAATCGTCTTCGCGTGGGTGCTCGGGCTCGGGGTGTTCTTCCTGGCCATCTTCAGCACCGGGTCGGGCGGCGGCAACGGGCTGCTCGGGGCGCGCGAGCTGTTCGGGTCGATCTTCGGACTGAGCGCTGCCGACGCGCGGATCGCCGCCCTCATCGCCGCAGGGATCTCGGTCTCTGTCCTCGCAATCGCCAGGCCGCTGCTGTTCGCGAGCATCGACCCAGGCGTCGCATCGACGCGCAACGTGCCCGTGCGCGCCCTCGGTATGGCGTTCCTCGTTCTCGTCGGTGCGACGGCGGCCGAGGCCACCCAGGCGGTCGGCGCGCTGCTGCTCCTCGGTCTGCTCGCGGCCCCGGCCGGCGCGGCTCAACGGCTCACGGCCAACCCGTACCTCGCCCTGGGGCTCTCGGCGGCGATGGCGGTGGCGGCCATGTGGCTCGGCCTCGCGATCAGCTACGCGATCCCCAGCCTGCCTCCGAGCACAGCCGTGATCGGGATCGCGACGCTGATCTACCTGCTCGCTTTCCTGCTCACGACCGCGCCGCGCCGCGCTCCGGGGCCGAATGCGAGCGTCCGCGAGCCCGCGATGGGTGAAAGCTAGACTCGCCTGACCATGGCCAAAGCGGACCTGAACAGCTGGGCGGCCGAGGCGGAAAGCGTGCTCGCCGACAGCGGGCACCGGACGGGGCAGGCGCGGCGGGCGCTCGTACATCAGCTCGACTCGCAGACATGCGCGTGCTCGGTCATCCAGATCGAAGACGCGCTGCGCGCAACCGGGCGCCCCGTCGCCCGCGCCAGCATCTACCGGATCCTGGAGGAGCTCGAGCGGTTGCACCTCGTTCAGAAAGTGCAGGTCGGGCAGGACATGGCCCGCTATGAGCCGATCCGCACGGGCGACGGGCATCATCACCATCTCGTCTGCGACAACTGCGGCACGGTCATGCCGTTCACCGACGAGGGGCTCGAGAGCGCGATCCGCAAGCTCAGCCGCCGTGTCCCGATGCACGTCGCCGAGCACGAGATCGTGCTTCACGGCGCGTGTGAGGACTGCGCGACAGGCTGAGCGACCCGCGGACTGCCCACGAGCGCGAGGCTATCCTCGCGCTGATCCCGTCAAGAGTTGGCGCATCAGCGCGTCCACCGCGGCGGCGGTCTCGCCGAACCCGGGACAGCACGTTGCACCTCCCGGAGGGGTGAGGCCGATCTCGAGGTGCGGCCCCGAGGAGAGACCGACATCGCCGCAGCCCACCTCCGCGATCGGCTGACCGGCGAGCACGTGGGTCCCCACCGGTACCAGCGCGGGGGCTGCGTGCCCGTAGTAGACGTACCAACCGCCGTAGGGACCGCCATCGATACGCTCGACGGGGGCGTACGGCCCGAAGCCGGGGATGCCCTCGCGCACGATGGTCCCGGCGGTAATCGCCACCTCCGGCGCAGCCGGCCCGCACGCCGCGTCCAGCGTCGAGATGTCGACGCCCTGGTCATCGCTCCACGTGGCGGGACCGAGCACGACCGACAGCGGCTGGATCGGGAACGCCCAGTTCGCACCCCCGCCGCCGCCCACGTACGTGGCGCCCTGTTCGAACGCCTGCGCCGAGTCGCCCTTGGGGAGGATGATCCCGGCTTTGCGGGCTTGTGCGATCTCCGCCTTGATTTCGGCGTCGGACGCGGCGCCAGGCGCGACGTAAGAGGGCGACGCGGCCGCTGGCAGCGCATCCGCGCGGCCGACCTTGCCGGACACCTCGCGTCTGTGGACTTCCTCTGAGGGGCTGCTCGGGGGGAGCGGCAGCGACCGCCCGCCGCCGCTCGTGGTAGACGCGACGCGCGGCGTATCGTGCCGGCTCGTGGTCGAGCCGAGCTTGGCGTCGCCGCAGCCGGCCAGCAGCAACGCCGCGGCGCACAAGCACGCGACCCGGGCGGCGAGGTTGGACCGTGACATCCGAGACGATGCTAGTGCTCGAGGTGGGCGTCGAACTCGACGGCCGCTCTCATCGCGTTGCGGTCATTTGATGCACGAGCACGAGGGCGTTGCCACGCAGTTGCCTATGTGTGCTCTCTCACGCTGGAGCCGTGCTGAGCGTCACACACAGGCCCCGGCGGTGGAGTGAGGATGGGTGCAGACGGGCTATCGGTAGGCGCACGGCGATCGCCTGAAACCGTCGAATCAGGCTGGAGCTTCGGCGATCGGCGACGAAGGGGGAGATCCCATGAACGGAAACGCCGGCCGGGCAGATCCTCCCAACGAGGGGCTCGCGGCGCGGATGGCCAACGTCAGCGAGAAGCTGGCAGGCGCAGCCCAGATGCGCGA
>Ga0187823_10000150_pt1 | contig 16094 bp, 15 predicted proteins | sample NC_wetland_sal_i_12_FD_132968 | JGI IMG/M metagenome (GOLD analysis project Ga0187823, IMG submission 132968) | Wetland sediment microbial communities from Neuse River Estuary, North Carolina, USA - SourceSoil_3 | ecosystem: Environmental > Aquatic > Freshwater > Wetlands > Sediment | place...
CGATGTTCGACCGCATCGCGGGCGTCTATGACGCGATGAACTCCGCGATGACCGCGGGCCTGCACCACGGCTGGCGGCGCCGAGCCGCGGACCTGGCGCGGGTTGGCCCCGGCGACCGCGTCCTCGACGTCGCCACCGGCACGGGTGACCTGGCGCTCGAGCTCGCCCTGCGCGTGCAGCCGGGCGGAGAGGTCCTGGGAAGCGACTTCTCCGAAGCGATGCTCGAACGTGCGAGAGCGAAGTCTGTCGCGCTGGAGGGGGCGCGCCCGCCGCGCTTCGAGTGGGCGGACGCGATGCAGCTGCCCTACGAGGACGCGACGTTCGACGCCGCCACCGTCGGCTTCGGAGCTCGCAACTTCTCGGACCTCGGCCGCGGCCTGCGCGAGATGGCGCGCGTCGTGCGTCCGGGAGGCCGGGTGGTGGTGCTGGAGATCACGACGCCCACGCAGCCGCCCCTGTCGATCTTCTACGCGCTGTGGTTCGACCGCGTCGTGCCCGTACTGGGGCGGGCGCTCGCGGCCGTCACCCGCGCGTGGGCGACGGCGCGCGGGGGGAGCACGGCGGGCGGCGGCCTGGCGGATGCCTACGCGTACCTCCCGAGCTCCGTGCGGCGGTTCCCCGGACCCGAGCAGCTGGCGGGCGAGCTCGAGCGTGCGGGCCTGGAGGACATCAGCTACGTGCTCACAGCGGGCGGGATCGTGGCGATCCACGCGGGCGCGGTGCCCGGAGCGCCGCAGGGATGAGCGCGGTGGGCGACGTGCGCTCGCAGCAACGGAGCCGCGAGCTGCTCCAGAAGGACGGCCTGGAGGCGGTGCTCGAGCGCGGCGGGGAGCGGGTGCGCGTGCTGATGGCGAGCACCGAGCGTCACCTCGCCCACGTCACCGAAGAGGCCGGCGAGCCGCTCGCCGAGCACGCCAACGCGACGATCGCCGCCGGCGGTAAGCGCCTGCGGCCGCTGCTGGTGGTGCTCGCGGCGGAGTCCTCCGGCGGCACCGTGGACTCGCGCCGCGCGGAAGAGCGCCTGGTGCGCGCGGCGGTGGCGGTCGAGCTCGTCCATTCGGCCACGCTCGTGCACGACGACCTGATCGACGGCGCCGTGCTGCGCCGCGGGCGCCCCACCGTGGCGGCGACGGCGGGGCGCGAGGTGGCGGTGGCGACGGGCGATCTGCTGTTCTCCCGCGCGTTCGCGGAGCTTGCGCGCAACGAGGACGCACGCCAGCTGCTCGCGCTCTCGCAGGCGAGCTCGGCGCTCGCGGCGGGCGAGCTGCTCCAGCGCGAGGACGCATACGACACGCACGTTTCAGTGGAGCGCTACATGCGCCGCTGCGAGCTGAAGACGGCGGCTCTGTTCGAGGCGGCGTGCCGCCTGGGCGCGCTGTCCGCCGCCGACGCCTCGCCGCTGCTCGCCGACGAGCTGGGCGCCTTCGCGCGCCGGATCGGCCTGGCCTTCCAGATGCTCGACGACGTGCTGGATGTGTCGGGGCCCGTGGAGCGCACCGGCAAGGCGCGCGGCACCGACCTGCTCGACGGCACGGTCACGCTCCCGTTCATCCTCGCGGGCGAGCGCGATGCGGAGCTGGCGGCGCTGGACCTCGCGTCGCTGGGAGGCGCCGAGGAGGCAGAGGGGCTGTGCGAGCGGATCGCGGCCACCGGCGCGCTCGAGGAGGCACGCGAGCACGCGCTGGCGGTCGTGGCGGACGCGAAGGCGGCGCTGCCGGCGATCCTTCCGGACGGTCGCTCCGAGCTGCTGGAGCTCGTCGCCGACGCAGTCGTGGAGCGTTACCGCTAGAAGTCGCTCGGCGTCACGAGGTCGGCCTCGAGCGCACGCACGAAGAACTCGACTTCCTCGGACATGTTGGCGTGCGTCATGCGGCGCAGATCGCCGAGCAGGGCGCTGGAGCCGCGGTCGAGCTCATCGTCGAGACGTTCCACGGAGGCCTGGTCGAACACGCCCTCGCGGCGTGACTCGCACTCGGGGCAGCGGAGCACGATGCGCCAGTGCCGCGGGCCCTCCTCCGACCAGTCGAGCGGGTAGACGAGCTCGCCCGAGCAGTGGAAGCAGATGTGGAGCTGATCGGGAGCGGCGTCACAGCCACTCGCCGGAGGGGTCCGCCCGGGGCTGCGCTGCTCGCCGTCGAGCACGTCGGTCGGCTCGATCTCGGGCTGCGCTCCGGGGATTGTTTTGGGGTCGTTCTCTGGTGTCATTGCCGGCTCCGGGTTCGCTATCGACGCAGGCGGCAGTTGGCTTTAATCTGCCTCTGCCCTGCGGGTCATTCGCACGCAACCGGCCTCAGACCTCATCAACACAGGCAGGCCTCAAGGGGTGCGGTGGTACCTTCCCGTGGGCAAATGGCGAGAGCGATCCGCACGATCGGCCACGAGGATCGCCTCAGCCTCGTCGATCACCTCGACGAGCTGCGCAAACGTCTGATCGTCAGCGGCGTGGTTCTGGGGGTGGTGTTCGGCTTCTGCCTGTGGCAGAACCACGCGCTCCTCAGGGTCATCAACAAACCGCTGGACAAGCAGACCCAGAAACAGGTCGAGAAGGGCGAGGGGACCGTGGGCCAGGCCGTGGTGGCCCAGCAGGCCGTCCTGAAACTCGCAGGCGACACGCAGGCGGCGCTCGCCGCGCTCGCGCGCCCGGGCAGTGGCGTGTCGGCGCACACGCGCGCACAGCTGGCGCCGCTGATCCCCTCGATACGCGCCGACGTCGCCAAGATCCCGCGCAAGCCCCAAGGCGACAAGCCGGTCACGCTCGGGGTGGGCGAGCCGTTCACGACGACGCTCACGATCTCGCTGTATTTCGCGCTGGTCATCGCGCTCCCGTTCATCCTGTTCGAGGTCTACGGGTTCGTGATGCCGGCTCTGCACCCTGCCGAGCGGAAAGCGCTTCTGCCGCTGCTGGTGGCGGTGCCGTTCCTGTTCGCCGCGGGCGTGCTGTTCGGCTACTACATCGTCCTCCCGGCCGCGACCCGGTTCCTCGTGAACTTCAACGCGAGCGAGTTCAACGTCCTGATCCAGGCGAGCCAGTACTACCGGTTCGCGGCGACCGTGCTGCTCGCGATGGGTGTGTTCTTCCAGCTGCCGGTGGTGATCATCGGTGCCGTGCGGGCGGGCGTGGTGACGACGCCCCAGCTGCGCAGAGGGCGCCGTTACGCGCTGGTCGCGTGCGCCGCGGTGGCGGCGTTCCTGCCGGGCGACGCGGTCACGCTGCTGCTCGAGACGGTACCGCTGTATCTCCTCTACGAGGCGAGTATCCTGCTGTCAACGTTCGTGAAGCGGCCGGAGGCCGAACTGCGCGACGTGGGCAGCGCAGAGCAAGATCGGCCCGAGGCGCCGGCCGACAATCCGGAGGGTACGGACCCGAGCGTGCAGGACATGATTGATCACGTGGACCCGAGGCTGTAGACGATGCTGTTCGACCTTCGTGGCCGCGGACGGCGGCGCACCGTTCGCATCGTCTACGGCGGCCTGGCCGTGCTGCTGGGCGTGGGCCTGATCGGCTTCGGCGTGGGCGGAGGGTTCGGCAGCGGCGGCATCCTCAGCGCAGCGAGCAACAACGAAGGCAGCAACTCGCTGTCGTTCTCCAACCAGATCAAGAAGTACCGCAAGCTGACCAAACAGCAGCCGACGAACGTGGCCGCCTGGGAAGGCCTCATCAAAGCGCAGCTCCAGGAATCGAACCAGTTCACGCAGAACGGGGTCAGCGCGCGCGGCAAGGAAATCTTCAATGAAGTGGCGCAGTCCTGGCAGGCCTACGTCGCGCTGAACCCGCCGAAGCCGAGCTCGACGCTGGCGAGCCAGATGGTGCTCGTGTACAGCGAAGAAGGGCTCAACCAGCCCGACCAGGCCGAGGCGGCCCTGCAGATCCTCGTGGCGGCGCGTCCAACGAGCGCGTCGCTGTGGGCGAGCCTGGCCGAGTACGCGTACAAAGCGAAAGACGTCCACACGGGCGACCTGGCGAGCGCGAAGGCGATCGCGCTGGCGCCGGCGAGCGAAAAGGTGCGGATCAAGAACCTGCTGGCGGAACTGCGCAAGAACCCCAACGCGGCGGCTGAAAAGTCCTACACGACGACCACGAACGGCAAAACGTACGTGGTCAAAAAAGCGGCGAACGGCTCGTTCACGGGGACCCAGGTCACCACCCCGCCGGCCGCCACCACGACGGCCACCACGAAGAAATAGCGGGGCGTTGCGCGCGGTCCCGCGGGGCGGCTCGCGGCCGCTGCCGGCGGCAGCGGCGCGCTAGACTTCCACCCTCCTTCCGCCCGCTGGGTGGAGCTCTCGGGCCGTTAGCTCAACCGGCAGAGCAGGGGCCTCTTAAGCCCAAGGTTGCAGGTTCGATTCCTGCACGGCCCATGTGGCGTACGACGAGGACATGGCCAACCGCGTACGCGAGACGATCGCCCTTGAGAGCGGGTTGGACGAACGTTCGATGTTCGGCGGCCTCGCGTTCCTGATCGGGGGCAACATGGCCGTCGCTGTCTCGCATCGCGACGCGCTGCTCGTGCGTGTCGCGCCCTCGGAAGGCGCGGCGGCGCTGGAGCGCCCGCACACCGAGCAGATGGTCATGCGCGGGAAGCCGATGCCCGGGTGGATCTACGTGGACTTCGAGGGCGTGCGCACCAAGCGCGACCTCGCGGCGTGGGTGCGTCGCGGCGTGGAGTTCGCGCGGTCGCTGCCCGCGAAGAAGCCGCGGACGCGGTAGGCGGACGGGTCAGGGCTAGGCGACGCCCGAGCCCACGCCGCCGGCCTGGCCGATCAGCGTGTCGCGGCCGGCGTCGGTCCAGATGACCTGGTCACGGCCCGGACCCACGCCCACGAGCGCCACGGGCGCGCCGGTGTGCTCGCCGATGAAGTCCAGGTACTCGCGCGCGGCGTCGGGAAGGTCCGACAGCGTGCGGCACTCGCCGAGATCCTCCTTCCACCCGCGCAGCTCGGTGAGCGAGGCGACGGTGTGGTGCAAAACGGTCTGGTGGTAGGGGAAGTCCTCGAACTCCGCGCCGTCGGCCCCTCTGTAGCTGGTGGCGACGTTGATGCGGTCGAACCCCGACAGCACGTCCAGCTTCGTGATCACGAGGGCGGTGAGCGTGTTCAGGCGCGTCGCGTAGCGCAGCGCCACCAGGTCGAGCCAGCCGGTCCGGCGCGGGCGCCCGGTGGTGGTGCCGAACTCCCCGCCGCGCGAGCGGATCTTCTCGCCGGTGTCGTCGTCGAGCTCGCTGGGGAACGGGCCCGCCCCCACGCGCGTGGTGTACGCCTTGGCGATCCCCCAGATCTCGTCGATGGCCTTGGGGCCGATGCCGGTCCCCACGCACGCGGCTCCGGACAGCGGGTTGGAGGAGGTGACGAAGGGATAGGTGCCGTGGTCGATGTCGAGCATCGCGCCCTGGGCACCCTCGAGGATCACGTTCCTGCCCGCGTCGAGCATCTCCCACATCAGCTTGGACGTGTCGGCGATGTGCTGCTCGAGGCGGTGGCCGTAGACGAGGTATTCCTCGGTCATCGTGTGCAGGTCGAGAGCGGGGTCCTTCTCATAGGGGCGCAGCGACAGGCGCTTGGGCTCCATCGCCGCGACGATCTTCTTCTTGAGGATCTTCTCGTCGAGGAGGTCCTGGACGCGGATGCCCAGGCGCGCGGCCTTGTCCGCGTAGCAGGGGCCGATCCCGCGGCGCGTGGTGCCGATCTTGTTGCTCCCCAGGCGCGCCTCGCCGGCGGAGTCGAGCAGCAGGTGGTAGGGCATGATCAGGTGGGCGTTCGAGGAGATCCGCAGGCCGCCCACGTCGACGCGCCGCGCGCGCAGGCCGTCCAGCTCCTCGATCAGCACGCGCGGGTCGATCACGACGCCGTTGCCGATCACGCACGGCTTGCCCGGGTAGAGGATCCCCGACGGGATCAGGTGCAGCTTCCACTCCACGTCGCCGCGCACGATCGTGTGGCCGGCGTTGTTGCCGCCCTGGAAGCGCACCACCGCGTCGCCGTGCTCGGCGAGCAGGTCGGTGATCTTGCCCTTGCCCTCATCGCCCCACTGGGCGCCCACGATCACTATGCCTGGCATGCGCGATGGAGTTTAGGGAGGGTTGGGCCGGGCGCCCGGCCGGCGCCGTCTAGCCGAGCAGACTTCGCGCCGCGTCGGCGCCGTCCTCGTCGGCCGCGGCCTCGTAGCGGACGCGGCGCCGATCCTCGCCGAACAGCGGGATCGGCTCGCCGCAGATCTCTTCGAGCCGGGAGACGGTGCGCGCGCCCAGGCGCTCGCCGAGCTCTTCGGGCATCAGGTTGCTGGTGGTGACGATCGCCCGTTCTGACTCGTAGCGGGCGTTGACGATCGAGTACAGCTGCTCGAGCACCCAGTCGGTCTGGTTCTCGGCGCCGAGATCGTCGATGTGGAGGAGGTCCACGGCGGCCAACCGGTCGAGGAGGTCGAGCAGGCCGCCGGGCGACTCGAGCGACTCGCGCAGCAGATTCAGCAGGCGCGGGAGCGAGTAGATCGCGACGGAGCGCCCCGCGCCGAGCGCGCTCTTGGAGACGAGCATCGCGAGCGACGTCTTGCCGGTGCCGACGTCGCCGACGATCCACAGGCCCCTGCCTGCGTCGAGCTCGTCGTCGATCGACCGCGCGTAGCGACGCACCTTCTGGACCTGCTCGGGCGCGATCCGCGCGAGGTCGCTCACGGGCGGCCGCTCGAACGAGACGCCGCGGTAGCGTCGTGGGATCCGTCCCGAGAGGGAGCGCGTGCGAGCGCTCGCGATCCGGCCCGCCCGGCACTCGCAGTCGCTGGCGGTGTTCGTGGCCTCGTCCACCACGAAGCCGCTGCCGTCGCAGACGCCGAGCGGGCAGCTCTCCTCGTTCAGCCGCCGCGCGCGCAGACCGCCGGGCGGGGCGCCCGGCTCCTGCCCGGCCGAGAACAGCGGCTCGTCGCTCATGCCGCGTAGCGCTCGCCGGCGTAGTTCATGAACTTCGGGTACTCCTTCTGGAAGGTGAGCGTGACCTCGCCGACGGCGCCGTTTCGATGCTTGGCGATGATCAGATCGGCCTCGCCGGGGCGTTCGGAGTCCGCCTCGTAGTACTCGTCGCGGTAGATGAACATCACCAGGTCGGCGTCCTGCTCGAGGTTCCCCGACTCGCGCAGGTCCGAGAGCTGCGGGCGCTTGGGCGAGCGAGTCTCCACCGCGCGGCTGAGCTGCGAGAGCGCGATCACGGGCACCCCCAGCTCGCGCGCGAGGATCTTCAGCCCGCGGCTCAGCTCGCCCACCGCGGTGACGCGGTTGTCGTAGCGGCTGTCGGTGCGCATCAGCTGCAGGTAGTCGATGATGATCAGGCCGAGCCCGCCCTCGCACTGGCTGTGCAGGCGCCGCGCCTTCGCGCGGATCTCGAGCATCCCCACGTCGCTGGAGTCGTCCACCCACAGCGGCGCGCGGGCGAGGCGCTGGCTCGCGTCGAGGATCTTGGGCCAGCGCTGCTCCGCCACGCGACCCTTGCGCAGCTCCTCGCCCTTGATCCGCGCCTGCGACGCCACGAACCGCTGCGCGAGCTCGGCCTCGGCCATCTCCAGCGAGAACAGAGCAACGGGCTTGCCGTGCTCGACCGAGGCGTTCTCGGCGATATTGCACACGAGCGCGCTCTTCCCCATCGCGGGACGCGCGGCGATGATGATGAGGTTGCCCGGCTGGAACCCGCCGGTGATCTCGTCGAGGTCCTTGAAGCCCGACGGCGTGCCCGTCAGCGACGTGCCCTCCAGCGAGAGCCTGTGCAGCTTGTCGAGCTCCTGGTGGAGCACCTCCTCGATCGCGCGGAAGTCCTGCTGGCGGTCGTCGCGCGCCACCTCGAGCATCGCCTTCTCGGCCTGCTCGACGAGATCCCGGGGCGGGGCCTGGTGGCCGAGCACGCTCTCCTGGATCTCATAGGAGGTGCGCAGCAGCCTGCGCAGCAGCGCGTTCTCGCGCACGATCTGCGCATAGCGGCGCGCGTGGCCCGCCGCCGGCACGACGCCCGTGAGCTCGTCCACCGCCGCCTGCCCGCCCGCCTGCTCGAGCTGGCCCATCTGGCGCAGGCGGTCAGTCACCGTCAGCACGTCCACCGGCTCGCTCTCGTTGTAGAGGGCCAGCATCGCCTCGTAGATCGCGCCGTGGCGCTCGCGGTAGAAGTCCTCCGGCCGCAGGCCCTCCTCGATCACCAGCGCGTACAGCGCGCGATCGGAGAGCAGGATCGCGCCGAGCACCGACTGCTCCGCGTCGAGGTTGTGCGGCGGTGTGATCGCCGCCACCGAGGAGCCGTTGCCGTTCCCGGCCTGGATCGCGCTCATCGCCATCGAGCCGCCGAGTCTAGATACGCGCCCCGGCCCCCCGAGGCCGAGTCCCCGCTATCACGGAGGAAATCGATTCGGGGCCGGAGCCGGCAGGAGCCGGCCCCGCACAGGGGAGTTGCAGTGGGCACCCTTTCATGATCGACGTGCCGCCGGACCGAACAAACGTTCCCCTGCGGCGCGCCGGGTCACCGGCGCTCATCGTGCGCCGGTGCGCGCCGATGCGTGAGCGTGGACTTGCGGGCAGGTTCCGCGGCAAGGGAGACCGTGCGAAGCTGACCCAGACCCGGCCAAAGCGAAGGGGCGACTCGCGCGTTCCCGCCGCGAAGCGGCCGGAACGTGGGCGGCGTCCCCGGAGCGCTATTTCTTGGCGACGACCATGGTCTTGACGGTGGCGGTCACTCCATCGACCACCTCGACCACGACCATGTAGGTGCCCACGTTCTTGATGGGCTCCGGCAGGTGCACGTTGCGTTTGTCGAGCCGCAGGCCGCGCGCTTCGCGGATCGCGGAGGCGATGTCCTGCGCGGTCACCGAGCCGAACAGGCGCCCGTCGGCGCCGGCCTGCTGGGGGATCGTGAGCACGGTGCGTCCGAGCAGCTCGACGTTCTCCTGCGCTTTCTCGACGGCCTCGCGCGCCGCCCGCTCGGCCGCGGCCTGACGCTGGCGGACCGTTTCTATCGCGCCGCGCGTGGCCGGCTGGGCCAGCTTGCGGGGCATCAGGTAGTTGCGCAGGTAGCCCTTGGAGACGTCCACGACCGTCCCGCGCTCGCCGAGCTGTTCGACGTCTTTGAGGAGGATCGCCTCGGGCATGGCTAACGTTCGCGGTCGCCGCGATCTCCGCGATCGCGCCTGGGTCCGTCGTCGCGGCCGCCCTCGTTCACGTACGGGAGCAGCGCGAGCTCGCGGGCGCGCTTGACCGCGCGGGCGATCTGCACCTGGTGGCGGCGGCAGGAGCCGGTGATCCTGCGCGAGCGGATCTTCCCCTTCTCGGAGATGAACTTGCGCAGCGAGGCGACGTCCTTGTAGTCGACCTGGTCGACCTTGTCGCGGCAGTGCTGGCAGGGCTTGCGCCGCCCGCCACCGGCGCCGCCCTTCTTGTCGCGGCGCCGCACCGGCTTGCCGCGTCCGCGCGCCTTGGCCATCAGCGATCACCGCCTGCGGCTGGGCACGGCACGGGCAAAGCTTTGCTGGGACTCAAACGGAACCTCGCTGTGGAGCTAGAACGGGATGTCGTCGTCGCCGGAGGATCCGGCGACCGGTGCGGGCTGGAAGTCCCCTTCGTCCACAGGGATGTCCCCGCCCCTCGATGCCCCGTTGCCGGCGAAGGAACCCCCGGAGGAGCCGTCTTCGCGCGAGCCCAGGAACTGCACCGAGTCGGCAATGATATCGATTGCCTGGCGCTTGGCGCCGTCCTGGGTCTCCCACTCGCGCCACTCGAGACGGCCGTCCACGGCCACGGGACGCCCCTTGGAGAGGAAGCGCGCCGCGTTCTCGCCCTGCGCGCCCCACACGGTGACGTCGAAGTAGTTGGGCTTGTCCTCCCATTCGCCGGTGCTGCCGTTCTTGCGGCGCGTGTTGCACGCAACCCGCAGCTTGCACACGGAGGTGCCGCTCGGGAGCGACCGCAGCTCCGGGTCGCTGGTCAGGTTTCCGGTCAGCACGACGCGGTTGATGTTGGTGGCTGCCACTGCGTTCTCCCTTTCAAGCTCGTTCTGGTGCGCTGGGGGCGTGGGCGCCCGCGCCAGGCTGCTCCGAGTCTAGAGCGAGTGCCGGGCAGCGCGAGCGGACCCCGGCCATGCGAACGCGCTCATTGCGAGCTTCGCTTGGCGCGCGGGGAGGTGCGGAACACCTCATCCCAGTAGGGCGCGCTGATTCCGAAGCCCTTCGTGTCGTCCTGGAAGTGGTGGCGCATGTGGCGTTCGCGCAGCATCCGCCCGAGCGGTCCGCGTGGGCGGAAGTGGTGCAGGTAGTAGTGGGTCATGTCGTAGGCCAGGTAGCCCAGGAAGAAGCCCGCGCCCACGCCGGGCGCGTAGTGGCTGCCGAAGACGAGGTATAGGATCCCGAACACGCACGCGCCGAGCGGGATGCTCACCGCGGGCGGCATCACGAGGCGCAGCGGGTCGTTCGGGTGGTCGTGGTGGACGCCGTGGATGATCCAGTGCAGGCGCACGCCGATCCCGTTGTCCGGCTCGAAGTGGAACACGAGCCGGTGCAGCCAGTACTCGAACAGCGTCCACAGCGCGTACCCGCCGGCGAACGCCGCCGCGGTGGTCAGGAGGCTGGCGCGTTCGAGGCTCCACGCCACCAGCAGCGCGATCGCGGGGCCGAAGATCAGCACCGGGACGACCGGATGGACCCGCGAGAGCGCGTCGAGCCAGCGGGACTCGAACATCGGCGGCGAGGCGCGCAGCACGTCCGTCCTGGTGGTCGCGCCGTCCGTCATGTCCTCCGCCCAGCTCACGTGTTCGATCTTATTACGCATGGGTGCCCTGCGCCTCTCCTCGCGCGTGGGATTGCACGGCCATTGCGCCGTGCTCGAGTCGCCGCCATGGGGGGTGGCAGGGCGGGCGGGGGGCGTCAGGCGGTCTCGGCGACCGTCGCGCCGTCCGGGTCTGACTCGCCCTCCGGTGCGGGTGCCTCCGCGGCGGGCGCCGGCGGGGGGCTCTCCGCGGCGCCCTCTGCCGCGGCGCTCTCCGCGGGGGCGCTGTCTGCCGCGGTGCTCTCGGCGGCGACCTCCGCAGGCGCCGGTGCCGCGGGTGTGTCCTGCGGGGCGGGCGCCTCGCCCTCGGCGCGTTTGGGCGCCGCGGCGGCGCTGCGCATGTCGGGCGGGCTCGGCGTACCCGGCGCGAGCTTGATGATCCTGAAGCGGAGCACGCCGTCGGTGATGCGCAGCGTGCGGTCCAGTTCGTTCAGCAGCTCGGCGCCCGAAGGGTGGAACTGCAGCAGGTGGTACTCGCCGGTCGCGTGTTTCTCGATCGGATAGGTCAGCGCACGCTCACCCCACTCGTCGTGGCGCACCAGCGAGCCTCCGCCCTCGATCGAGGAGCGTGCGTCGCGCACGATCTTCGCGCGGGCGTCGTCGGCGACCTGAGGGTCGAGGATCACGACGAGGTCATAGGTGGCGGCGTCGGCCGTCATGCGGCGCACAGAGTAGCGCGAATGCGGCGCCCGCCCTCCGGTCCCGCCTCTCGGAGGGGTCGCTAGGAGACGCGGCCCTTGGCGCGGATGTCTGCGAGCTGCTCGTCGATCCAGTCGCCCGGGTCGCGCGAGGTGACGATCCGCGCGAGCCCCTCGGCGCGCCTGCGCCGCTCCTCGGGCTCCATCGTCAGCGCCGCGTAGATCGAGTTCGCAAGCTCCTGGATGTCGAACGGGTTCACGGACAGGGCGAACTCGCCGAGCTCCTCGTGCGCGCCCGTGTTCTCGGACAGGATCGACACGCCCTCGCGCTCGTTCACCAGCGGGCCCTCCTTGGCGACGAGGTTCATGCCGTCGAACATCGCGTTCACCAGCAGCACGTCGTAGTGCTTGTACGCCGCGAGCGCCTCGTCGATGTCGTCGCGGAGCTTCAGCTGGATCGGCATCCAGTCCGGCGTTCCGTGCCGGTGGTTGACGACCGCCACCAGCGCCTCGATCCGCTCGAGGTACTCGGCGTACTGAGGCACGTCGGTACGTGACGGCATCAGCTGCGCCATGAACGTGACGCGCTCGTTGAACTCCGGGTGCTGCTCGAGGAACAGGTCGAACGCGGAGAAGCCGCGCAGCACGTTCTTGGAGAGGTCGGCGCGGTCGACCCGCAGGATCATGTGGTCGCGCCGGCGGCGCAGCAGGTCCTGCTCGAAGGCTGCCACGCGCTCGCCCTGCGCGAGGCTGCGGGTGGCCGTGTAGTCGATCGGGAGCGGGTAGGCGCGCACCCACACCTCGCGCTCCCCCGTGTGCACGACGCCTCGCTCGAAGTCCACGTGGAGCTCCAGCAGGTCGTGGCAGCACTGCAGGAAGTTGTGGCGGTAGGAGCGCGTGTGGAAGCCGATGATGTCGTTCGCCAGCAGTCCCGTGAAGATCTCCTGGCGGATGTGGGTCGGCAGCACGCGCCACGCGTCCGGCTGCGTCCACGGGATGTGGATGAAGTGGTGCAGGAACGCGTCTGGACGCGCGCGTCGGACGAGGTCCGGGAGCGTGTAGAGGTGATAGTCGTGGACCATCACCACCGGTTCGCGCACGCCCTCGAGCTCCTCCACCACCGCCCGTGCGAGGTCTTCGTTGACGACGTTGTAGCCGAACTCGAACGCCTCGATCTCCTCGCGGCGGATGTCCGGAGCGTTCGAGAGGTCCCACAGGTAGTGCTGGATGAACCACAGCATCGGGTTCGCGAACACGTTGTAGAAGCGGTCGTATGCGTCGGGGTCGCTCACCACCAGCCGCACCTCGTATTCGCCCCCGCCGGGCTGACGCACGGGGAACGGCCGCCCGCCGTGCTGGGCCGAGACCTCCGCGTCGTGCTCGTTCATCGCCGAGGCGATCCACACGGCTTCGCGGTGCGATGCGAGCCCCGTGAGGGCGGTGACGAGCCCGCCCGAGCCGCGCTGCACCTCGCCGCCCGCGTAGAACGTCACAGGGCCACGGTTGCTCACCAGCACGAGCGGGGTCCGCTGTGCCGGCTTGTCGCTCATCGCTCGCGCAGCGCTCCGTCGTCGCTCGGGCACGGGGCGCGGCCGCGCGCCCTCATCCTTCGCGTAGGGCGTTGAAGATCTTCAGGTAGTCGCGCAGGTAGCGCGGCGTGAGGAAGTGCTCGCGCACGTGCTCCTTGCCGCGCCGTCCCAGCGTGCGTCCGAGCTCGGGATCGCGCAGGATCTCCAGCGTGCGCTCTGCGCAGCGCTCGACGCTCGAGACGAGGTAACCGGTCACGCCGTCTTCGATCTGCAGCGGGATCCCGCCCACATCGCCGCCGATGAACGGCCGTCCCTTCCAGATCGCCTCCGACACGGTCAGCCCGAACCCCTCCCGCGTGGACTTCTGGATCAGCACGTCGGAGTGCGACTGGAACGCGTTCACCTCGATCGCGCCGACGTTGTTGAAGTTGTTGAGGATGTGGATGTCGGGATCGCCGTCCGCATGCGCGATCGTCGCGTTGAAGAAGTCCCAGCCCTCGGGGTCATCGCTCGCCATCGAGCCCACCAGCGCGAGCTGGACCTCGGGCATCGTCTCCTTCACCAGGCGATAGGCGTCGATCACCCCGAGCGGGTCCTTCCAGGGGTCGAAGCGGCTCACCTGGCAGATCAGCGGCCGGTCCACGTCGATCCCGAACTGGCCGCACACGAACGCGCCGTCCTCGGGCGAGAGCGCCATGTTCTTCGGCGTCAGCGGATCGATCGCGGGCGGGACGACGTGCACCTCGCCGCCCATCCCCTCCGGGACGTAGCTCTCCATGTGGAACAGCGAGTGCGGGTAGATCTCGATGTAGGGGAGCAGCTGGGCGATCGTGTCCTGGTTGGGGGTCGACAGATCGATGTGGCAGCGCCACACCCAGCCCTTGGACTTCTCCGGGACGAGCTGGCACAGGGCCGCCGGCTGCGGGTCGTGCACGAGGCACACGTCCCACCCGTCGGACAGCTCGCGTGCGTTTATCTCGCCGTAGCGCCGCCAGATCGCCCATTGTTCCTCGCTGAGGTCCTGCGGGGCGCCCTGGAGCGCGTTGTGCATCAGCTTGGTCGCGTTGAAGAACTCTTCGCGGCCGTAGATCACCTGCCATTCGCAGTCGAGACCCACGTCGCGCATCAACGGCACGAGCGTGTACAGGATCTCCGAGACGCCCCCGCCGAACGCCGTCGCCGAGATGTGCGCCACGCGGTGACCCTGCAGCGGCTCCGCCAGCTCGCGGATTTCGGCGATCAGCTCGCGCCCGCAGATGTGCGTGTAGTCGGCGAGCGTCTTGTTGCCTACGGCCACGGGCTGGAGCACGCGGCGGGACGATACCCAATGGCCGCCCGGAACCACCGGGCGTGCGGGAGACCGCCGCTCGAACTAAGGTAGGGCGGATGCTCAGCCCGCGCCTGTACCGGGCGGCCCTGGTGCCTGCCGTGATCGCGGTCGCGATCGCCTCGTTCTCGCTCGGCGGGCGCGCGGCCCCGCTGCAGACCACGTTCACGCCCGATGCATTCGAAGGCGCCCGTGCCCTCGCGGACACGCGCGCGCTCGCCGCGGCCTTCCCCGATCGGCGTGCCGGGAGCGCCGGCGACGCCGAGCTGGCAGAACACGTGGCCTCGATGCTGCGGGGTCTCGGCGGCACCGCCGGCGGCGGCTTCTCGGTGCGGCTGGTTCGCACCGAAGGCCAGACGCTCGACGGCGAGCGCGCGCTCACCACCGTGCTCGCGAAGCGGCCCGGCTCCACCAACGAGCCCGCGATCCTGATCGTCGCCCATCGCGATGCGGCCAGCCGCGGGTCGCAGGCGGAGATGTCCGCCACCGCCGCGCTGCTCGAGCTCGCACGCGTGTTCGCGGCGCGTGAGACCAAGCGCACCGTGATCCTCGCGTCGACGAGCGGCGGCAGCGGGGGCGACGCGGGCGCCACCGCGCTCGCCTCGCAGCTCGGCGAGCCGGTCGACGCGGCGATCGTCCTCGGCGATCTCGCCTCGGCGCATGTGCGGCGCCCGGAGGTGGTGCCCTACTCCGACGCCCTCGGCTCCGCGCCCGCGCTCCTCACGCGCACCGTCAGCGACGCGGTCGCGCACCAGACGGGCTCCGCTGCCGGAGCGCAGAGCATCGCCGGCCAGCTCGCGCACATGATCTTCCCGCTCACGTCCGGCGAACAGGGCGTGCTCGACGCCGGCGGCATCCCCGCCGTGTTGGTGCAGGCGTCCGGCGAACGGGGACCCGCACCTGCCGCCGCAATCAGCGGCGAACGGCTCGAAGGCCTCGGTCGTTCGGTGCTCAACGCGGTCGACGCACTCGACAGCGCGCACGACATCTCGCCGGAAATGCCCGCCAGCATCGTGCTCGCGCGCAAAACGGTCCCGCCGTGGGCGATACGGCTGCTCGTCGCCGCGCTGCTGCTCGCGCCCGCCCTCGTCGCGATGGACGGGCTCGCCCGCGCGCGCCGGCGGAAGCTCGCCGTCGGCCGCTGGACGCTGTGGACGCTCAGCTGCGCGCTCCCGTTCCTCGCCTGCGCACTGTTCGTCTGGCTGCTCTCGGCGCTGGGCGTGCTGGGCGGCGTTCCCGGCGTGCCGCCGCCCGCGGGCGTCCTCTCGGTGGGCGGCACCGCGGCCACGGTGCTGGTGGCCGCGCTGCTCACGTTCGCCCTCGCGTGGCTGCTGTGGGCGATGCTCGTCGGGAGGCTGGCGTTCGGGACGCGCCCCGATCCGGACGTGGCGGGACTGTCGGTGGTGCTGGTGCTGGTCGGCGTCGCCGCGCTCGTGTGGCTCGGCAACCCGTACGAGGCGCTCCTCCTCGTGCCCGCGCTGCACCTCTGGCTCCTGCTCGCCTCGCCGGAGCTGCGACTCCGGCGCTCGGTCTCGTTCGCGCTCGTGCTCGCGGGGCTCGCGCCGCTCGCCGTGGTCGTCGCGTTCTTCGCGAGCCAGCTCTCGCTCGGCGTGGGGACGCTGCCGTGGAGCGCGATCGTGCTCCTCGCCGGAGGTCACGTCGGCTTTGGGGGCGCGCTGCTGTGGAGCCTTGCGCTGGGCGCCGTCGCCGCCGCCGGGATGGTCGCGCTCGCACCGCCCCGCCCCGCTCCCGAGCTGCGGCGCGGCGAGAGCCTGGAGGTGACGATCCGGGGGCCGCTCTCATACGCCGGCCCCGGGTC
>Ga0187823_10000151_pt1 | contig 16023 bp, 18 predicted proteins | sample NC_wetland_sal_i_12_FD_132968 | JGI IMG/M metagenome (GOLD analysis project Ga0187823, IMG submission 132968) | Wetland sediment microbial communities from Neuse River Estuary, North Carolina, USA - SourceSoil_3 | ecosystem: Environmental > Aquatic > Freshwater > Wetlands > Sediment | place...
GAAGCAGCTACTCCGCTCAGGATGACACCGCAATCAATCGGCCCAGGGCTCGGGTTTGCGGTCCCAGCGATGGGCCTTCAACGCGCGCAGCAGCGCCGCATCCAGCGGTCCGGCATCGCTGGCGGCAATATTCTGCCGCACGTGCTCGGGCTTTCTCATCCCTACGATAATTGTGCTCACGGCGGGGAAGGAGAGGATGTAGCGCAGCGCCATCTGCGGCAGCGTCATTCCGGGCGGCAGCAACGCTTTTAATTTTTCCACGCGCTCGATGGTGGGGCCTAGGTTCTTCGGACCGAAATACATGGCACGCCAGTCGCCCTTGGGGAATTTCGTTTCCAGCGTCATCTTTCCTCCTAGGCTGCCTTCGTCGAGCGGCACGCGGGCGATGACTCCGATATTCAGCTCCCGGCAAAGCGGAAAGAGATTGTCCTCGGGCGCCTGATCGAAAATGTTGTGAATTACCTGCACTGCGTCCACCAGTCCGGTGCGCAAGGCCTTGAGGCCGTTGTCCGGTTCCCAGCGGTTGAGGCTGAGCCCGAAGTGAAGTATGGTTCCGTCCCGCTTGAGCTTCTCGACCGTGCTGCGAAATTCCGGTTCATCTGTCCAGCTATCGTCCCAGACGTGAAATTGCAGCAGGTCGATGGCGTCGACCCGGAGTTTCTTCCGGATCAGGTCGGCGTGCTTGAAAACATGACCGGCGGGAAAAACATCCTGATACTTGTAGGCGGACCGGGCCGGCCACTTGCGATTCATGGGCGGGATTTTTGAAGCGGCATATAAGCGCTTCTTCGGGTTTCGGGACAGAATTTCGCCCAGCAGGCCATCGCTCTTGCCCTCGCCGTAAGCCCAGGCAGTGTCGAAGAAGTTGCAACCCATATCGGTCGCCAGCTGCAAGGCCGCCAGGGACTCTTTGTCGTCCGAGCCGCTCCATCCGCTCATCCCCCATAGTCCGTGGGCCATCTCGCTGACTTCAAAGCCGGTGCGGCCGAGTTTCCGGTATTTCATGGTCCTCCTTAGGCGATCTAAAGCTCTTCGATTGTATTTGTTACGGGCGCAAAAATGTATTGTGCATCCCCTGGCGCTCCTGTATTATCTAACTAACTGGTTAATTAATACGATCATGAAAGGCACACTCACCAAACCGCGCCTGGGTTCCCGCGGACGCCCGGAAGAAAGCCGGGCCGCGATCCTGCAGGCAGCGGTCCGTGAATTCTCCCGCGAAGGCGTGGCCGGAGCGCGCACTGATGCCATCGCGCGCGCTGCCGGAGTCAACAAGGCACTGCTGTATTACTACTTCAAGGACAAGGAAACGCTTTACGGTGCCGTCCTCGATCTCGTCTTTAGCGGTCTGATAGAAAGCGTTAGCGAGGCGCTCTCGAGCGACCTGCCGCCGCGGGAGAAATTGCTGGCCTACGTGGGGGCGCACTTCGACTACATCGCCGGCCATCCCCTGTACCCCAGGATCACGCAGAGTGAAATGATGCGCGCCGTCCGCGGCAAAGCGCCGCATCTGCAGCGCATTGCGAAGCAATACTTTCTTCCGTTGTTCGGCAAAGTTGCATCCGTCATCGGGGAAGGCCAGGCTTCGGGCGATTTCCGTCCTGTGGATCCCGAGCACTTTGTTCCTTCCATGATCTCGATCATCGTGTTTCATTTCATCAACGCGCCGGTTATGCGCATGGTCAGAGGGATCGACCCCCTGGCGCCGGAGTTGGTCGCCGCCCGCCGGGCCTCGGTGCTGGATTTCATCTCGGCGGCACTGTTCACGCAGCAAGCGATTTCCAAAGGAGAGCGTAAGTGAACCCGCGCAATCGATTTCTGATCGTGCTCGCGATCATCCTGGCCGCGTCAACAGCCTACTATTTTATTTCTACCCCGCGCTCCAGCGACCTGGTGCTGATCGGCATCGTGGATTCGAACCAGGTCATCGTCAGCCCGCAGATACAGGGGCGGATTGCCAAGCTGCTGGTGGACGAAGGCACGAAAATCAAGCAGGGAGATTTGATCGCGGTGCTGGATCCGTCGGAACTGGAAGCGGAAGCCCGCGCCGCAGCCGCCATGATCGACAGCCTGCGTTCGCAGGTTTCCGCCACCCAGGCCACCAGCCAGGCGACACATGGATCGACTTCGAGCAACGTGGTGAACGCCCAGGCCAGATTGCAGGCGGCTCGCGCCCAGCTGCTGCAGGCGGAAGCCACGCTGCAACGCACCGAGAGCGACAGCCGCCGCATGATCGAGCTGGCGAACCAGGGAGTGGCCTCCGATCAGGACCGGGTGCAGGCGGAGAGCAATCTGAAGGCGCAGGTGGCGACGGTGCAATCCTTGAAAGACCAGGTGAGCGCGTCCGAAGCCGATTTGAATACCGCGCTGGCCAACATCCACCAGGCGCATGCGGCCGCGAGCACGGTGCAATCCACGCGTGGACAGTTGGCCAACGCCGAGGCCCAACTCAAGGAAGCCGAAGTCCGCCTGGGCTATACCAAGATTTACGCGCCGGTGAGCGGCACCGTCTCGGTGCGCGCCGCTCTGGAAGGCGAAGTTCTGACCCCCGGGCAGCCCATTGTCACTCTGGTGGATTTGAGCGACACCTGGGTGCGGGCCGCGATTCCGGAAACCGAGGCCGACAACATCGGCCTGGGCGACACGCTGCGCATTCGCCTGCCCGGCGGCACCATCACTTCCGGCAAAGTGTTCTTCAAGGCGCCGGAAGCCGATTTCGCCACCCAGCGGGACGTCAGCCGGCGCAAGCGCGACATCCGGACCATCGTGCTCAAAGTCCGCCTGGCCAATCCCAAGGAGGCTTACGTGCCCGGCATGACGGCGGAAGTCCTGGTTTCACCGGACCAGATCAAAGCCGCTTCCAACACCGGCCCGGCCCTGGAGAAACAGCAGTGATTTCGAGTTTCAGATTGACGGTCCACCATGGTTGCTGATTTCAAACCGAATGGCGCGTCAGGTGCGCGAGAGCCCGCGGCCGATGGGCGAGTCAAGCCCATCAACCCCGGCAACGCCATCGAAGTGGACCACATCGTCAAGAAGTATGGCGACTTCACTGCCGTCAATGACGTTTCCTTCAACGTGAAGGAAGAAGAAATCTTCGGACTGCTGGGCCCCAATGGCGCCGGGAAATCCACCCTGATCCGCATGATGACCACGCTGATCCCGATCACCTCCGGATCGGCGCGGGTGGCCGGACACGATGTAAGCAAGGACCCCAACGGGGTGCGCCGTGCAATCGGCGTCATTCCCCAGGCTCTTACCAGCGACCTCGACCTCACCATCGAGGAAAATCTGAACATCTACGCCAAGCTTTACGACGTGCCGGCGCAAAAGCGCAAGGCGGCCATCGACGAATTGCTGGAACTTGTGGACCTCACCCGCTGGCGCGGGGCGCAGACCAAGACCCTGTCCGGCGGCATGCGGCGGCGCCTGGAGATTGCGCGCGGACTGGTGCACAGTCCACGAATATTTTTTCTGGATGAACCCACGACCGGGCTGGATCCCGTCTCCCGCGTGGCCGTGTGGGAAATGCTGACCAACATAAAATCGCACCGCCAGCTCACCATCCTGATTACCACCCACTATATGGACGAAGCCGACCGGCTGTGCGACCGCATCGCCATCGTGGACCACGGCAAGCTGGTGGCGCTCGATACTCCGCCGGCGCTGAAGGCCAGTGTGCCCGGTTCCAACGTGATTGAAGCCCAGTTCGAGAACGCTCCCGCGGATTGGGAGAAAACCTTGCACGAACTCAATGGCGTCACTTCGGTGCAGCATGAAGGCGCGGGCATGTACCGTGTTTTGACCGGCGACGGATCGCGGACCACCACCGAGCTGGTGGAAACGGCGGTACATGCCGGGGTAGTCGTGAAATCTCTTTCGGTGCAGAACACCAGCCTGGACGACGTTTTCGTCCATTACACGGGACGGCAGCTGCGCGACGAACTGGTAAAAGCGCAGGGCTTCGTCATGCCGCCCAGACCAGGAATGCAGCCATGAACCGGACGCTCGCCATTGTCGAACGTGAAATGCGGAAATTCTTCCGCTCCCCGGCGCTGATGATGGTGTCGATGATTTTCCCGCTGGTGCAGCTCATCGTGCTGGGCAATGCCTTCGGCGGCAAAATACGCGATGCCCGCCTGGGGCTGGTGGACCAGGACGGCGGGACCCAGGCGCTGAAGATCCGCGAAGCCTTTGATTCCGTCCGCGCCAACATGCGGACCTTCGAGCCCATCTACTACCGCGACCAGAAGCAGGCCATGGAAGATGTGCGCAACGGGAAAATCGAGGGCGCGGTCATCATTCCTCCCCAATATTCCCGCCGCGTGTACGAGCAGGACCGGCCGCAAATCGCCCTGGTGGTGGACAACAGCGACAACTTCATGAGCGGAGCTCTCGAGGACTCGCTCACCCAGATTACCAACGCGCTGAATAATCCCGTGGTCGAGCCGCGCCTCCTGCAGAAGACAGTGCTGCAGATTGTGGAACTCTATCCCTATATCGAATACATGAAATTTCTGCTGCCGGGTTCGATCACGCTGGCCATCTTTATGTCGGTGATGATCGGCGGTGGCATGCTCTACATCGACGACAAGGCCCGCGGAGTCCATGAAGGCTACCTGGTCACTCCCATCACCAAGGCCGAACTTGTGTTAGGGCTGAACGCGGCCAGCGTGGTGAAGGCGGTGATGGTGGGAGTGGTGATCACGGTGGTGGGCTGTCTGCTGGCCGGCGTGGGCACGCTTTTCAGCTTCTCCACCGCGGTCGGTTTGCTGCTGATGATTACGCTGACCGCCGCGGCCCTGAATACCATGATGTTTCTGCTGGTGGTACGAGTCGACGATCCGCTAGTGCCACGCGCCATCTTTGGCATCCTGAATACGCTCCTGTTCTTCCCCAGCGGCGCGGTCTACCCCATCCAGGCGTTCCCCTGGTGGCTGCGCGCGATCGCCAAAGTGGATCCCTTTTCCTTCGCCGTACATGGTTTCAAGACCCTGCTGCTGAAAGAAGCCGGCTTGTCGGCGATTGTGCCGGACATCATTTATCTCTCTCTGTTCGCGGTGGTGGCGTTGAGCATCGCAACCCCTCTGTTCAAACGCACCCTGTAGGCCCACAGAACGTGTGGTCGCGGGCGACCCGCCCGCGGTTTTTGAGGTTGACTTTGTTTTTCCGCAGCGGCCCACCCGCGGCTTTTGACGTTCAGATCGATTCCCGGCTAAGAGTGCCCCGCGCTACCGTGGTTTCGATCGACTCTCGCGGGCGAGTCGCCCGCGACCACACCGGCAACGGGAACTTTTACCTCCGTCCCGCAATCTATTATGCTTAGGGAAGCATGACCCTGATGGATGCCACACCGTACGATCCCGGGCCGGCCCGCCGGCGCAGGATTCGGATCATTGCCGGTCTGATCGTCGTCATCCTGCTGGCCGCCGTGGTGTGGATGAACCGTTACTTGCCCGAAAAGCGGGTGGTCGACAGGTTTTTCGCCGCGCTCAAAAGCAAGGACTACGAGACGGCTTACGGCATTTATTTTGCCGACCCGCAATGGAAAGAGCATGCTGCGAAATATTCCCGATACCCCCTGAACCAGTTCATCCAGGATTGGGGCACGGGCGGACCCTGGGGCGTGATCAACAGCTACAAAGTGAATGGCGCCAGCACCTGCTCGAGCGGAGCCAGCGGCGTGGTCGTGGATGTGATTGTCAATGACCGCGCCGAGCACGCTCAATTGTGGGTGGAGAAATCCGACCGGACCCTAAGCCCGCCGCCTTGCGAACTTCTGTTTCACTGACCTGCCGCCTAGGATTTTGCGGAGAGCAGTTCCAGAGTCTTCTGCAGAGACGCCTCGTCGGCAATGTTGAGACATGTTTTCGAGCGGTCGATCTGGCGCATCAGCCCGCACAAAACTTTCCCGGGACCCACTTCCACGAAAACCTCGACGCCCTTTGCGATCAGCAGGCGCATGGACGGTTCCCATTTCACCGCGCCTGTGACCTGGCGCACCAGCGCATCGCGAGCAGCGTCCGCGTCTGCGATTGATGCCGCGTCGACATTGCAGACAACCGGAATTGCCGGCTTCTGAAATCCCAACGACCTTAGATCCGCCGCCAGCCGGTCCTGCGCCGGTTTCATCAGTGAACAGTGGAAAGGCGCGCTGACCTGCAGCATGACGGCGCGCTTGGCGCCGCGTTCCCCGGCCAGCCTGGTGGCGCGCTCGACCGCCGACGCATGGCCGGAGATGACGATCTGTTCCGCGGAATTGATATTGGCGGGCTCACAGACTTCGCCCTGGGCGGCGTCGGCGCATATAGCAGTAACTTTCTCCAGGTCCATCCCCAGGATCGCGGCCATGGCGCCGACGCCTACTGGAACGGCTTCCTGCATATACTTGCCGCGGTTGCGCACGGTGCGCACCGCATCGGGGAAATTTAGCGTGCCGGCGGCAACGTGGGCCGAGTATTCTCCCAGGCTGTGTCCGGCGACGAAGCTGGGAGTGACGCCTTTCTCGCGGAGGACCCGCCAGGCAGCAACCGAGGCCGTCAGAATCGCAGGCTGCGTGATTTCCGTCAGCCGCAGTTTCTCTTCCGGACCTTCGAAGCACAACTGGGAAAGCTTGTAGCCGAGAGCTTCATCGGCCTCGGCAAAAGTCTGCCGCGCGACGGAATATTTCTCCGCCAGCTCTTTGCCCATCCCGACCGCCTGCGAGCCCTGGCCGGGGAAGAGGAAAGCGATGGATTGCGATATGGTCATAAGTTTGTTGCTTTGCGTAGGGGCAGTGTCCCGCCTGCCCGGCCGAGCAAAGCTCGGCTATTTAAACCGGGCTGGCCGATGCAGCAAACCACAACCCTCGGCGAGCTTCGCTCGCCCGCCCAGATGAGGACATCTGGGCCTACGTGGTTCGTGGCGCCGGCTACGTGCTAACCGGGACCGGAGGCCTCAGCCCTGCCACTTCTTTCGCAATCTTGTCGTTGATATTGCGCTCGGCGAATTCGGCGGCCACGCGCAGCGCATTTTTGATCGCGTTCATGTTTGACGATCCGTGGGTGATGAAACAAACGCCGCGCACGCCGAGCAGGGGCGCGCCGCCGTATTCCGTATGGTCGAGGCGTTTCTTGAAATCGGCAAAGGCGCTGCGGGAAAGAAGGTAGCCCACCTGGCGCGTGATCGTGGCCTTCAATGTCTCTTTGAGGGTGGCGCGCACCAGGTTGGCCACGCCTTCCGAGGTCTTCAGTGCCACGTTGCCCACGAATCCATCGGCAACGATCACGTCCACCTTGCCGCTGTAGATGTCGCGCCCTTCGACGTTGCCGATAAAATTCAGCGGCAGCCGCTTCAACAACTGGAAGGCCTCGCGAGTCAATTCGTTGCCCTTGCTCTCTTCTTCTCCAATCGAGAGCAGACCCACACGCGGACGCCGGGTCCCGAACATGCTGCGAAAGTAGATTTCGCCCATGACCGCGAACTGTTCCAGGTTTTCCGGTTTGCAATCGACATTGGCGCCGACATCGAGCAGGATTGCGACCGTGCTTACGGCGGTGGGGAAAACCGCGGCCAGCGCCGGACGGTCCACTCCCGGGATCCCTCCGAACACCATTTTCGCCGTGGCCATGGCCGCCCCGGTGTTGCCGGCTGTCACAAAGCCGGCGGCGCGGCCTTCGCGCACCAGCCTGATGCCGACATGAATCGAAGAATCGCGCTTGGAACGAACCGCTTGAACCGCCTTGTCCTCCATGGTGATGACTTCGCTGGCATGGACGACTTCAATCGGAAGGCCGGCGGCCGCGGGATGGCCGGCCAACTGGGCCCGCAACTCGACTTCGTTTCCGACTAACAGGACGTGAACGCCGTGGTGCCGGGCCGCCTGAATCGCGCCTTCGATCTCAGGTTTCGGCGCCCGGTCCGAGCCCATCGCGTCCAGCGCTATGACGCTTGGCATGGAGAGTTCAGGCTAGCTGGCTTCTTTGACGTCCAGAACTTCGCGGCCCTTGTAGTGTCCGCACTTGGGACAGGCGCGGTGCGGCATCTTGCGCTCGTGACAATTGGGGCACTCCGAGAGCGAGTGGCTTTTGAGTGCGTCATGAGAGCGGCGGATGCTGGTGCGCCGTTTTGAGTGTCGCCGTTTTGGATTAGGCATTCGATTCCTCGGTTACTTTTTTCGATTTCGATTGCGGAGTGTTTCAATTCCGCGGTTCTTCAACTCTCAGGATCGGAAAATCTTGAACTCACTAGAATCAGTGATCCAGTTTGCCGCGAATATCCTTCAGCGCCGACCAGCGCGGATCTTCCACCGGCTCCGCGCAGGCGCACCGTTTCACATTCAAGTTCTGGCCGCAGTGCGGGCAAAGACCTTTGCAGTCATCGCGGCAGATCACCTTGAAGGGAAGGGCCAGTAGCACCTGTTCCTGCAGAACATCTTCCAGCTGCAATCCCTCACCCTGATAATAGCTGACCTCGGCCTCGGCGGTGGTGACGGAAATCTCTTCGCGTCCCGCATCTGTGCCTTGCGGCCGATACAGCAAATCGAACTTATGCGCGACGTCCTGCACCACCGGTTCCAGGCACCGGGCGCAAGCCAGCTCAACCCGGGTCTCCAGGCTCCCGTCGAGCCGTATGTCCTTTACTATCTTATGCTTGCCGTGCTGCTCTTCGACCAGCTGGGCGCGTCCGGCGGTGTGCAGCGGGGCGATCTGCCGCAGGTCCTCACCCAAGTCAAGCACACCCGGGCGAATTTCCTCTTCGAAATCAATGGGATGCAGTTCAAGTTCGTGGATTTCGATGAACATCAGGCACCCCCCGCGCCGCAAAAAATCGTACCGCGAAAACCCGCGGAAGCACGCTCTGAAGAGCAAGTTCTCCAGGAAGTAAATTCAAGAATAAAGGCCATGCGAAGGGGTGTCAAGGAAGGGACAAGTCATGTGTGGGGCAGGCGCCCTCGCCCGCCAGGCTTTGATTTTGCTTTTGAACCTCAGTGGCCCTTCAGCACGAGCGGGACGCCCGCGCCTGCATTCGACGCGCGTCCGGGTATCATAGTCGTTGCCAGTTCCCTGAACTCTGCACGGCCATGAGCGAAAGTCCCAAACCAACGAACTGGCGACATCGCCTCGTAAATCGATTCACTGCCCACCGCGATCTCGCCGCCGGCCTCGTCCTGCTGTTGGCGTTCCTGCTGCGGCTCGGGAAAGCCTCCGGCACCTTCCTCAATCTCGACGAAGCCATGCACTTCCTGGCGGCCAATAAACCCTCGCTGGCGGAGGCCTACCGCGCCAGTCTTAATCTGGCCCATCCCCCACTGCTGATTTTGCTATTGCACGTGTGGCGAAGGTTAGGCACTTCTGAGCTCTGTCTCCGCCTGCCGTCGGTGATCGCCGGGACGATTTTCTGCTGGATATTTTTCCGCTGGCTGTCCCGCCTTCTGGGCCCCACGGTGGGCTGGGTCGGATTGATGCTGGTGAGCCTGCTTCCGGTATTCGTGGAACTGTCCGCGGAGATCCGCCAGTATCCTTTCCTGCTGTGCTTCATGATGGCCGCGGCATACCTGCTCGAGCTGGCACTCGATGAGAACTCCGTCGGCAAGATGATCGCCTCCTTCGTCTTTCTCTATCTCGCCATGCTCACCCACTTGTCCGCAATCCTTTTTGCAGGTGCGATGGGGGCCTATTCATTGTGGCGGCTGGCCAGCCGGCGGACTTCCCCGCGGGTGGCCGCCATCTGGACCGCGGGACAGGCGGGCGCGCTCGGCCTGCTGACTCTGCTCTACATCACTCAGGTTTCGAAGTTGAAAGGCAGTGCATCCGCGCAACACATGCACGTGCTGCTGGCAAATTCGTACTTCCATCGCGGACACGACCACCTGCTCGGGTTCATCTTCGCCAAGACTTTCGCCATCCTGCAATACACGTTCGGACAGCTGGTGATCGGCGATTTTGCCGGGCTTTTCTTTGTCGCCGCGGTCGTCCTCCTGTTGACCGGCACGGACGTCAGCAACGGCGTGGCGGAGCAAAACACGCCGCAACGGCCGGGGCCATCCTCCCGCCAGTTAGCCTTGCTGTTGACGCTTCCCTTCGCCATCAACGCGGCGTTGGCGATTGCGGATACCTATCCGTATGGCGGAACGCGGCACTCCGCATTCTTGCTTCCTTTCGCCGTGATGGGCATCAGTCTGGCTATAGCCCGACTGTTCCGCCAGGGACTGGCCCCGTCCCTGGGTCTTGCCATTCTGCTGGTTGCGGTTTGCCAGCTTTTCGGCGCGCCTCATCGGCCGTATATGCATCGCGAAGATCAGCGTCGCAGAAACATGACGCAGGCCCTGGATGCGATCCGGCGCGACGTTTCTCCGGACGATCTGATCCTGGTCGATTTCCAGACCAGCTTCCTGCTCCGGTTCTACCTGTGTCCCGAGGTCAGCCCGGCCGGTTTGCCCTCGGCCGATTTCAAGACTTACACCTGCGGCGGCTATCGAGTAATTTCCACGACGTCGGAAACCAATGTCCTGACGGCGGATTCATTTCTTCGCCGGCGCGATGAATTAGTAAGCGCCTACGGCCTGAAACCCGGCCAGACGGTCTGGGTATTTCAGGCGGGATGGGACATCGCCCTGGCGCCGCAGTTGCAGAAGGAAATTCCGGAGTTCCATGACCTGAAAGCCGAATCCTTCGGCCGCAATATTTCGTTATTCAAACTGAAGATCGGGTGACCCAAACCAGGGCCGGGCTCACAGAAATCACGCGATCGCGGAGGCGGCAGTGGGAGTCTCGGCGACCGCTTACCAGATGGTTTTCAGCAGGGGAGACTTGCGGATACCTTCATCGCGGGTAAGCAGCGCCAGACCTTCGGCCCGCGCGGTGGCTCCGATAAGCCGGTCGATCGGGTCTCTCGGATAATCGTTGGGGAATTGAGTGGCCAGAGCGGCAATTTCGGGTGTGATGGTTCTGATACTTACCCCGGAACGATCCAGAAGAGTTCGTACCGCGTTCTCGACGGTGCCGCGTGATTGCAGCGCCCCGCGTGCGAAGAGAAATGCCAATTCCCAAACGCTGACATCGGCGATCGCCAGCCCGTCGCTGCTGCGTGCTCTTCGAATCGCAGATGCAGCCGCCCGGGAGAGCTTTTCCGGTTGCCCAACCAGCCAGACCAGGACGTGAGTATCGAGAAGAATCACCGCAACGCGTCCCATTCTTCCCACGGCACAATCGGCGACTCAATGTCGCCCACGATCTCGATCTCATCTTTCATGCAGCCGAAGATGTCTTCCGGCTGGTTCTCCGCGGGGACCAGCTTGGCTACCGGCCGGCCCTTCTTGGTGATGAGCAGTGGTTCGCGGGTGGCGCGGACTTCGTCCATCAGACGCAAGCATCTAGCCTTGAACTGCCCCGCCGGAATTGTTTTCATGACCGCTCCAAATGACCATGGTCATATTAACATGACCACCGGAAAAACAGTCGAGAAATCTGCGTCCGGACGGCTGCTAAACTATCTCCCCATGCTTCCTGGACATGCCACCGCCGCCGGCACTGCCCGCTATCGCGACCGCTTTGCGAATTTGCGCGACGCCGGCCACTTCCGCCAGGCAGCGCACGTGCCCGGCGTAAATCAGCTTTGGCTTTCCTCCATCGGACTGGGGACATATCTCGGCGACCCCAGCGATGCCGCCGATCAGTCCTACATGGCTGCGATCGAGGCCGGCCTGCGATCGGGTATCAATGTTCTGGACACCGCCATCAACTACCGTCACCAGCGTTCGGAACGCAATATCGGGGCGGTGCTCAAGCAGATGATCGAAGCCGGGGAACTGCATCGCGATGAAGTTCTGGTCTGCACCAAGGCGGGCTATCTTTCCTTCGACGGCAATCCGCCGCCGGATCCGCGCGCCTATTTCCATCGCGAGTACGTCGAGACTGGCGTTCTCGATCCCGCCGAACTGGCAGGCGGAATGCACTGCATGTCACCGGCATATCTGGAAAATCAGATTGAACGCTCGCGCCGGAACCTGGGCCTTGAGACCGTCGACCTGTTCTACATCCATAACCCGGAATCGCAGCTGGCGGAGGTCTCGCGCGAAGTTTTCCGGCAACGCCTTAAAGATGCGTTTGCGGCGCTCGAGAAGCTGGCGAAGGCAGGCCGGATTCATTACTACGGAGTGGCGACCTGGAGCGCTTTCCGCGTGGCCGACAGCTCCCGCGACTACATGGATCTTTTTGATCTGGCGAAAATTGCCAACGAAGTTGCGGGGGAGCAGCACCGCTTCCGTTTCATCCAGCTGCCCTTCAATCTGGCGATGCCAGAAGCCTATGGCCTGGTGAACCAGCGAGTAGAAAAAGAGAAGATGTCATTGCTCTCGGCCGCGACCCGTCTGGGAATTGCTGTCATGGGCAGCGCCACCCTCTACCAGGCAAGACTCACGCAGGGCTTGCCCGATTTCGTCGGGACGGTTCTGGGAATGAAGACCGACGCGGACAACGCCATTCAGTTCTCGCGCTCCGCGCCCGGGCTCACGACTTCGTTAATAGGAATGGGCCGCCAAGAACATGTTGCCGTGAACCTGAAACCCGCTTTGACCAACCCGACTCCCACCCAGGAATGGAAAAAGCTGTTCACCCGGACAAAAGAGTAAAAGGTCTTGCCGAAGTCCGAGGTCTGAAGTCCGAGGTCCGTTACTTAAGCTGCTGCAGTTTCTGAGTCGCGAATTGTGCCACTTCGCTGGCTGGATTCTCTTTCTGGATCTGCTCGTACACGCGCTTGGCTTCGGCCGGCTGTTGAGTGGACGAATACAGTTCCGCCAGCTCCATCTGCGCCGTCGCCTTGCCCACGCTGCGCGTCGGTTTCGCGATCAGCTGGTTGTAGAGGTCAACCGCTTCCTTGGTGCGATGGGTGTCGCGGTAGACCGCTGCCAGGGCCAGCTTGGCGATGGCCGCCAGGTCTTCGTTACGCGCGGACGCGACCGCTTTCAAATCCCGCTCGGCGGCGGCGTTGTCACCCAGTTGGGACGAAGTGAGCCCGAGAAAATAGCGGGCGAATTCGGCGGTCCGGGTGTGCGGATACTGGTCCACGATCGCCTGGAACTGCTTGTGCGCTTGCGTCGTGCGCTCCTGGGCGGAGGCGAAGGTGGGGAAATCAGGTTCCGCCGGCGTGCCGGCTGGGCGCAACTGCGTGTCCATGGTGCGCACGCCCTGGTTCAACAGGAGACTGGCTTTCTCGTCCTGCTGGTTCAGGTAATACCAGCTGCCAAAAGCCGCCGCCAGAACCACGGCCAGAATCACGGCCCCGATGATGAGCCTTGACTTGTGCTCTTCCGTCCAATGGACGGTGGCTTCCGCGGCCCCCATCGTGGCCCGGCTGAATTTATCTTCTTTAAGTCGATGACGAGTCTCTGCGCGCACGAACGTCCCTTCTGTGAGATTAAGGCTGTGGGTGAACCGTCCTTGAGTCTAACACGATGCGGAAAAATGCGGCCCGCCCGCTGGCTGATGGTTAGCTGCGAAAAACCCAGCAGTGTCATCCTGAGTGAAGCCGCTACTCCGCTCAGGATGACAGCCCTGAAACACGAAAGCCGCCGGAAAATCCGGCGGCCCACTCCTGACGCAAACGCCAGAAACTAGTGCGACGTCTCTTCCAGAATGCCCTGTTCCAGTTTCTCCTGGCACTCGATGCAGTGCCGCGTCCAGGGCACAGCCTCCAGGCGTTTGGCGTTGATTTCCTTGCCGCAGGAAATGCATTCCCCGAACTCGCCCTCGCGCAGCCGCTCCAGCGCGACTTCCACCATCTGCAGCAACTGGCGGTCGTTATTGCTCTGGTGGAAAAGAAATTCCTTGGTGTAAGAACTCGCGGCCCGGTCCGCGATGTCCTGGGCCGAGTCTTCATCCACGGTCCGGCCGTCCTGCTCGGTGCGCGTGACCATGCGGCGCAGCTCCACCTGCCGCGATTCCAATCTCTTCTTGAAGTAGTCGAGCTTCTTTTTGTCCATGAATAATAATTTCGCGGCCCGCAGGCCGCGTCCTTGGTGCGCCACTGGCTATAAGGCCAAACAAAAATGATATGCGCTTAATTTGAGATGCGTCAACTGCCCCTGGCGTCTAATCCCGGGCGCTGGCATTTTTAGGCGGGGAGGCTCCGCGCTTGATGGCTCGCTCCAGAGTCTGGTCGAGCGCTGCCCTGGCTCGGTCGTATTCCTGCTGAGAAATGCTGCCTTGCTTATGCTCCACTTCCAACTCGAACAACTCTTCCTTGAGCGCCTCGAGCAGCAACCCGGCCCGCCCCGAGGCTGGCTGCCGGCTGTGCAGACGGCCGGCCACCTCTGTATCTGATGCGCCCAGATCGGTCATGGTCGCAAGCGATCTTTCCCCCGCTCTAAACTCGGCCGAGCGGGAGCGGCTTGTGATGTAGACGGCGCCCGCCGCCAGGATCACGGCAAAGCTCCCCAGGATGTACCAGCGGTATTTCTCCAGAGGATCGGGAGCATCGATGGGCGGCCCCAGTCCGCCTCCCGGACGCGCATCGCGTCCCGCGGCGGCAGGCCCGTTATCCGGCCCCGAAGCGCCGCCCTCGCCGTCTTCGCGCGCTTCGCCCAAGGTTCCGGTGCCGGAAATCTTGAAATTCAACGCCTGGCCCGCTTCGGTGTTCGACGCCACCTGCACCGTGGTGCTCGGCTCCCGCGGGTTGGCCCGCGCCTCGAAGCCGCTGCCCGGGCCGGCGGAGAACTTCATGGTCTTGGGTAACATCACAACAAAATGTTGTGCCGGGTAGAGCGATTTGGGATCGATGCTCAACTCGCCGTTGTAAGGGAGTTCAAAGCCGATCTGAAACAGGGTCTGGCCGGGGCGCAAAGGGAAATTGAAGGCGTAGCGGTTCTTTTCCTTCTGCGGAACCGGATCCGTCTTGAGCGGCTGCCCGCCTGCCGTTTCCGCCGACGAGTCCACGATCTGCGCCCCCTCCGGCAGATAGAACTCGAAGTTCTGGTCGTTCATCTGGGTGCGCGGAGGATTGGACGTGTTATTGACCGCGAACAGGCGAGTGGCCTGAAGTTGGTTGCCTTGCGCCTCAAAGCGCATCACGTCGGCGGTCACACTGATGTCCTTCAGTTTCTTGGCGACGTCAAAGACCTGCACTTCGACCGAGTTCGTTCCCGGAGGCGCCATGCTGTGGTAAGTCACCCCGTCGTGGACGGCCCGGATCAGGTGCGGACCATTGTCGGGAAGGTTGAAGGTGAAATGGCCGCTGGCGTCGCTCTTGGTGCGCGCCGCTTCCTCCATCCCCTGGCCTAGTTTGATGAGAATGACGTCATCGCCGGCGGAAGGCTTTCCCGTGGTTCCGTTTTTGAGTGTGCCGTTTAAAGTCTGCGCTGAGGCGATGCTGCTGAGCAGGACGGCGAGAATCGCAATGACAATTCGGGGAGAGGCCCTCAAACTCTGGCTCCTTTTCTGCCTTTGGGGGCGGCAGCGGCTGCCTGTTCCAGTCGCGCCATCTCAGCCAGAACGCCGGCCGCTTCTTCCTCGAGCGATGCCTTCAGCGACTGGTAGTCCTGCTCGGGAAGTTTTCCCGCCTGCTGTTCGAAATTCAAATCGCGCATGTTCTCGTAGATCGCTTCCTTGCGCTCCTGCAAATATGCGAAGCGGGTCTTTTCCGGACCGAGGTGCAGCCTTCCCGGAAGATAAAAGACATAAAACAGGACGCACAGCGTCACCATGATGCAACTGAGAGTCGCGACCGTCATATCTGGGTGTCCTTCCTGGCCTGGGTGCGAAAGCGCTCGAGCTCGCTGCCGCTTACCGGGAACACGCCGCCCGGCGCTGCCAGCGCGGGCCGTTTTCTCCAGGCCAGCACGATGAAAATCGTGGTCAGCAAGCCCAGCGCCAAGGCCAGAAATGGCATGATCCATGCCACCCGGTTAAAGCCGGTGGCCGTCGGCGCCGCCAGCACCGTGGGGCCGTATTTCTGCACGAAATCCTGCAGCGTCAGATCGTCGTTCTCGCCGCGATCGAGCCCGGCCATCAGTTCGTCGCGCATGCGATCGGAATAAGTGCAGCCCAC
>Ga0187823_10000152_pt1 | contig 16023 bp, 20 predicted proteins | sample NC_wetland_sal_i_12_FD_132968 | JGI IMG/M metagenome (GOLD analysis project Ga0187823, IMG submission 132968) | Wetland sediment microbial communities from Neuse River Estuary, North Carolina, USA - SourceSoil_3 | ecosystem: Environmental > Aquatic > Freshwater > Wetlands > Sediment | place...
GAGCTGCGCACGATCTTCTCGTAGCGGCGGTGGCGGCGTGCCACGTCGATGCGGACGGTGATCGTCTTCGCCGCCTTGTCGGAGACCACGATCCCCTGGCGGACGCGGCGCTTGCCCTCCACCGGTGCGTGCACCGGCGGGAGCGGCTCAGGCGCCGGAGCGCCCTTGCGCCGCTCGGCCGCTTTCGCGCGTTCGGCCAGCCGTCGCGTGCGGCGGCGTGCCGCCTTGGCGGCGCGCTCGGCGACGCGCTCCGCGTGACGCTCCTCGGGGGCGCGCGGCGGGCGCGCGGTGCCGGTGTGCGCGGAGCGGCGGCGGCGCCTCACTTCCTTGGGCGAGAGCTGCTCGGCGGGCTCCGCGGGGCTGTCGCCCGCGCCGGCGTCGGCCTGTCCGCCATCCCCGTCGGCCTCAGCCGCGGGCTCCTCGGCAGCGGGCTCCTCGGCAGGGGCCTCCGCGGCGGCCTCGGGCTCTCCAGCAGAGGGCTCCTCGCCAGCGGGCTCCTCGCCAGCGGGCTCCTCGGCAGGAGCCTGCGCGGCGGCCTCGGGCGCCTCGGCCTCGGGTGCGTCCGCGCCGGTTGTCTCGTCGTTCTCGTCTGTGGTGTCGTCAGCCATTTGGGGTCTCTCTCATCCGTCCAGCTTCAGCTCTGCGGCGATGTTGCGCTCGCGCTGCACGGTGAGCACACGCGCGAGGTCGCGCTTGGCGCGCCGCAGCGACGCGGTGTCGTCGAGTTCGCCGGTGGCGTTCGAGAAGCGCAGCCCGAACAGCTCCTGGCGCAGCTCGGCCAGGCGTTTGCCGAGTTCTTTCTCGTCTAGGTCGCGGATCTGGCTCGCCTTCATCGCTAGTCCTCCCGCAGCACGAACTTCGACTTGACGGGGAGCTTGTGCGCGGCGAGGCGGATCGCTTCGCGCGCGAGCGGCTCGGAGACGCCCGCGAGCTCGAACATCACACGGCCGGGCTTGACCACGGCGACCCACCCTTCGGGCGAGCCCTTGCCGGAGCCCATGCGCGTCTCGGCGGGCTTCTTGGTGATGGGCTTGTCGGGGAAGACGTTGATCCACACCTTCCCGCCACGCTTGATCTTGCGGGTCATCGCGACACGGGCGGCCTCGATCTGGCGGTTGGTGAGCCAGCCGCCCTCCATCGCCTTGAGCCCGTACTCGCCGAACTGCACGTGGAGCTGGCCGCGCGAGTTGCCGCGCCGGCGTCCACGGTGCTGCTTGCGATGCTTGACGCGCTTGGGCGAGAGCATCAGCGGCTGTCCCCACGCGGGCCGCCGGGGCCACGTCCGCCGCCGCCCGGGCCACGTCCACCGCCGCCCGGGCCGCGTCCACCGCCTCCCGGACCGCGTCCACCGCCCGGACCGCGCCCGCCGCCTCCCGGACCGCGTCCACCGCCCGGACCGCGCCCGCCGCCTCCCGGACCGCGTCCACCGCCGGGGCCACGCCCGCGGCCGCGGCCTTCGCGTCCGTCGCGACCGTCGCGGTCGGAGCTCGGCGGCGCAGGCGCCGTGATGTCGGTGAGGTCGGCGCCGGTGTAGCCCTCGGGCATGATCTCGCCCTTGTTCACCCAGCACTTCACGCCGATCCGCCCGAAGGTGGTGCGGGCCTCGTAGAAGCCGTAGTCGATGTCGGCGCGCATCGTGTGCAGCGGCACGCGACCGTCGGAATACGATTCGGTGCGCGCCATCTCAGCGCCGCCGAGGCGGCCGGCCACCTGGACCTTCACGCCCTTGGCGCCCGAGCGCATCGCGCTCGTGAGCGCGCGCTTCATCGCGCGGCGGAACGCCACGCGGTTCTGCAGCTGCTCGGCGATCGACTGCGCCACGAGCTTCGCGTCGAGCTCGGGGCGCTTGATCTCGAGGATGTTCACCTTGATCTGCTTCTTGGTGAGCTTGTGCAGGTCACGGCGCAGCGCGTCCACTTCGGTGCCGGACTTGCCGATCACGATGCCCGGACGGGCGGTGTGGATGTTGACCTCGAGTTCGTTGGAGTCCTTGCGGATGGTGATGTCGGCGAGGCCGGCATGGGCGAGCTTGTTTTCGATGTGCTCGCGCACCTTGATGTCCTCGGCGAGGTACTCCGAGAAGCTTTTCTCGTTGAACCAGTTCGACTTCCAATCGTGGATGTAGCCCACGCGCATTGCCTCTGGATGAACCTTTTGTCCCATCTCGTCTCTCTCAGCCTCTCTGCTTCCGGGACTCGCCCTGTGGCCTCGCCACCAGTGCGATGGTGAGGTGGCTCGTGCGCTTGCGGATCGGGGTGGCCCGTCCCATCGCGCGCGGCCGGAACCGCTTGATCGTGGGCCCCTCGTCGGCAAACGCTTCGCGGACGATCAGATCGTCCTCGAGCAGCTCGTGGTTCGCCTCTGCGTTGGCGACCGCCGACTCGAGCAGCTTGCGCCAGTCGCCAGCTACCTCTCGAGGGGTGAACTCGAGGATAGCGCGGGCCTCCGCGATGGTCTTCCCGCGGATGTGCCCGCACACCATGCGTGCCTTGCGCGCCGACGTGCGTACGTAGCGCGCTTTCGCGCGCACCACGCGGCGGCGCTGCGGTCTGGGCGCGTCTTTGCCGGCGCCGCGCCGCGCCGCGGGTTTCTCGGCCGCGGGTTTGCCGGTCTCTCCGGCGGGCGCTTTCGCGGTCTCTTTGGCCGCCGCTTTCTCAGCTTTGGCCTCGGCCGCGGGCGCAGCGTCGCCGCCCGCTTTGCGTGCGCGCGGTTTGGACGGCGCTTTCGTTTTCGCAGCCGGTTTCTCGGCGTCCTTCGCCTCGGCTTTGGCGCCTTTGGCCGCCGGTTTCGCTTTGGCTTTGGCGGGAGCTTTGGCCTCCGTCGCCGCGCCCTCGCCCTCCTCGGGCGTGACGTCGTCCTTCTGTCCGGGCTCGTCGGCCATTACCTCACCTTGCCCGAGCCCGCGTGCCCGCGGAACATGCGCGTGGGGGCGAACTCGCCGAGCTTGTGCCCGACCATCGCCTCGCTGATGTACACGGGGACGTGTTTCTTGCCGTCGTGCACCGCGATCGTGTGGCCGACCATCTCCGGGAAGATCGTCGACGCGCGCGACCAGGTGCGCAGCATTTTTTTGTTGTTGGCCGCGTTCAGCGCTTCGATCCGCGCGAGCAGGCGCTCTTCCACCCACGGCCCCTTCTTGCTCGAGCGGCTCATCAGCGGCCCTTGCCCTTTCCACGCCTGCGACCGCGCACGATGTAGCGGTCGGAGCCCTTGTTGCGTTTACGCGTGCGGTAACCCAGCGTGGGCACGCCCCACGGCGTGACCGGGTGACGACCCGCCGTGGTCGAGCCCTCGCCACCACCGTGCGGGTGGTCGACGGGGTTCATCGCCGTGCCGCGGGTCTGCGGGCGCACGCCCATGTGGCGCTTGCGGCCCGCCTTGCCCACCTTCACGTTCTGGTGGTCGGCGTTGCCGATCACGCCCACCGTGGCGCGGCACTCCGCGCGGACCATCCGCATCTCGCCCGAGGGCAGGCGCAGGGTGGCCATGTCTCCGTCCTTCGCCATCAGCTGCGCGGACGCGCCCGCCGAGCGCGCCATCTGGCCGCCGCGGCCGGGCTCGAGCTCGATGTTGTGAACCACAGTGCCGACGGGCAGCCTGGCGAGCTCCAGGCAGTTGCCCACGGCGATGTCGGCGCCCTCACCGGAGGCGACGGTCATGCCCACGGTCAGGCGCGCAGGCGCGAGGATGTAGCGCTTCTCGCCGTCGGCGTAGTGCAGCAGCGCGATGTAGGCGGAGCGGTTGGGGTCGTACTCGATCGCGGCCACGCGTGCGGGCACGCCGTCCTTGCGGCGCTTGAAGTCGATGCGCCGGTAGGCGCGCTTGGCGCCGCCGCCGCGGTGGCGCGAGGTCTTGCGCCCGTGGACGTTGCGGCCGCCGCTCTTGGTGAGGCCTTCGACGAGCGACTTCTCGGGCTTGCCCCTGGTGATCTCCGCGAAGTCCGGATAGGAGACGAAGCGGCGACCGGGGCTGGTGGGCTTGGGCTTGCGGATCGCCATCTAGCCCTCCACCGCCTGCAGGCCCTGGAAGATCGGGATCGTCTGTCCCGGCTCGATCTGCACGATCGCCTTCTTCCACGTGCGCGTGCGGCCGCGCGTGAGGCCGCGGCGCTTGGGCTTGGACTTGACGCTCATCGTGCGCACGTCGAGCACGTGCACGTCGAAGATCTCTTCGACCGCCTGGCGGATCTGCGTCTTGTGCGCGTCGGGGTGCACCCGGAACGTGTAGCGGTCGGCGGCCGAGAGCACGTAGCTCTTCTCCGAGACGACCGGCCTGATGATCACCTGGGTGTTGTCCATCACTCGCCCTCCTTGCCGCGCTCGGACTTGGCGGCGCGCGCGGAGAGCTCCGCGAGCGCGTCCTGGGAGACGACCAGCGAGGCCGCGCCCACCAGCTCGGTCACGCCGACGTCCGACGGGGTTCGCACGGCCACGCGCGCGAGGTTGCGGAACGACAGCGCCGCCGCGGACTCCTCCGGGCCGAGCACCACGAGCGTGGGCCGCGGCTGCCCCCAGTCCTCGAGCAGTTCCTGGGCCTGGCGCGTCCGGGGCGCGGTGAACGCCGCCGCGTCGAGCACCGCGATCGAGTCGCGGCCGGCGTGCAGCGACAGCGCGCTGCGCAGCGCCGCGCGGCGCTCCTTGCGGTTGACCTTGAACGTGTACGAGCGCGGCTGCGGGCCGAACACCGTGCCACCGCCCGTCCACACGGGCGAGCGGGACGAGCCGGCGCGGGCGCGGCCGGTGCCCTTCTGACGCCAGGGCTTGGCGCCACCGCCCGAGACCATGCCGCGGGTTTTCGTGGCGGCCGTGCCGCGCCTGCGCGCGGCCTGCTCGGCGCGCACGCTCTCGTGCAGCAGCGCACGCCGGAAGCGCTCGCCGAACGCCGTCTCGTCGAGCTTGACCTTCTTGGACGCGCTGCCGCCGAGCATCACCGCTTCAGCCATCGCTGCGCACCTCCACGATCGCTCCCGTCGCGCCCGGGACAGAGCCGCGCACCAGCATCAGGTTCTCGCGCTCGTCGACGCTCACGATCTCGAGGCCCGGCTGGGTGGCGCGCTTGTTGCCCATCTGCCCGGGACCGCGGATGCCCTTGAACACGCGCGAGGGGGTCGCCGACGCGCCGATCGAGCCCGGCGCGCGCACGTTGTGCGAGCCGTGCGACGCGGGCCCGCGGCTGAAGTTGTGGCGCTTGATGGTGCCCTGGAAGCCCTTGCCCTTGGAGGTGCCCGCGATCTTCACGCGCGCCCCCACCTCGAATGCGGCGACGGTCACCGAGTCTCCGAGGGTGAGCTCGCCGACCTCGTCGCGGAACTCCGCCAGCGTGCGCATCGGCGGCGCGTCGGCCTTCTTCAGGTGGCCGAGCTCCGCTTTGCTGAGGTGCTTCTCCTTGGTCGCGTCGAACGCGAGCTGGACGGCCTCGTAGCCGTCGCGCTCCTCGGTGCGGATCGCGGTCACCGGGCACGGGCCCGCCTGCAGCACCGTCACGCGCGCGACGCTGCCGTCGTCCTGGAAGACCTGGGTCATCCCGAGCTTCTTGGCGAGGATCGCTGGCATCGTTGCTGTGTGGGGGCGCTCGGGTCGGGGGTCAGGTGGCCAGGCGGATCTCGATGTCAACGCCCGCGGGGAGGTGGTCCAGGCGCTGGAGCGAGTCGACCGTCTTGGGCGTCGGCTGGTGGATGTCGATCAGCCGCTTGTGCGTGCGGATCTCGAAGTGCTCGCGCGAGTCCTTGTCCTTGAAGGGCGAGCGGATCACGCAGTACACGTTCTTCTCCGTCGGCAGCGGCACGGGGCCGGAGACGCTCGCGCCGGTGCGCGTGGCGGTCTCCACTATCTCCTTCGCCGCGGACTCGATCGCCGACGTGTCGTACGCCTTCAGGCGAATCCGGATCTTGTTCTGTGCTGCTGCCATTGGGGTGGTTTCGTGTCCTGTCGGTGCGTGTCGGGTCGGTCTGGTCTCTGCTGGCGCCCGCATCGCGGCGGACAGCGAACGAGCGGGGCTGGGTCGCCACCCCCGCTCGGCCGCCCCGCGCCAGCCGCGGGGCCTGATTCGTCGTATCGGACTGCTGCTTGTGGTGCGCGTCGCCCGCCTGCTTGCGGACCGACGCGCGGGTACTACTCGATGATCTCGCTGACCACGCCCGAGCCCACCGTGCGCCCACCCTCTCGGATGGCGAACCGCAGGCCCTGGTCCATGGCGATCGGCTGGATCAGTTCGATCTCCATCTGAACGTTGTCTCCGGGCATGACCATCTCGACGCCCTCGGGCAGCTTGGCCACCCCGGTCACGTCGGTCGTGCGGAAGTAGAACTGAGGCCGGTAGCCCGTGAAGAACGGCGTGTGGCGGCCACCCTCCTCCTTCTTGAGCACGTAGACCTCGGACTTGAACTTGGTGTGCGGCGTGATCGAGCCGGGCTTGCAGAGCACCTGGCCGCGCTCGATCTCCTCGCGCTTGGTGCCGCGCAGGAGGCAGCCGACGTTGTCGCCGGCCTGGCCCTGGTCGAGGATCTTGCGGAACATCTCGACACCCGTGACGACCGTCGAGGTGCTCTCGTGGACGCCCACGATTTCCACGGTGTCGCCGGTGTTGACGACGCCCTGCTCGACCCTGCCCGTGGCGACCGTGCCACGGCCGGTGATCGAGAACACGTCCTCGACCGGCATCAGGAACGGCTTGTCGAGCTCGCGCGTGGGCTCCGGGATGTAGGAGTCCAGCGCCGCCGCCAGCTCGAGGATCTTCTCCTTGTAGGCCTCGTCGCCTTCCAGCGCCTTCAGCGCCGAGCCCGTGATGAACGGGATGTCATCGCCGGGGAAGTCGTACTCGGAGAGCAGCTCGCGAACCTCGACCTCGACCAGTTCCAGGAGCTCCTCGTCGTCGACCATGTCGGCCTTGTTGAGGAACACCACGATGTAGGGCACGCCGACCTGGCGGGCCAGCAGGATGTGCTCACGCGTCTGGGGCATGGGGCCGTCAGCGGCAGAGCAGACCAGGATCGCGCCGTCCATCTGCGCGGCGCCGGTGATCATGTTCTTGACGTAGTCGGCGTGACCGGGGCAGTCCACGTGCGCGTAGTGGCGGTTCTCGGTCTGGTACTCGACGTGCGAAGTGGCGATCGTGATCCCGCGTTCCTTCTCCTCGGGCGCGTTGTCGATCTCCTCGAAGGAACGGGCCTCGGCGCCGCCCTTCTCAGCCAGCACAGTCGTGATCGCAGCGGTCAGCGTCGTCTTGCCATGGTCGATGTGACCGATGGTCCCGACGTTCACGTGCGGCTTGTCGCGCTCGAACTTCTCCTTCGCCACTTTCTGTTCGCTCCTGTATCGGCTTGTAGGTCCGCCGCTCGTTGCGGGCGAACCGGGGAAATCTATCTAACTGCGTGGTTCCGTGACTGCTGGCTGCTTCTCAGGCAGGCACGGGCTCGCCCGTACGCTCTTCGACGATCTTCTCCGCGATGTTCGGCGGCACCTCGTCGTAGGCGTCGAACTGCATCGTGTAGTTGGCGCGACCCTGCGTGTTGGAGCGCAGGTCCGTCGCGTATCCGAACATTTCCGAGAGCGGCACGCGCGCGCTGACGGCGAGTGCGTTGCCCCGCTGCTCCTGGCCTTCCACGCGGCCGCGCCGCGAGCTCAGGTCGCCGATCACGCCGCCGAGGAACTCCTCGGGGGTGACCACCTCGACCGAGAAGATCGGCTCGAGCAGCACCGGCTTGGCGCGCTTTGCGGCCTCCTTGAGCGCGAGCGAGCCCGCGACCTTGAACGCCACCTCCGACGAATCCACCTCGTGGTACTTGCCGTCGGTCAGCGTCACCTTCACGTCGACCATCGGGTAGCCGGCCTTCACGCCGTTCTCGAGCGCCTCCTGGACGCCCTTCTCCACGGCGGGGATGTACTCCGACGGGATCGCGCCACCCTTGATCTTGTTGACGAACTCAAAGCCCTCGCCGGGGTGCGGTTCCAGGTTGATGTACACGACGCCGAACTGGCCCGAGCCGCCCGTCTGGCGGACGAACTTGCCTTCGATCTTCTCCACCGTGCCGCGCACCGTCTCGCGGTAGGACACCTGCGGGCGCCCCACGTTCGCCTCGACGCCGAACTCGCGCTTCATCCGGTCCACGAGCACCTCGAGGTGGAGCTCGCCCATGCCGGAGATCTCCGTCTGGCCGGTCTCCTCGTTGGTGCGGACCTGGAACGTCGGGTCCTCCTCCGCGAGGCGACCCAGCGCGATCGACATCTTCTCCTGGTCGGCCTTCGTCTTCGGCTCCACCGCCACCTTGATCACGGGCTCGGGGAACACGATGTTCTCCAGGCGGATGGGGGCGTCGGGGGCGGCGAGCGTGTCGCCGGTGATCACCTGCTTGATGCCCACCGCCGCGGCGATGTCGCCCGCGTAGACCTCCTCGACCTCCTCGCGGTCGTTCGCGTGCATCATCAGGATGCGCCCGATCCGCTCGGTGCGGCCGGTGCCCACGTTGAGGACGCGGGAGCCCGCCGCCAGGCGGCCGGAGTAGACGCGGAAGTAGGTCAGCTTCCCCACGTAGGGGTCGGCGGCGATCTTGAACGCCAGCGCGGAGAACGGCTCGCCGTCGTCGGCGTTGCGCACGGCCTCGCGCTCCTCCTCTTGGCCTTTGATCAATTCGGTCCCTTTGACCGGCGGAACGTCGAGCGGGGAGGGCAGGTAGTCGATCACCGCGTCGAGCAGCGGCTGCACGCCCTTGTTCTTGAACGAGGAGCCGCAGAGGACGGGGGTCAGCTTGGTCGAGAGCGTCGCGTTGCGGATCGCCTGCTTGAGCACCTCCTCGGGGACGTCCGCCTCCTCGAGGATCAGCTCGAGCAGCGCGTCGTCGTAGTGGGAGACCTCCTCGAGCAGGTGCTCGCGCGCGGCCGCAGCCTCGTCGGCGAGCTCCGCGGGGATCTCCGTTTCTTCCTGTTCCTTGCCGAGGTCGTCCTTGTAGACGATCGCCTTCATCGTGACCAGGTCGACCACGCCGGCGAAGTCGCCCTCGGCGCCGATCGGCAGCTGGATCGGCACGGGGTGCGCGCCGAGACGGTCGATCATCGTCTGCACGCCCTGCGCGAAGTCCGCGCCCGTGCGGTCCATCTTGTTGATGTAGGCGATGCGCGGCACGCCGTACTTGTCCGCCTGGCGCCACACCGTCTCCGACTGGGGCTCCACGCCCGCCACCGAGTCGAACAGCGCGATCGCGCCGTCGAGCACGCGCAGCGAGCGCTCCACCTCCACGGTGAAGTCGACGTGGCCGGGCGTGTCGATGATGTTGATGCGGTGGTCCTTCCACTGCGCGGTGGTCGCCGCGGAGGTGATCGTGATCCCGCGCTCCTGCTCCTGCTCCATCCAGTCCATCACCGCGGCCCCCTCGTGCACCTCGCCGATCTTGTAGGTGCGGCCGGTGTAGTAGAGGATGCGCTCGGTCGTCGTCGTCTTGCCGGCGTCGATGTGCGCCATGATCCCGATGTTGCGGGTCTTTTCGAGCGTGAACTTGCGTGGCATGGGAGTCTTCTCGTAGTGGGGGCTTGGGGGGATAAAAAACGGGCCTCTCGGGCCCGCGCGCGCTACAGGTCTATGCAGGACCGGTCCGCTTCGTTATCTGCCCGAGGTCTCCATCTTGCTTGGCGCAGGCAAGCTCCCGCTTGCGCCCGCGACTAGAGGCGATGATAGCAAAGGGATTCGGGTTTCTAACGCGGCTTCCTGCGTTCTGAGCGCCCATCCTGCGGACTCCGCGGGGCCCGCTCCTCGCCTTCGGAGGCGCCCTGCTCGAACATCGCGCCGATACGGCTGAGCACCGTCGTCGCCGCTGCGAGCTCGCGCTTGGACAGTCCCGCGAGGGCATCCTCCCAGCGGGCCTGCCAGGCAGCGCGCTTGGCCTCGATCTGCCGCGCGCCCGAAGCCGTCAGGCGCGTGACCACGACGCGCCGGTCGGTGTCCAGGCGCACGCGTTCGACGTGCCCGGACTCCGCGAGCGCGTCGAGCATCTGGGTGACCGTGCCGGGCGAGAGCTGTGCCGCCGCGGCGAGCTCACCCGCCGGCATCTCGCCGCGCTCGTCGAGCTCGATCAGCAGCTGGAACTGCGCGTGGCTCAGCTCCGCCCCCTCGAGGCGGGTGTCGAGCCCCCGCAGGCGTCGCATCGCGCGGGACAGGCGCCGGAAGGCCTCCCCCAGCGCGGTCAGCTCGGGGGAGGGATCGGCCCGCGTCGCGTTCTTGGCGCCGGGCGACTTCGTGGGGGTCGTGGCCATTGCCCGCTCCTAGATGCCCGCCTCGATGGCGCTCTCGGCGCGCAGCTGGCGCTCGTCCTCGGAGGCGGCCTGCGCCGCCGTCCTCTCGGGTCGCTCCGCTTTGAGCAGCACCACGCACGGGATCAGCGACAGCAGCGCGATCCCGAACGCCCACCAATAGGTGTGAGCGAAGGCTTCGGCCAGCTGCTCGGTCGTGTGGGCGACAGCTTCGCCGCGCTGCAGCACGACCGCGAGGATCGCCACGCCGACGGCGCTGCCCAGCCGCATCACGACGTTGATCTGCGGCGTCGCATCGGAGAGCTGCTCCGGTTTCATCGCCGCGAACGCCGCGGTCATCGCCGGCATGAAGCCAAGGCCGATGCTGATGCCTCGCACGAACAGCACGGCCGATATCAGCACGTAGGAGGTGTGCGCGCCGATGAACGCCAGCGGGATCGTGCTGATCGCGAGCAGCGAGACGCCGAGGATCGCGATCTTGCCGCCGCCGTAGCGCTCTGTCAGCCGGCCGGCGATCGGCATCATCACCAGCGCGCCGATCCCCTGCGGGCCGTTGAGCAGGCCGGTGTCGATCACGTCCAGGCCGCGGACCCTCTGGTAGTACAGGGGCACGAGGATCATCGCGCCGAACAGCGCGGCGCCGAGGCCGAAGGTCGTGAAGGACGCGCCGGCGAAGACCCTGTTCCTGTAGAGGCGGATGTCCAGCAGCGGGCGCGGGATCCGCAGGGCGTGCCAGCAGAACGCCAGCCCGAGGACGATCCCCGCGAGGAGCGGCGCGAGCACTTCCATCGAGACGAACGGTGCGCCCGACCCGAGTTCGGAGATGCCGAAGATCGTCAGCGCCGCGCTCGTCGGCAGCAGCGCCAGCCCGATCCGGTCGAGCGGGCCGGCCTCGCCCGAGTCGGTCTCGGGCAGCATCCGCCAGCCGAGGTAGATCGCAACCGCCCCGATCGGCGCGTTCACGAAGAAGATCCACGACCAGTGAAGGTTCTGCAGGATCAGGCCGCCGACCACCGGGCCGAGGATCGGCGCGAGCATCGCGGGCATCGAGACCACGCCCATCACCCGCCCCATGCGCTGCGGGCCCGCCACCTGGGCCATGATCAGCTGCGCCAGCGGCATGATCATGCCACCGCCGATGCCCTGCAGCACGCGGAAGATCACCAGCGCGATGAGCGTGTTCGAGAGCCCACACGCGATCGACCCCAACGTGAACAGGACCAGCGAGACGAGATACACGCGCTTGGCCCCGAAGCGGCGCGCCATCCATCCCGTGACCGGCATCACCGCCGCCAGCGCGAGCAGGTAGCCCGTCACCACCCACTGGACTTCGGAGATCGTGCTGTGAAGGTCTTTGGAGAGCGTCTCCAGCGCGACGTTCACGATCGTCGTGTCGAGGATCGACATGATCATCCCGACGATCACCACGCCCGAGATCACCCACACGTGTTTCTCGATGCGATCCAGTTGCGGCTTGTGCGCAGCGGGGACCGCCGGCGTGGCGGCACCCGGGGCAACCTCGGCGCTCATGTCCCGGAGATCGTCCATTGGGTACCGAAAGTTTAGGTACCCAAGCTTTTTCTTCAACCCCCCGGGGCCGACGCCTCCACGTCAGGCTCGAGTAGGCCCGACCTGTGAAGCTCCGCCCCGATGAGCCGCGATCTGCGCCTGGGGCTCGTGCTGGCGATCAACCTGACGATGGTCCTCGCGCTCGTCGCCGTGGGACTGCTCGCCCACTCCCTAGGAGTTCTGGCAGCGGGCGCCGACTATCTCGGCGACGCGCTCGGCGCGGGGCTGAGCCTCGCCGCCCTGCGCCTCAGCCGCCACGGGCACCACCCGCGCGCGAGCACCTTCGCGGCCCTGGCGAACTCGAGCTTCCTGCTGATCGTCACCCTCACGGTCGCGGCTGCGGCGATCCACCGCCTGATCGCCGGGACGCCGTCGATCCACGGTGCCCCCGTGATCGTCATCAGCGTGATCGCCGCCGCCGCGATGATCGTGTGCGCCCTGATCCTCGGCGACGTCGAGGGCGATCTCAGCATGGAGTCAGTGATGCTCGACACCGTCGCCGACGCCGCCGCCGCCCTCGGCGTCGCGATCAGCGGCACGATCATCCTCGCGACCGGCGGCGTCTACTGGCTCGACTCGCTCGTCGCGCTCGTGATCTCGATCGTGGTCGCCTACCACGCGCTGCGCCTGATGCGGCGGGCACAGATCGACCTGCGCGGGAAACGCGCTGCACAATCCCGCCCCGCGAACCGCGCTTGAGATCCCGCTGACGTTGACGGGCATCGAGATGCGCGCGACACGGTAGCCTCACCAACATGGCCGATCTCGAGAGCCGCGAGCAGCTCTGGTGGGACTGGTGGAACAGCTCAGGCCAGGTCCACGCGACGCGAATGCTCCGCGAGCAGTGGAACCCCGGGGGCGACTCGGACACGCCCGCCGACGAGTACGCCGGCTACGCCAGGCGCATCGGCGACCTCCTCAGGGAGGGCGTGTCCGAGGACCAGCTCACAACCTGGCTGGCCGACGTCCGCACCGGCGCGATGGGCCTCCCCGCCGACGCCGACGCAGACCGCACCGTCGCCCGCTCGATCCACGAGTGGTACGCCGAGGTCCGCCGGCACCACGCGATCTAGTCGACCTCCCCGCCGCCGGTGCCCGCGCGCGCCGGTGACGGCGGGCGACCGTACCCACGTCGCCGAAGCAACAACCCCGCGTACCCAGCAAACCGGCCTCCCCCGGCGCCGCCAGGCGCCCCTATAGATGTCGTTTGCAGGCCGATGTCCCGCGGGTCAGCGGGTCGAGGCCCAAGCCCGGCAAGGACGCAGGTAGCGTGGCGTGCGGTAGCACGCGAGCGACCGAGGACGCCGCCAGGCGCCGGCCATCGCCCCGCTAACTACCAGCGGTAGTGGGCGAAGGCCTTGTTGGCCTGCGCCATGCGGTAGATGTCGTCCTTGCGCTTGTACGCACCGCCCTGCTGGGACTGGGCGTCCATCAGCTCGTTGGCGAGGCGCTGCGCCATCGTCTTCTCACGGCGCTGGCGGGCGAACTCGACGAGCCAGCGGACGGCGAGGGTGCGGGCGCGACGCGGGGCGACCTCGACGGGCACCTGGTAGGTGGCGCCGCCGACGCGGCGGGATTTGACCTCGAGGGAGGGAGTGAGCACCTTGATCGACGCCTCGAGCGTCTCCACGGGGTTTTTGTCGCTGCGCTCGGCGAGGATCGCGAGGGCGTCGTAGACGATCCGCTCGGCGGTGGACTTCTTGCCGTCGAGCATCACCTTGTTGATGACCTGCTGGACGAGCTTGGAGCGGTGGATCGGGTCCGCCTCAACGGGACGGATCTGGGCGGCTGCGCGGCGCGGCATCTATTTCTTCTTCACGCCGTACTGCGAGCGGGCCTTCTTGCGATCGCTCACGCCCGCCGCGTCGAGCGTTCCACGCACGACCTTGTAGCGCACACCCGGCAGGTCCTTGACGCGACCTCCGCGCACGAGCACCACGGAGTGCTCCTGCAGGTTGTGACCCTCGCCCGGGATGTACGCGGTGACCTCGATCGAGCCCGAGATGCGGACACGCGCGACCTTGCGCAGGGCGGAGTTAGGCTTCTTGGGGGTGGTGGTGTACACGCGCGTGCACACCCCGCGCCGCTGCGGTGCCGCAACCTTCTTCTTGCGGCCTTTGCCCGACTTCAGGCCGGGGGTGGCGAGCTTCTTCTTGGGCGCCACGCGCCCTTTGCGCACGAGTTGCGAGGTGGTCGGCATGCGGCGCAGATGCTAGCAGTGAGGCGGGTGCGCGGCGTACGTGCTCGACGCTACGCCGACTGCGCGGAGCTCGCGGCGCTGACCGGCGCGGGCATCATCGCCGACGCCGCGATCACCAGCACGAACGCGAACGCCTGCAGCACCACGCCCACCGGGCTGGCCGCCATCGGGTCGCCGAACACGACGATCCCGCCGGCGATGCCCGCGATGTTGGCCGCCGTGCCCGTGACCGCGATCACCGGGACCGCGTCGCCGTCCTGCAGGCCGCGTGCGGACGCGTAGAACGCCACGATCGACGCCGCCACCGCGACCGCCAGCCAGGGGCTGAGGAGCAGCCCCATGAAGCCGTGCGCGCCCGTGATGCCAGTGAGCGCCTTGATGGCCGTGTCGGACACGCCGAACAGGATCCCCGCCGCAGCTCCGAGCATCACACCGTGGTGCTCGGCCGGGCCGCCCATGCGCGGGCCCATGATCAGCAGGCCGCCGAGGAAGAACAGGCCTGCCTCGAAGGAGATCATCGCCGGGTCCGTGAAGTGCGAGTGCGCGCCGTGGACATGCGGCAGCGTCACGCCGAGCAGCACCAGGCCGGCGGCCGTGAGGAACAGGCCGAGCCACTGGCGCTTGCCGACGGTGAAGCCGAACATCCGGTCCGCCATCACCGCGATGAACACCACGCCCGCGGCCAGCGACACCTGGACGACCGACATCGGCGCCATCGCCAGCGCGCCCACGTGCAGGCCCCAGCTCGCCGTGGCCGTCAGCATGCCCACGGTGAACCACTTGGACGAGTAGAGCCGCCTGGCGGAGCGCAGCGGGTGCAGGACCTCGACGGCGGGCACCTCGTTGGCGCCGCGGTACTTGAAGAAGAAGCCCAGGTTCGCGACGAAGGCGCAGGCGAGGGCGAGGAGTATTCCGAGATCCAGGGTCATGGTGGGGAAAGGCTGGTTGCTGACGGGTATGGCAATCGGCCGAGGGTGCACGCTGCTTTACTCCGGGCGCGCAACGTAGGCTGATCGTCCGGCCTCGGCAGGGTACCCGCCAACACCTCTGTCCAAGCTAAAGAGCTACCTACAGGTACCGCAGCCGAGGTAAAGAGTTGCATGTCACACCTCTCCGACCGGCCAAACTCCCAGGAACGCGTGCCGATCGGCACGAGGCCGCTGCTGATGGTGGACATCGACGGGGTGCTCTCGCTGTTCGGCCCCGGTGCGCCCGGTGACGACCCCGCGCGCCCGGTGCGCAGCGGCTCGTTCCACTCGATCGAGGGCATACCCCACTTCCTTTCGGCCAGCGCCGCCGCTCACCTGCTCGACTTGCACGCGCTGTACCAGCTCGTGTGGGCCAGCGGCTGGGAAGAGCGCGCGGACGAGCACCTCCCCCACCTGCTCGGCGTGCCCCGAGACCTTCCGTTCCTGCGCTTCCGGCGGGACCTCGCGGGCGCGAACAAGACGCGGAACGCCCACTGGAAGCTCGATGCGATCGACACATACGCGGGCGCCCGCGCGCTCGCGTGGATCGACGACGCGCTCGACGAGGAGTGCCACGCGTGGGCGGCCGCGCGCGAGGCGCCCACGCTGCTCGTGCAGACCGAGCCCGAGCACGGGCTCACCGACCGCGAGGCCGAGCTGCTGAGGCGGTGGGCGCAGGCGCTTGCCCCGGGATGAGCGCCGCCCCGATCCTCGCGGTCGCCACCTCGATCGTTTCCGACACGCACGCCCCCGTGCCGTCAGCCCCCGCGTACAGGGCGCGCAGCGCGATCTGCCCGGCCCGCGTGGCCGGGAGCGCCGCGCTCGCCGCCCATCCGCCTTCGGCGTCCGTGACCGCCTGCGCGATCGCCTGCTCGAGGACCGTTCGCCCGCGCGCGCTCACGAACCTTGCCTGGACGAGGATCGTCGCCCCGCCGATCGGCGTCCCCGCCGCCGGCGCGCCGGCGGGCGGCATCGCCGCGAGCGTGCCGGTGATCGAGACGGCCGTGCCCGGCGTGGGTGCCGAGCCCGCCGGGGGCGGCGCTTCGCC
>Ga0187823_10000154_pt1 | contig 15985 bp, 11 predicted proteins | sample NC_wetland_sal_i_12_FD_132968 | JGI IMG/M metagenome (GOLD analysis project Ga0187823, IMG submission 132968) | Wetland sediment microbial communities from Neuse River Estuary, North Carolina, USA - SourceSoil_3 | ecosystem: Environmental > Aquatic > Freshwater > Wetlands > Sediment | place...
AAGCCGCTGGATATTGCTGCGCTTACTGAGCACGTGCGTGGGACGGGCGGCAAGCTCGTCACCGTGGAAGATCATTATGCCGAAGGCGGTTTGGGAGAAGCTGTCGTTGCGGAGCTCGCTGGAGCTGGCGTGCCTTTAACAACGGTTCGCCGCCTGGCCGTACCCCGCGTGCCGCACTCAGGCAAGCCCGAGGAGTTGCTGGATGCCTTTGGGATATCCGCGCACAGGATCGTAGAGGCGGTCGAGAGTATTATTGAAACGAAGAAGTAGTCTTATTCCAAAGAAATAGCGGAACTCAATCAGCGGCCGCCTGCTGCGCTTCAGTATTGAGCAGAATGTGCCGGGGCGGCTGGCGCAAGTCCCAAACGATCCCGCACCACGACAGCATTTTCAAAACGTAGTAGGTGATGTCGATTTCCCACCAGAAAAAGCCCTGGCGCGCAGAGGCCATGTAGTGGTGGTGATTGTTGTGCCAACCTTCGCCCATGGTGAGCAGGGCGAGCAGCGCATTGTTTTTGCTGGTGTCAGTGGTGGCATAGCGGCGCCGGCCAAAGATGTGCGATAGAGAATTAATCGTGAACGAGCTGTGCCACAAGATGACCGTGCTGATGCAGTAGCCCCATACCAGCAAGCCCCAGCCGCCGGCGAGGTACATGCAAGTGCCGAGAATAACGGGCGGGACCGCGTGGTATTTGTTCAGCCAGCGCAATTCGGGATATTTATTAAGATCGCCGATAAGCTCCGTCTTCGTTTGATTGTAACGATCCGACAAGATCCAGCCCACATGCGCCCACAGAAAGCCGCGCAATGTGGGGGAGTGCAAATCCTCATCCATATCCGAATGGCGGTGATGATGCCGGTGATTTGCGGCCCACCAGAGCACCCCTTTTTGCGTGGACATGGTGGCTACAAGCGCCATCACGAATTGGAAGGCGCGGCTGGTCTTGAAAGAGCGATGCGAAAAATAGCGGTGATATCCCGCGGTAACGAAAAACATGCGGACGTAGTAGAGCGCCAGGCAGACAACCAGATAAGACCAGTGAAATTTGAGAAAGAATGCCGCCACACAGGCGAGATGGACAGCAAAAAAAGGAAAGGAACGTATCAGGGAGATGCGGTCGCCGCTTCTCAGAGTAATCCAACCGAATGCCATGCTTTTCCCCTCGAACCCCGGAATGATTTCGGAGTTCTTTCTGAGCGCAGGGACACACGGCAGTCGGCGCGCTCTGATGTGTGATAACTCAGTGTATGGGTCGGCTGTGATAGCGTCAAGCAATTCGCGGAAATAAGTTGCAAGAAAAACGCCTGACCCGATGGACAGGTGAGCCCCTGGAGGTCTCTTTATCCCGAATATCTGTGAGCGGAAATTCAGATTGTGTTATCTTCGCGCCCGCGTCGTGAAAAAGGCACGCGTCCATGGCTGAAAAAACGATTCTAGTTGGGGTGGTTCCGGAGGCAATGGTCATTGGCCCATCGGACCAGGTTGCGTGGGTGGCCGGTGAAGGGCAGTTGAAGATCGAGTTTGATGCCAACCGGTCTCCCTTTGCGTCGAATATCTTTCAAGCTCCCGCTGGCATGCGTTTGCTCAGCGGACCACCCCGGCCCGGCACCAAGGCGGGATCGTTTCGATACCGGCTGTGGTTGAACGACCAGTTGATGGGCTCGGGCGAAATCATCGTGCGGGAGAAATGACGCTTGTTTTTCAATTCGCATCAATACTTATTTCTTTGCAACTTCCTCTAACCAGACCTCGACCCACACGGCAAATGCCGCATGCGCCCGGCATTTAAATTTTCTGCGATTCTTAATTCCCTTACGAGCTGGCTGGTGTCGAGATGCGCTTGAGGTTGTCGGCGTTCATCTTCAACTTGCCTTCCTGCCTCATGCGAGTATCGAGCGCGGTGCGGAAAGCCTCAAAGGCCATGGTGCGACGCGTTTCCAGCAGTTGCTGCTGGATATCCTGCTGTTGCTTGGCCAGATCAGCAGGATTTGCCTGCTGACGCTCAAGAACGCGATACACAGCCCAATTTGCGCCGAGAGAAACTGCATCGCTCGTCTGCCCAGCGGCTAAGGTGAAGGCCGGACCGAGTTGCGCCGCGCCCCCAAGATCATTCACGGAACCAGTGCGAGAGAAAAGATCGCTGGTCTTGGCTTCCAGCCCCAAAGCTTTGGCTGCTTTGGCCAAGTCCTCGCCGGACTTGGCGCGCTTCGCCAGTTCCTCCGCTCGGCTCTTTGCCAGTTCGGCTGCCTTCTCGCGACGATAATCCGCCAAGACTTGATCGTGAACTTCGGGAAGCGTCGCCGGATGAGCGGGCTGATCTTCTTTTACGGACAGAACGGCATAACCTTTATCGGTGTGGATGGGAGCGCTATCATCGCCGGGGCGAAGCCGGAAAATCGCTTCCGCGAGTTCCGGCGAATTGCCAACTTCAGGAATGGGCTGACTGGCTTCGAGAGGCGGCGTTTGTCCCAATTTCAAATTGAACTTCTTGGCTAAATCGTCGATGGAAACGCGGCCCGACTGGCGGATTTCGGCTGCAATTTTCGCGGAAAGATCTTCGGCCTGGCGTTGCGCTTCATCTTCCTGGAGCGTGCCCAGAATCTGCGGAAACACCTCGTCAAGCGTTTGCGTGCGGGCCGCCTGACGGTCAATCAGTTTGATGATGTGGAATCCGTACTGCGTCTTTACCAGATCGGAAACAGAGCCAACAGGCATGCTGAAGGCGGCCTGCTCGAATTCGGGGACCGTTTGCCCACGGACGATCCAGTCGAGATCGCCACCCTTATCTTTGCTCGTGTCCTCGGAGTATTGCTTGGCCAGATCACCGAAATTCGCGCCACCCTTGGCCTTCTTCACCACATCTTCGGCTTTCTTGCGTATCTCCTCGGCTTCCGCATCGGTCTTACCGACGGTCTTAAACAGGATATGCGCCACATGAGCCCGGTCGGGTTGTTTGTAGCGATCGATGTGCTCATTGTAATAGGCGCGGATTTGATCTTGAGAGATATTGGCATGAAGCCGAAGCTGTTCGAGATCGAGAAACGCATACTGCACGACGCGCCGTTCCGGCACGTTATACCGGGATTTGTTCTTATTGAAATAAGCGGAAAGTTCAGCGTCACTGGCATCGATTTTGGACTGCAAGTTATCGGGCTTGATAACGACGTAAGCGATCTTAATCTTGTCGTTGCGCCGCCGGAACTCCTGTTCAACGTCCGCAGGCGACACCGTCATTCCGTCGGTTACCAGTTCGCGGAACTTCTCCTCGAGCAAGCCTTGCCCGACCAGATCCTCAAATTCGGCGACGCCCATGCCTGAGGAGGCTTCCACTTGCGCCGCGTACTGATCGTTGCCGACAAACGTGCCACCCACGAAGGCCGTGGGAACCAACTGCCGAATTCGGTCCGCGCGCTCCTGGTCCGAGACGGTGATCCCTAGTTGTTTGGCTTCTGCCGCCAGCTCTTTCTGGAACATCAGTTCTTTCAGGACTTGCTGCGCATATAAAGGCTCGAGGGCCTGTGGAATGGCGCCAGTGCGCTGAATGCGCCCTAACTGCGCACGAATATCCGTAATCGTAATGGACTGGTTGTCCACAGTGGCCACCACATCGGCAGCAGCCACGCTATCCGTGCCCTGGCCTGGCACTAGATAAAGAAGCATCCCAACGCCGAGTAGCGCGACAACAACGCCCAACATGATCCGGACGCCCAGTTTTTTCTTATGCAGTGATTCGAACACGGGTTACCGCCACCTTACCAGCGCGCAGGAAAGCCGCATAACCGCCACGGCAGCGCGCTTATTCTTGTCTTGAAGTCTTCATTATATGGCAGCTCGCCGCTGCGCTCAAATGTGAAATCTCGGGGCCAGAGCCGGTGCGCTGTTGGTGATGAACTTTTGCGACCGCGGCCGATGTTGCAGGTCGGAACAACACCCCTTAGTCGTTTCCTTGCGACACCCTATACCCTGTGCTAGATTGCGAAACCAGCGTAAAAACCACATTTTTCATGCACGATTCGCGACAATCCGACTCTGTAAAACACGGCAAAGGTCCGGCCATTGAGGTTGTTTGGACGGCAATCAGTTACCGAACCGTGATCACTTATGTACTGTTGGTTAGCGTGATTCTGTGCGCAGGAGTGTACTTAGCTCGTCCGGATTGGCTGACCAGGACACTGGACCGCGTCTCGCACAGTCTGGGAGCTGCTCCAGGAAACGCCGCCGTTTTGGCGCAAAACCAGGCACGCTTCGTTAATCTGGACGGTAAGGTGGAAATCAAGCGCGCCAATTCCGTCAGCTGGGAAAATGCCGATTACCACACCACACTAGATAAGGGAGATTTGGTTCGCACGGGCGACGACGGTGCGGCAAGGCTCACCTTCGTGGACGGCACCACCTATACGATCAAGGCAAACTCCTTCGTGACGGTTGAACAGAACTATGTTGACCGCGATCAGACGACGAGCGTAGGTGTGCACATCAGTTCCGGCGCCGTCGATTTGGCCACTGGTACCTGGCAGTCGCCGCGGTCCCGTGCCGAGGTCTCCTTCGCCAATGCGCGGGCATCCTTGCAGGAAAATAGCCGCGCCGCAGTTCGTACAGATCCTACTACGGATCAGCACCAGATCACGGTTTCCGCAGGTACGGCAGACATGCAGGTGGGCAATCAACACGTGGCCATCGGCGAATGGGAACGCGTGACGTATAGTCAGGCAACGGGAGCCGTGACGAAGACGACTGTGCTTGCGCCGCCTGCCCTCACGTCGCCTTTAAACCTTCAGCCTTTGATCGAAGCGGATCCGAAGCACGCGATGGTGCACTTTGCGTGGGCCACTATACCCGAGGCGGTCAACTATAACGTGCGGGTGAGCACGAATTCGATGTTTACGCGTATCGCCGCGCAAAAAGTGGTCACCGGGACAAGCGTCGACCTCAGTGGTTTCGACCCAGGCGATTATTTCTGGAACGTAACAGCCATCGACGCGCACAAGAAGGAAAGTGCGCCGAGCGACGCCTTCAGGTTTACGCTCATCAGCCAAGGCAAGAGCGATGAGATGCTACTGGAAGTAGACGGCACGGAATTGCATGGAAACGTAGTAGAGCTTATGGGGCGTACTGAACCCAGCGCGGCGCTCATTGTCAATGGAGAGCCCGTAGCAGACATACAGCGAGACGGCCATTTCCGCTATTTCACGCAGCCGCTTTCGCGTGGCAGTCATGAGATCGTGGTGACCGGGCAGAATCGTCGCGGGGGTACGGCTATCAAGCGCGTGCCTATCGTGATTCCATAACAACTGTGTCGCCGGCAAAGGGGAACCAGGGCCGAAAATGGCTCCGGAAATAAGGATGATCAGTAAAAACGGCTATAACCTTCGTTCTGTATTCAGCCTTCTTTCTTCCGATCTCGCCATCGATTTGGGCACCGCCAACACGCTGGTGTTCGCGAAGACGAAAGGCATCGTGGTCAACGAACCCTCCATTGTGGCGATCAACAAGAATACGAGCGAAGTGGTCGCCGTCGGACGTGAGGCCAAAGACATGCTGGGCCGCACTCCCGGCAACGTAGTGGCCATCAAGCCTATGAAGGATGGAGTGATCGCCGACTTCAAAGTGACCGAGAAGATGCTGACCTACTTCATCCAGAAGGCTCACAACCGCCGCGTTCTGGTTCACCCCCGGATCGTCATCGGCGTGCCCAGCGAAATTACGCCGGTAGAAAAACGCGCCGTGCAGGATTCCGCCTACCGCGCCAGGGCCAGCGAAGTCTATCTGGTCGAACAGGCCATGGCTGCGGCGATTGGCGCGGGCTTACCCATCGAGGAGCCCTCCGGCAATATGGTGGTGGATATTGGCGGCGGGACAACGGACATCGCGGTGATTTCCATGAGCGGAATTGTCTATTCGCGATCCGTGCGCGTGGCCGGCAATGAGATGGATGAAGCCGTGATGCATTACTTGAAACGGAAATACAACCTGCTCGTCGGAGAGCGCACGGCTGAACAGATCAAGATGGAGATCGGCTCCGCATATCCTCTGGAAAAGCCGCTGACCATGGAAGTCAAGGGGCGCAATTTGATCGAGGGCGTGCCTCGCACGGTCACCATCGACGACAGCGAAATCCGCGAGGCCCTTTCCGAGTGCATCTCGACCATCTTGAACGCCATTCGCGTAGCGTTGGAGCGTACTCCCCCGGAACTTTCCGCCGATATCAGTGACCGAGGAATTGTGCTAACCGGCGGCGGTGCGCTGATCAAGAATTTGGATAAACGTATTCGGGAAGAGACCGGGCTGCCGGTATCGATTGCGGATGATCCGCTGGCTTCGGTTGTGTTGGGCACAGGAAAGATGCTCAGCGATTTCCGCCTGCTTCGATTGGTTTCCATCGATTAAGGAAGATTAGGCGGTTAGCCAGAGGTTCAGGAGTCCGCTGCGCGTTCATGCTCTTTTTTAAACGCGCCCTTGATGTTTGTTTAACGCCTTTGAGCTTTGTTTAACGAAGAGAGATTTCGTTGGCCATTCCTTCACGACATCGATCTCTGACCCTGTTTGCGGCCGCGCTCGCGGCTCAAATTCTGCTGCTCGCAGTGCAAATCCGCCGCGGGCAACAGGTGCGGCCCATCCGCGTGTGGGCCATCGAGAGCGTATCGCCATTGGGGCGTGGCGCGGCATGGTCTGTGGATGGTGTTCGCGGCCTCTGGAATAACTATGTAGCCCTGCGGCATCTGCGCGAGGAAAACGATCAACTCCGCACTGAAATGGGTGCACTTAGAATGCGCAATGCCCAATTGGAAAGCCGCGCGGCCGAAGCCGACCGTCTCGCCGGCTTACTCGGGTTCCGGGATGCGCATACGGAAGTGCAAATGATCGCGGCCCGCGTGATCGGGGCAAGCCCTGATCCGTCTAGCCACATGGTTTTTATAAGCCGAGGATCGCGTGACGGTGTGAAGCGCGATATGGGAGTGATCACTCCCGAAGGCGTGGTGGGCAAAGTTTTTGCGGTGTATCCGGACACGTCTCAAGTGCTCCTGCTTACCGACAAGGAAAGTGGCGTGGGTGCATTGCTAGGGACATCACGTGCTCAGGGTCCCGTGCGCGGTTCCGGCGAACCGCTGCTGGCGCTTGAATACATCAGCAACGACGTTAAGGTTGAGCAGGGCGAAAAAATTCTCACCTCGGGGCAGGATCGTATCTTCCCTAAGGATTTGCCGGTCGGTACAGTCATGCAAGTGCAACCGGATCACCGCAGTCCGTTCCAGAAAATATCGGTGCAGCCCTCAGCGCGGCTGGACGGCTTGGAGGAAGTTCTGGTGTTGATGACGCGGCAGGAATTTAATTTCCGCAAGGATGCAGACAAATCCGCGCCGCTTCCGCTCGGGCCCAAACCTGAGGCTCCGCTGGTATCGTCTAAACCAGCCTCTCCGCTGGCAGCGCCTAAACCGGCAGCCGCAGTAACGGCGCCCAAGCCTGTAGCTTCGATTATTCCATCAAAACCCCCAGTTCCTGCCACGCCGCCTAAACCAGCAGCCGCACCGACGCAGCCGAAAGCGGAAGCTCCTGCGACTCCGTCAACTCCTGATACGCCGGATGCGCCGGAGACGCCGAATCCGTAAGGGGAAAACACTGACCTGCCGATATGGAAATTCACGCCCAATACGACCAACACATTGAAGTTCATAAGTACTACGCCGGCGCCATTTTTGGCGTGGTTGTTCTGGCGTTGGCCCTCGAGGCTTTGCTGCCCGTGTATTTCCGATGGGCAGCAATCCTGGAACTTCCTCTTCTGGTTACGATTTATTTCGGGCTGAGCCGGAGAAATCCTTCCACGGGACTTTTGCTCGGAATGGCTATTGGACTGGCGCAGGACAGCCTGGGGCATACACCGTTCGGAATGTATGGAATCGCCAAGACTGTCGTCGGTTTTGTGGCTTCATCCTTCGGTTCGCGGATCGACGTGGAGCACCCAATCAGCCGTTTCATGCTGACATTTGTCTTTTTTCATCTGCAAAATGCCGTGCTCGTGCTGACGAACAGAATCTTGTTAGGACAGCATGAGCCTTACCTCGAAACGAGGCTGGTGATTGCCTCGGTGGTAAATTCCGCCGCTGCGGTCATCTTTTTCGCCCGGTGGTATAAACTTCGTAAGCCATCCTGAATCTTCCCGTCAGAGACTCGCATTATTTCGCGGGGACGCTCGTCTCCCTGGGGGCATTGGTCTCCTTGTTTGATTGGGCATCGTAGTACCGCAAAAAGTTGCAGGCCCAAAGAACCCGGTGATACGTTGAAAGAGTTCGCCTAAAGCCGTGAGACGTTCTCCGGCACGTCCGTAAACTTTGCCGTGTCAATGTTGTGGCGGTATACTTGCCATCTCACAATGGCAAGCTGAGCAGGACGGTTTCGGGCAGCGGGCGCGGAGTTTGCTTGTCCCTCTGGTTTCAAAATGAAAATCGTCTGCCGCAAACGCGGCTGACGGTCATTTCCTACTCGATAGTGGGCCTGATGGCCCTGCTGTTGCTCGGCTTCTGGAAGCTGCAGATCGTTAATTCCGACCGTTATTCTCAACTCGCAGAGCGCAATCGAGTTCGATCCATTCCCATTATCGCTCCGCGCGGCGCCATGCTGGACCGCTACGGCCGCGTGATCGTCGACAATTATCCTTCTTTTAGCGTCCTTCTCCTTCGCGATGACCCGCAGCAAGTCGAGCGCCTGCTTCCTCAGATTGCCGATGGCCTGAGCGTGACTTTGGACGATATAGAGCAACAGATCGATGCTGCCAAAGCGCTGCCGCATTTCCAACCCATCGTCATTAAACCGGAAGCCACGCCAGGCGACATCGCCTTCATCGAATCGCATCGCGCCGATATTCCTGTGCTGGAAATGCTGATGGTGCACCGCCGCCGCTATCCGCGAGGCGGCTTTATGGCCCACGTGAGCGGGTATGTGGGCGAAGTCAGCTCCGATCAGATCGAGGAGAGCGGCGGTCGCTATCGGCCCGGCGATATTGTGGGAAAGGCGGGACTCGAGCGTCAGTATAACGAACATCTCATGGGCGTCGACGGCATGCGGCGGTCCGTCGTCAATAGCATCGGACGCGAAGTTGGCCGGCTCGAACAGACCGATGCGGTTCCGGGTAAGCCCATCCGATTAACGATCGATTACGATCTCCAATTGGTAGCGGAAGAGGCCCTGGTCGGGAAAAAAGGTGCGGTTGTGGCCATCGATCCGAAGAGCGGTGAAGTTCTGGCCATGGCCAGCCAACCTTCCTACGATCCCAACGATTTTGCCATTCGTATTTCTAAGGATCAATGGCAGGACTTGAATGAAGATCCGGAACGGCCGCTTCTCGATCGCGCGATTCAGGCGCAACTGGCTCCGGGTTCTGTTTTCAAAATCATAATGGCGACGGCAATGCTGGAATCGAAGGCGCTTCCCGCGGATTACCACGTCTTCTGTCCCGGTTCAGCCGAATTCTATGGCCGTGTTTTTCACGATTGGGATAAAAAGGGTCACGGCGACGTGGACCTGCATAAAGCTATCGTGCACTCCTGCGACGTCTTTTTTTATAACGTCGGCAAACAGCTGGGGATCGACCGCATTTCGTTTTATGGCGGTAACCTTGGCCTGGGACACAAGACGGGAATTGACGTTCCGGGCGAGGAGACCGGCCTGATGCCTTCAGAGGCCTGGAAGGAGCGAGTTTTCCACCAAAAGTGGTATCCGGGAGAGACCATTTCCGTCGCCATCGGCCAAGGCGCAATCGCGGCAACACCCGTACAACTTGCTTACATGATCGGCGGCATTACCATGGGAGGCAGGTTCCATCAGCCCCACCTGCTGCTGTCAGACAAAGCTGCGCCGGAAATTGATTTTCCCATTTCTGACTCTACTGTAGACACCGTAACGCAGGGAATGTACGGTGTGGTGAATGAACCTGGAGGAACCGCCGGCGCATCGAAACTTCCTGGTATCGAGTTGTGCGGAAAGACGGGAAGCGCGCAGGTGATTAGCGAACAAGGGCTGAAGCGAGTGGGCAAGAAGGCCGACCTCCGAGACAACGCCTGGTTTGTCGGTTTTGCGCCCAGGCAAAATCCCGAGATCGTGGTCGCAGTGCTTGTGCAGGGTGGAGAACACGGCGCCTCGGCGGCGGCGCCGATTGCCAAAAACGTAGTGAAAGCCTACTACGATAAGAAGCAGGGCAAGATTCCTCCGCAGCAATTGACGACGCAAGCCGTGCCACCAGGCATACCGCCCTCTTTCGCAGCGCAGGCGGCGCGAGCGGGTCAATCCGAACCGGTAGCCGAAGAGGGAGTTCCCACGAAACCTGACGCGGCTTCCACCAAGCCCCAACCCGTTTCCACATCTACACCGGCCGTTCCTCCGGCGACTCTGAATCCATGAACGAAGGCACAGGCATTCGCGATTACGATTGGTGGCTGCTGACCATCATTTTCGCCATTTGTGGAATCGGGCTGCTGGAGATCTGGTCGGCTACGCACGCGGGCCACTTGGCGGGAATGCACTGGAAACAGATGTGGTGGATTGCGCTTGGCCTCGGCCTGATGATGTTGCTCTCCCGGTTAGACTACCATTCGGTGCTGGATAAGGCGCCCATTCTCTACCTTATCGGGATTCTAGCGCTGCTAGCCGTATTGGTGATGGGGCACACGCGTTACGGCGCCAAGCGTTGGCTCCCTGTGATGGGAGAGTTTTTACAGGTGTCGGAAATTGCCAAGTTAATTATAATTGTTTCGTTGGCGCGATTTTTCGCGGAGGTGCGCACCGAACGTCTTGCAATTGCGGATTTATGCAAAGCTGCCGTGCTCATCGCGGTGCCAATAAGCTTGATCCTCTTACAGCCGGATCTGGGAACTGCCATGGTGTTGGTTCCCGTGGTGGCGGTAGGCGCTTACTTGGCTGGTATACAATGGAAACATGCGGCGGCCATGGTCTTGGCGGCTGCCTTGATGGTACCCATTGGCTGGCATCACCTGAAGCCCTATCAGAAGGAGCGGGTATCCACCTTTCTTCGTCCCGAGGAAGATCCCAAAGGATCGGGCTACCAGATTTTGCAGTCGAAGATCGCCGTGGGCTCAGGAGGATTCTGGGGAAAGGGACTCGGTCATGGCAGTCAGAATCAACTGGGTTTCGTCCCCGTACGTTATTCGGATTTTATTCTCGCCGCGCTCGCGGAGGAGTTGGGTTTTGCGGGAGTATTTGTAACGTTGGTGCTGTACACGGCTTTGCTGCTACGCCTGATCCAGAACGCGCAACACGCAAAAGATCGCGCGGGAATGTTCCTGGTGATGGGTGTGGCAGCGATACTTGGTTTCCATGTGCTCGTTAACGTGGCCATGGTCATTGGCTTCATGCCCGTGACCGGTATTCCATTGCCGCTGATGAGCTACGGTGGTTCGGCCATGCTTTTTGTTTTTTTGGCGCTGGGCCTGGTGATGAACGTTCGCCTGAGGCGGTTCGTCAATTAAGCCCGGGCCGAGTTTGGACTTCTGCGCTGCGGAACGATCCGGCGCAGGAGTAAAGTAAATTTGGAATTTGAGAGTGCATCGCGTGACTGAGCGGAAATACCAATCGACTTTTTCCGGCCTTCCGGCGGCGCAGACCTGCGCTGGAACGCTTCGGATTAGAGTATGGCGGTGCGCTCTGAGGAGCTTTCATGCCCAAAGAGCTTGTAATTTCAGCGGCCCCCCACGAAACGCGGGTCGCCATTCTGGAAGATGGACAACTTTGTGAAATTTACATCGAGAGGGAAAAGGAATTTGCATTAGTCGGCAGTATCTATAAAGGCCGTGTCACGCGCGTGCTTCCCGGCATGCAGTCGGCCTTCGTAGACATCGGCTTGGATAGCGATGCTTTTCTGTACGTCGGCGATTTCCTGGAAAATCTCGAAGATTACGACCACGTTGTTGCTCCCGTAGAAGGAAAAGTCGAAAAAATGGAGCAACAGGGCGGTGAAGTGTTTGCGCCGCCTTCGAATAGCGAGATTTCCGGCCAGCAACCGAACTTTCAGGCACAGCCTTCGTCAGCGCAAAGCGCGATCGGGGAACCCACGCCTTCGTCTTCGGAGCCGCAAAATCAGGGATCGCCGGCTCAGACCGAAAGAGTTTCGGAAGACGAGGAACATTCTCAGCCACCCATGCGGGAAGCGCAGCCTCCCCGAGTGCCCTTTAATAGACAGGATCGCCGGCCGGGGCCGGGCGGATTTGGACAAGGCCGTCACGATCGCGGCAGGGGCGGACGCGGCGGGCGCTGGGGGCGAGGCCGTGGAGGTCCTCGTCATCAGGGCCGCGAGCTGCCGCCTTCCAAGTACGCGTCACCGCGTCCCTATTCTCCGCCAGGTGGCCGGCCCAGTGAGGAATTGCCGGCCGATTACGAGCCGGTCATTCTGCCGGGCGAATCCTTAGCCAAATATAAGGACCGCATACCTCAAGCCGGCGGAAGCGGCTCCCTCGGAGGTTCGGTTTCCACAAGCCAGCCGGAGATGCCTCCGCAGGTTGAAACGCCGGAATATCGCGCAGCCGACCACGATCGAGGCCAGCACGATCAAGACCAGCGCGATCAAGGAATCACTGCTTCGGATTCCCGCGAGCACGAACAGCCGAAATCGCAAGAGCAGTGGACCGAACACAGCACGGAGCAAAGAGAGGACGAGACCGCCAGCGCTAAGCAGGATTCGCACACGTTCGCGGAGTATCAGGCCCTTCCAGAGGAGCCGCCGCGTGCAATATACGAAGCGGCGCACGCCGAAGGCACCGCCACCCCCGCGAACCATCACGACCTTTCTGACGAAGAAGTCACTTCCTTGGCGGAGCAACTCGCCGAGGCACGGCATGAAGAAGTGAGCGCCAAAGCGGAGGCCGACGCTGAACTCGCCCTTTTGGACGAGGAGCCTCCGCACGTACCCGAAAGCGCCGCCGAAACGGATGAATTTATTGCCGAGGCGGAAGCGGAAGAGCATGAGGAAGTTTCAGGAAACGTTGCGCCCGAAATTGCGGCGGGACTACACCAGCCGCAAATTCCGGAAACGGCTAGCGCGCCGGAACGTCCGATGTCGGCACGCATCTCTGAACCGCAGCGCGCTCGTTTTCAGCGGCCGATGCGCAGGGGCGGGCGCCAGCGTAACCAGCGCCACATGCGTCGTCCGGACCACCGGCACGAACCGCGCAGGCCACAGCTGATCTCTGAAGTCTTGAAGCCAGGGCAGGAGATCATCGTACAGATCGCCAAGGAGCCGCTGGGCAAAAAAGGCGCGCGTATCACCAGTCATGTTGCGCTGCCCGGCAGATTTCTGGTGTACATGCCCACGGTCAACCACATTGGCGTCTCGCGTCGCATTAATTCCGCCGAAGAGCGTTCTCGATTGCGTCATTTGGTCACCGAAGCCAAAGGCAATTTCCCCGGCGGATTCATCGTGCGCACCGCGGCCGATGGCGCTCCGGATGAAGAGATCCGCAGTGACGTCGAATTCTTGGGCCGCACCTGGGAAAAGATTCGCACGCAGTCCGAACCGCGCAAATCGCCGGCCCTGTTGCATCGCGATCTGAATTTGGTCGAGCGTATTCTGCGCGACTACGTCAATAACGACTACACCGCCATTTGGATCGATAACCAAGATGAGTTCAGCAAAGTCGTCGAATTCGTCAGCCGCTTCCAGCCAAAATTGGTCGGGCGCGTCAAGCTCTATACCAAGAGCGCTCCGATCTTCGAGGAGTTCGGCATTCAGCAGGAGCTCGACAAGGCTCTGCGGCCGAAAGTGTGGCTCAAGTCCGGCGGGTACATCGTTATCAACCACACCGAAGCTCTGGTGGCCATTGACGTAAATACCGGTAAATATGTTGGTCGCGGCTCCACTCGCCTGGAAGATACCATCGTCAAGACCAATCTTGAGGCGGTGAAGGAGATCATCCGGCAGATTCGTTTGCGCGATTTAGGCGGGATTATCGTGCTGGACTTCATTGATATGGAGGAGCGACGCAACCGCGATAAGGTGATGGCGGCTCTGGAGGCCGCGCTTCGTTCCGACCGAGCTCCTTCGAAGGCTCTGGCCTTCAACGAATTCGGCCTGGTGAACATCACTCGCAAACGCACCAAGCAAGCGCTTGAGCGCGTGCTCACGCAGCCTTGTCCGTATTGCACGGGTTCCGGCATGGTGAAGTCCGTGCCGACGATCTGCTACGAAATACAGGCCGAAGCGCGCAAAATGGCCGCGGACCTGGAAGCGTCCAGCCTGACGTTGCGCGTGCATCCGGAAATCGCGAAGGCGCTCAAGACTCGCGAGGCCGTGCTGGTCGAAGAGCTCGAGCAACTCACGCGCAAGAGCGTGATCATCCAAGCCGATCCCACGCTGCACTGGGAACAATACGATATCTATTAAGCGTCCTCTCGTCATTCCGAGGAGCGTAGCGACGGGGAATCCGTCTTCACTTCAATTGCCGGAGGCATTCCTCACCCATACGTCGGGTTGGGAATGACGTTACGCCGTGGCGGATCTCCGAGCCCTGGGCGTTGCGCCGAAATAATTGTGCTGACCAAAGGACACTCCCGGCTGGCGCTGGCGCTTGTCGTCGTGCTCGTATCTTGTCTCGCAACTTACACGACCTTTGCCGCCCTTAAAGAGAGCGAACAAACCTGGGTCGCCACGTGGGGCGCAAGCCCGGTGGCTCCGTTGCCCGCCAACACCACCAATACGGGATTCACGAACCAAACGGTGCGACTGGTCGTGCACGCCAGCCTTGGCGGCAATCAAGTGCGCGTGCGCCTGTCCAATGCCTTTGGCACTCAATCATTGGTAATTGGCGCGGCACACGTCGCGCTCCGCAGCATGAATGCGGCCACGGTTGCCGGCACGGATAGGGCCTTCACGTTTAGCGGCTCAGCTTCGGTCACCATTCCGCCCGGAGCGCTCGTGGTCAGTGATGGCGTAAAGCTAGACGTACCCCCGCTTTCGGATTTGGCGGTAAGCCTTTACCTGCCCGGCCCCACCGGCCAGGCCACCTGGCACGCCGCGGCCCTCTCCACGAACTACGTTTCCACCGCCGGCAATTTCACCGGCGCTGCGAATATGCCGGTCGATCACACCGTGGCCTCTTGGTTCTATCTCACCGACGTGGAAGTAACGTCCGCGAAAGCCACTATGGCGATCGTCACCTTCGGTGATTCCATCACCGATGGTACGCGCTCCACGCCCGACACGAACCATCGCTGGCCGAACCTTCTCGCGGAGCGATTGGCTCAGCGCCACATTAACCTGAGTGTCGTGGACGAAGGCATCGCCGGAAATCGTGTGCTGCATGATTTTGTGGGGCCGAACGCTTTGGCCAGATTCGACCGCGACGTGCTCACGCAACCCGGAGCGGGGTACGTGACAGTCTTGCTTGGCATCAATGACATTGGCGATATCAGCCGCGTGCTCACAGGGCCGCCCGGTCTGGCTCCTCAACCCGTAAGCGCCGACGAAATCATCGCCGGGCATAAGCAGATGATCACGCGAGCGCACCAGCAAGGCTTGAAAATCGTGGGTTGCACGCTGACGCCATTTGAAGGAGCCGCTTACTTCACGCCGGAGGGCGAGACAAAACGCCAGGCCGTAAACCAATTTATCCGCACCGGCGGAGCCTATGACGGCGTGATCGACTTCGATGCCGTCGTGCGCGAGCCTCTGCACCCGGCGCGGATCCTGGCCATGTACGATAGCGGCGACCATCTGCACCCAAACGATGCCGGGTACAAAGCGATGGCCGACGCCATCGACCTGTCGCTCTTCAAAAAGCGGTGATAGCCGGTCACATTTAGCAGGCATAGGCTGGTCATGGCTCATCGCAACCATTCGCTTGGGCCTCGACGTTCGCCCCTAGATTTCAAGTTGACGCGAGAGAAAGCCAGGGAGTAAGGTTTCCGCGCAGAAATATGGCTGCACTCGGCGCGGAACGCCGAAAGTGAAATAACCAGCCTCTGAGGAGGACACAGTGAAGCAAG
>Ga0187823_10000155_pt1 | contig 15956 bp, 16 predicted proteins | sample NC_wetland_sal_i_12_FD_132968 | JGI IMG/M metagenome (GOLD analysis project Ga0187823, IMG submission 132968) | Wetland sediment microbial communities from Neuse River Estuary, North Carolina, USA - SourceSoil_3 | ecosystem: Environmental > Aquatic > Freshwater > Wetlands > Sediment | place...
CCCGCCGCGCTCGGAGCCGAATCCGCCCGCCCCGCCTTCGCCGCTCCCGTCGCCGCCGCCGCCCGGGAGCGACTGCTGTTCGATGCTGCGGTCCAATGCGACGGACAGCGCGCCGACGGCGGAGCGCGCCTCCTGGTCGACGCGCGAGTACAGGAACGAGCGCTGCTCGGCGTAGGTGACGGCAGCCAGCAGCACGAGGCCGGCGGCGGAGAGCACCAGCACCCCCGCGAGCAGGCGGGTGCGCAGCGAGGCCATCAGCGCCGCGGCGCCTGCAGGGCGTACCCGACGCCGCGCACGGTGCGGATCAGCGGAGGTCCGTCGACGTCGAGCTTCTTGCGCAGGTAGCTGATGTAGGTCTCGAGCACGCGGCCGTCGCCGCCGAAGTCGTAGTCCCACACGTGGTCGAGGATCTGCGCGCGCGTCATCACGCGGCGGGGGTTCAGCATCAGGTAGCGCAGCAGCCGGTATTCGGTGGCGGTGAGCTCGATCGGGACGCCGGCGCGCGTGACCTCGTGGGACTCCTCGTCGAGCTCGAGGTCCTCGAACACCAGGCGCCCGGACTCGGGCGTGGCCTGGCCGGTGCGGCGAAGGATCGTGCGGATGCGGGCCACGAGCTCCTCGAGGCTGAACGGCTTGGTCATGTAGTCGTCGCCCCCGCCGGTGAGGCCGCGGATCTTGTCCTCGGTGGCGTCCCTGGCGGTGAGGAAGATGATCGGCACCCCCGCGCGCTGCGCGCCGAGGCGTTCGGCGACCTCGAAGCCCTCCATGTCGGGGAGCATCACGTCGAGCACGACGAGATGGGGTTTGAAGCGCGTCACCGCAGCGACCGCTTCGTGACCGGTGCCGGCGCTCTCCACGGTGAACCCCTGGTAGCGGAGCGCCATCGAGATCACCTCGCAGATGCTCTGCTCGTCGTCGACGACGAGAATGCGGTTCCCCTGCTGCTCGCCCGTGCCGCTCATCGCGGGGACGTGGCTGGGTGGATCGGCGTGACCATCGCGAGGAATCCTCCCGCTCGGCGCTGTGCGGCACCTGTGCGGTTCCTGGGAGAATGCTGAGAAGCGCGGACGTTGCGCCGAGAACGAAAGTGACGCGACCCGAGCCGTTTGAGGAACCCTCCCCGCCCGACCAAGGCCTGGCGGTTCGGGTGGCGCGGCCTCACACCTCTAGTGGCCTCGCTCTTGCGACTCGGAGTCGCGTCGTGATCCAACGTACGCGCGGCGCGGCGCGATTGCAAGGGTCCGCAGCGGGCGACTCCGCACCTTGGGAGAAAAACGCGCGGCGGGGGTCACTCGCTCCCGGCGCCGTCGGCGGCGAAGCCCCGCAGGCCGTCCCGAACCCAGTCGGGCATCGTGGCCTTGCGCCAGCTCGCGCGGTCGACGCACACGTGCCGGAGCCAGCCGCGCAGCAGGACCTCCTCGCCGCGGAGCACGTCGATCTCGGTCGTCAGCGACGTGGTGCCGAGGCGCGTCACCTGAACCGGAAGCGTGAGCTGGTCGTCATATCGTGCGGGCGAGAGGAAGCGCAGGTTGGTCTCCGCCACGACCGCGTCGAACCCGCGCTCGACCATGTCCTGCCAGGGCCCCACCGCCGCGCGCCACATCTCGGTGAAGGCGACGTCGTAGTAGAGGAGGTAGTTGGCGTTGAACACGATCCCCTGCGGGTCGCACTCGCCGTAGCGCACGCGCAGCTCGTGGACGTAGGGATCCGGCACGACGCGCGAACCCTAGCCGCAAACCGTGCGCCACCCGCACGCCCGGGCCAACGGTCGCGCTCGCGCGTAGGCTGGTCGCATGCACGTGACCAGCTACGCGGCGATCGAGGCGTTCACGACGCTCGACGGGTCGGAGATCCGCGAGTGGGCAGGGGCGGTGTCCGCGCCCGCGCAGAACCAGAGCCTCGCCGAGGCGCGGATCCCGGTGGGCGGGGCCACGATCGAGCACTACCACCGCACCACCGAGGAGCTCTATCTCGTGACGTCGGGTCGCGGGCGGCTCGTGATCGACGGGGAGGAGCGCGCGATCGAGACGGGTGACTGCGCGCTGATCCCGCCCGGCGCGCGCCACAAGCTCCACAACGCGGGCGAGGAGACGCTGTGCATCGTGTGTGCGTGCGCGCCGGCGTACTCCGACGCGGACACCGTGCTGACGGAGTGAGGCCTAGGAGGCCGGCGGGTCCTGCCCGGGCCCCGGCCAGCGACCGGTGACGCGCGCGAACCACTGGCGGCTCGCGTGGTCGAACGCACCGCTCGCGATGCGCATCACGGCGCCCTCGAGGGCAAGGGCCGCGAGCAGCCTGCCCCATCCCGCGCCGCTGTCCTGCGGGCTCGGGCGCTCGCCTTTCCAGACGCGGGCCACGACACGCTTACCGGTCAGGCCCGCAAGTCGGCTCGCCACGAACCGGACCGGCGCGAACATCAGTTTGATCATCGCCAGCAGCCTAGATGATCGATCCGGCGCCTGCGAGCGATCATGCAGACGGTGTGGGAAGGTCGTCGCGGGGTACCGACGACCTGTGCCGGGCATCAGCAGGGGGACCGTAGAGCGCGATCGATCGACGCCGCTCGCGGGGCGCCCGGGCGGGCATCGCCCGCCGCGCCGCGCTGACGCGGGTACCGGACGGATCGGCGCGGGAGCTAACCTCGGTGCATACGATCCGGCGCACCGGATCATGTCGCCCGAGATGGCACCCACGTCTCCAGATGCAGGCGCGATCCACGCGCCCGACCCGGCACCCCCGCTGTCGACCGCGCCGCCGCGCGAGCTCGGACTGCTGCTCGTCGAGGACGACGACGGCGATGCGCTGCTCGTCGCCGACCAACTGGCGATCGACCTGCCCGAGGGGACCGTCTCCCGCGCGCGCTCGATCGCCGACGCACGGGCGCAGCTGACCGGGACCTTCGACTGCGTGCTGCTCGACCTGCACCTCCCCGACGCGAGCGGCCTGGAGGCGGTCGCTCAGATTCGAAGGGACGCGCCGGCGGTGCCCCTGATCGTCCTCACCGGGGTCGACGACGGGGCGCTCGGCGTTGCGGCGCTGGATGCCGGGGCGCAGGACTACCTCGTCAAGGGGACGGTCGGGTCGGGAGCCCTCGCGCGGGCGATCCGCTACGCGGTCGCGCGTGCGCAGGTCCAGGGCGCCGAACGCGACCTGATCCTGGCACGCGCGCAGGCCCACGAGATGGCGCGCCTGGAACGCGGCCTCGCGCCGAGCCCGATCCTGCGCGCCGACGCGGCGTGGATGAGCGCACGGCACCGCGCGGGCCGCTCACGAGCACTGCTCGGCGGCGACTTCTACGACGCCGTGCAGAGCGCCGACGGGCCGCTGCGCCTGGTGATCGGCGACGTGTGCGGCCACGGCGCAGACGAAGCCGCGATCGGCGTGTGCCTGCGCAGCTCGTGGCGGGCGCTCGCGCTCACCCGGGCGGGGCTCGAGGAGATCGTGCAGACGATGCAGAGCGTGTTCGAGCACGAGCGCCACGTCGCGGGCCTCTTCACCACGCTGTGCATGGTCGACGTCGACGTCGAGGCGGGCGTGGCGCACCTGCTGCGCGCGGGCCATCCGCCGCCCGCGCTGATCAGCGCCGCGGGCGTCGAGCGCCTGCCCCAGCGGCGCAGCTGCCCGCCGATCGGCCTCGGCCGGGACGACTGGCAGGTCGAGCGCGTCGAGCTGCCGAGCGACTGGGTGATCCTGCTCTACACCGACGGGATCATCGAGGGGCGCGTCGGCGAAGGCCCCGAGCGCCTCGGCGAGCGGGGCCTGCACGGAATGATCGCCCAGCACCTGCGCGAGGGGGGCGATGCGCGTACGCGGCCACAGGAGCTGATCGCGACGCTCATCAATCACGCAGAGGACCTCAACGGCGGCCCTCTGATCGATGACGTGGCGATGATGCTGGTCGGCTCCGGCGCCGCCCCCGGCGCTTGAATGTCACCGAGATGCGAGGGGTGCCGAACCCGAACCGGCCCGACCGCGAGCCGCGTGGGTGGGTCAGCCGGCTCAGCGTCGGCCAGTGGCTGGCGATCACGATCGGCGCGCTGCTCGCGTTCGCGGCGCTCGGCGTCGGCCTCGCACTCGTCGCCAACCACCAGCTGAACGAGCGCCGCGTCCAGCTGCTGGACCGCGTCGGACCGTCGCTGCGTGCCGCGATCGAGCTCGAAGGGGCGCTGCTGAATGAGGAGACAGGGATCCGCGGGTACGCGCTCGCCGGACAGAACGGCTTCCTCGCGCCCTACGAAAGCGGCCGCAGGACCGAAGAAGCCGCGTTCGCGAAGCTGACGTCGCTGGTCTCGTCGACCGGCGTGGAGCGCGAGATCGCGCGCGTGCGCGCCGCGTCGCTCGCATGGCGGCGCGAGCTCGTCGAACCGATCCTGCGGATGCCCCCCGCGACGCTGCCCGGGCCGGTGGGACTGGCGGCGCGCGGGCGGGCGTTGTTCAACAACGTCAGGCTCGAGCTGGCCGGGCTGCTGAACCGCCTCCAGGCCAAGGACAACGTCGTCCGCGCGAGCCTCAACAGCGCTGCTCGGCGGCTGGAAGCGCTGCTGATCGCGGCCGCCGTGCTGATCGTGGGCAGCCTGATCGCCGCCGGCCTGCTGCTGCGCCGGATCGTCACCAGGCCGCTGGCGCGGCTGGAAGAGGACGCCACCGCGGTCGCCGAGGGCGACTTCTCTCGCCCGCTCACCGCCGCCGGCGGGGCCCGCGAGATCGTCGACCTGCGTGACGAGATCGAGGCGATGCGCAGGCGGATCGTGCATCAGCTCGACTCGGTGCAGACCGCGCACGAGCTGCTGGGGCGTCAGGCGGTGGAGCTGCGCCGGTCGAACGCCGAGCTCGACCAGTTCGCCGCTGTCGCCGCGCATGACCTGCAGGAGCCGCTGCGCAAGATCGCGAGCTTCTGCCAGGCGCTGCAGCTGCACTACGCCGGCCGGCTCGACGAGCGCGCCGACCAGTACATCGAGTACGCGGTCGACGGCGCCAAGCGCATGCAGGCGCTGATCACCGCCCTGCACGAGCTCGCGCGCGTGGGCCGTGACGTCGAGGACGCCGACGTGCCGCTCGACGACGTGCTCGCGGGGGCCGAGCGGGCGCTCGCGGGCGAGTTCGAGGCGTCCGGGGGGCGCGTCGAGGCCGACCCGCTCCCGGTCGTGCGCGGCGACGCCGTGCTGCTCGCCTCGCTGTTCCAGAACCTCCTGGGCAACGCGATCAAGTTCCGCGACACGCGCGCGCCGGTCGTGCGGGTCGGGTGCCTGCGAGGCGTGGACACCTGGGAGCTGTCGTTCGCCGACAACGGGATCGGCATCGACTCGGCATACGGGGAGCGCATCTTCCAGGTCTTCCAGCGCCTGCACAGCCGCGAGGCATACGATGGGACGGGCATCGGGCTGGCGCTGTGCCGCAAGATCGTCGAATATCACGGAGGACGGATCTGGCTCGACCCCGAGTACGTCGACGGCGCGCGCTTCCTGGTGACACTTCCGATCAACGAGCCCACCCCGCTCGCCGAGCAGGTACAGCCCGGTGAGGGGACGTCCACGCCTGAGCGGGAACCCTCGCCGGGGGAGGGCAGGCAGGCGAGCGAGGCCCAGGCGTGACCGGCGAAGACCCCACGGTGCTGCTCGTCGAGGACGACCCCGGCGACGTCCTGCTCGTACGCGAAGCGCTCGCCGGCCACCGCGCGGGCAAGCACCTGTCCGTGGTGAACGACGGCGTGGAGGCGATGGAATACGTCCGCCGCGAAGGCGACTACGCGGACTCCTCGCGCCCAGGCCTCGTGCTGCTCGACCTCAACCTGCCGCGCAAGAGCGGCGGCGAGGTGCTCGCTGAGCTGAAGGACGACCCGGACCTCGCCACGATCCCGGTGGTGGTGCTGACCACCTCCGACTCCGAGGAGGACGTGCTGCGCTCCTACCGGCACCACGTCAACGCGTACGTCACGAAGCCCGTGGACTACACGCGCTTCGCGGATACCGTCCACGAAATCGGCGACTTCTTCATCGGGCTCGTGACGCTCCCGCCGAGCGGCCCAAACCGGATGCGAGCGCAGCGCTGAGCTCGCGGGCCGTGCACGCCGCAGACGCCGAGGGTGCGGCCGCGCCAGGTCGGCGCTGGACGCTCGACTTCGCCGAGGGCTCGCGCGAGCTGCGCGACCTCCTCGGCGGCAAGGGCGCGAACGTCGCGGAGATGACCCGCGTGCTCGGCGCCGACATGGTCCCCGCGGGGTTCACCATCACGACCGCCGCGTGTGTCGCCTACGTGGCGGGAGGCCGGGAGCTCCCCGAGGGCCTGGACGCCGAGATCGCGGCCGCGCTCGCGCGCCTCGAGGAGCTCGCGGGCCGGCGCCTCGGCGATGCGACCGACCCGCTGCTGGTGTCGGTGCGCTCGGGCGCGCGCGAGTCGATGCCCGGGATGCTCGACACGGTCCTCAATCTCGGCCTCAACGACGAGACGGTCGCGGGGCTGGCCGCGCGCTCGGGCAACGAGCGCTTCGCATGGGACTCCTACCGGCGCTTCGCGCAGATGTACGGCAACGTCGTCGTGGGGATCCCGGGAGAGCGCTTCGAGGAGGAGATCGCGCGGGTGAAGGCCGAGCGGAGGGTGACGCTGGACACCGAGCTCGACGCCGAGGCGCTGCGCGAGCTGACGGCGAGCTTCCGCGAGCTGTACGAGCTGCCGATGGACCCCCGCGAGCAGCTCCTCGCGGCGGTGCGAGCGGTGTTCGACTCATGGGAGGGCGAGCGCGCGGTCGCCTACCGGCGCATCAACCACATCCCCGACGAGTGGGGCACCGCGGTCAACGTCCAGCAGATGGTGTTCGGCAACATGGGGGAGAGCAGCGGCAGCGGCGTCGCCTTCTCACGCGACGAGCTCACGGGCGCGCCCACGCCGTCAGGTGACTTCCTGGCCGACGCCCAGGGCGAGGACGTGGTCTCGGGGGTGCGCACGCCGCGCGACCTGAGCGAGCTGGCCGACTGGCTGCCCGATGTGCACGCGCGCCTGATGGACGTGCTGCGCACGCTCGAGCGCCATTACGGCGACATGCAGGACACGGAGTTCACCGTGCAGGAGGGCCGCCTGTACATGCTGCAGACCCGCAACGCCAAGCGCCCCGCGCAGGCGGCCGTGCGCTTTGCGGTGGACGCGGTCGGCGAGGGCCTGCTCGACCGTGCCGCCGCCGTGGCGACGATCGATCCGGGGACCCTCGACTCGCTGCTGCACCCCACGTTCGACCCGACCGCGCAGATCCACGTGATCGCCACGGGCGTGGCGGCCTCGCCGGGCGCCGCGAAGGGCGAGATCGTGTTGAGCGCCGCGGAGGCGGTTCGCGCGGGCTCCGAGGGTCGCGAGGTGATCCTCGTGCGGAGCTTCACCGAGGCCGACGACGTGGCCGGCTTTCACGCCGCGCGCGGGATCCTCACCAGCGAGGGCGGCAAGGCGAGCCACGCCGCGCTGGTCGCGCGGGGAATGGGACGCCCGGCGGTCACGGGCGCGTCCTCCGTCCAGATCGAGCTCGAGACGGGCGAGGTGCGGATCGGCGAGCGCGTGCTGCACGCGGGCGACCGGATCGCGATCGACGGCAGCCGCGGCACGATCACCGCCGACGACGTGCCGCTGATCGAGCCCGAGGTCTCGCCCGAGTTCGACACCGTCCTCGGCTGGTGCGACGCGCTGCGCACGCTCGGGGTGCGCGCCAACGCCGATACGCCCGAGGACGCCGCCCGCGCGGTCGAACTGGGGGCGGAGGGCATCGGCCTGTGCCGCACCGAGCACATGCTGCTCGGCGAGCGCCAGCCGCTGATGGCCGCCGCGATCATCGCCGAGGGCGAGGCCGAGCGCGCCGCGGCGATCGCAGCCCTGCGCCCGCTGCAGGAGTCCGACTTCGAGCAGATCCTGCGCGCGGTGGACGGGCGCCCGGTGACCGTGCGTCTGCTCGACCCGCCGCTGCACGAGTTCCTGCCGCACCCCGATGCGCTACCGGAGGGCTCCGCCGAACGCCGGCGCGTGGAGCAGCTGCAGGAGAGCAACCCGATGCTCGGCACGCGGGGCGTGCGCCTCGGGATCCTGTTCCCGGATCTGTACGAGATGCAGGTGCGCGCGCTGTTCGCCGCGGCCGCACGCGTGCCCCGCGCGAACCTGGAGGTGATGGTCCCTCTCGTGGCCTACGAGCGCGAGCTCGAGCTCGCACGCGGGCTGATCGACCGCGTCGCCGCCGACGTGGGCTTCACGGGCTACCAGGTGGGGACGATGATCGAGCTCCCACGCGCGTGCTTCCAGGCCGACCGGATCGCCCGTGAAGCCGACTTCTTCTCCTTCGGCACCAACGACCTCACGCAGACGGGGCTGGGGTTCAGCCGGGACGACATCGAGGGGCGCCTGCTCGCCCGCTACATCGATGTGAAGATCCTCGACCGCTCGCCGTTCGAGACGCTCGACACCCCCGGGGTGGGGCAGATGCTGCGGATGGGCGCGTGGCTCGGGCGCAGCACCCGCTCGGACCTGAAGCTGGGCGTGTGCGGCGAGCACGGCGGCGACCCCGACTCGATCGCCTTCTTCGACGAATCCGGGATCGATTACGTGTCGTGCTCGCCCTACCGCGTGCCGATCGCGCGCGTGGCCGCAGCGCAGGCGGCGATCGCCCGCTCGCGTTAGCCTCCCGCCGGTGAGCGAGGAGCGCGTGGCGGTGGTGACGGGAGCGGCGTCCGGGATCGGGCGGGCGACCGCGCTCGCGCTCGCCGCCGACGGCATGCTCGTGGCGGCCGCCGACCGCGACGAGGCGGGGCTGGACGAGCTGGCGGCGCAGATGCCCGGGCTCGTGCCGTTCGCGGTCGACGTCGCGGACGGCGCGTCCGTGCGCGGGTTCGCCGAGCGCGCGTGCGAGGAGCTCGGGGGACCACACGTGCTGGTGAACTGCGCCGGGTGGGATGAGACGCGCCGTTTCACCGACACCGAGCGCCCGTTCTGGGAGCGGGTGGTGGCGATCAACCTGCTCGGCGTCGTCGCCGTCACCCACGCGTTCCTGGCGGGCATGGTGGCGCGCCCGGGCGGCGGCCGGATCGTGAACGTCGCCAGCGACGCCGGGCGCGTGGGCTCGAGCGGCGAGGCGGTGTACGCGGGCGCGAAGGGCGGCGTGATCGCATTCACCAAGTCGCTCGCGCGCGAGCACGCGCGCGACGGGATCACCGCCAACGCGGTGTGCCCCGGCCCCACCGACACGCCGCTGCTGCGGGCGCAGCCCGAGCGCCTGCAGGAGGCGCTCGCGAAGGCCGTGCCGATGGGGCGCGTGGGGACCCCCGAGGACGTGGCGCACGCGATCGCCTTCTTCGCCTCACCGGGCGCGGACTACATAACAGGCCAGGTCCTGAGCGTCAGCGGGGGGCTGACGATGGCGGGCTGACCATGGATCCCGCGAGCTACGAGCACCTGCTGATCGAGCGGCGCGCGCACGGCGTGCTGCTGATCACGATCGACCGCCCCGACCGCATGAACGCGACCAACGAGCGCCTGCACCGTGAGCTGTCGGAGGTGTGGGACGACGTCGCGCGGGACGAGCAGACACGGGTGGCGGTCGTCACGGGTGCCGGGCGCGCGTTCTCGGCGGGCGGCGACCTCGAGATGATCGAGCGGATGTCCGGCGACTACCGGCGCGTCGCGGCGATGGCCGGCGAGGCCTCGCGGATCGTGACCGGCATGATCGACTGCGAGAAGCCGATCATCTCTGCGATCAACGGGACCGCGGTGGGCGCGGGCCTCGCGGTCGCGCTGATGGCGGACATCAGCATCATCGCGGCCGACGCGCGCCTGACGGACGGGCACCTGCGCCTGGGCGTCGTGGCGGGCGACCATGCCGCCGTCATCTGGCCGCTGCTGTGCGGGATGGCGAAGGCCAAGTACTACCTGCTCACCGCCGACTTCATCACCGGCGAGGAGGCCGAGCGGATCGGCCTGGTGAGCCGCTGCGTGGAGCGCGGGCAGGTGCTCCCCGAGGCGCTCGCGGTGGCCGAGCGGATCGCGACGGGCCCCCAGGACGCCGCGCGCTGGACCAAGCGCACTCTCAACCACTGGCTGCGGACCGCGATCCCCGCGTTCGACGCGAGCGTCGCCTACGAGATGCTGAGCTTCCTGGGGGCAGACGTGCGCGAGGGCGCGCAGGCGCTGCAGGAGCGGCGCGAGCCGAGCTTCGGCGGGCAGGAGGAGGAGTAGCGTGGCGTTCGAGACGATCGAGGTGGACGCCTCGGGCGCGGTCGGGACGATCGCGCTGAACCGCCCCGAGAAGCTCAACCCCCTGAGCGTGCTGACGCTGCGGGAGCTCGCCGAGGCGGCGCGCTCCTTCGACGCCCGCCCGGAGGTGAAGGTGGTGGTCGTGTGCGGGCGCGGGCGCGCGTTCAGCGCGGGCGCCGACGTGTCGGTGTTCGCGGCCGGGGCGCCGTCGGTCGCAGAGCAGCGCGCCGCCGCCGACGCGGGCCGCCTGATGGCCGAGGCGGTCGAGCGGATGCGCGCGGTCACGGTGGCGCGCATCCAGGGTCACTGCGTCGGGGGCGGCGTGGTGCTCGCCGCTGCATGCGACCTGCGCGTGGCTGCCGAGGGAGCGCGCTTCTCGATCCCGGAGGTCGCGCTGGGGATCCCGCTCGCCTGGGGCGGCGTGCAGCGCCTCGTGCGCGAGATCGGCACCGCGATGACCCGCGAGCTGGTGCTGACGTGCCGCCCGTTCGACGCCGCGGAGGCGCGCTCGCTCGGGTTCGTCAACCGCGTGGTGGGGGATGCGGAGCTGGAGGCGGCGACCGCCGAGCTGGTCGAGGTCCTCGTGTCGCGTTCCGCGCTGACGCTCGAGGCCACCAAGCGAGCGGTCGCGGCGGCGAGCGAGGAGCTCGTCTCCACGGCCGGCGCCTGGAGCGACGCCGACGCGCTGCTGAGCGCGCTCGCGGACCCGGACTCGCGCGCGGTGGCCGCCGCGTACCTGGCCGGCCTCGCGCGCGGCTAGCCCTGGCCGGGCGCGTGCGCCGCCGCGATCCGCTCGATGCTGTCGACGCGGTCGGGGTAGAACGCCACGCGCCCCTCGATCGCCGCGACGGCCTCATACGGCCGGCGGTACTCCCAGACGGCGTTGACGGCGGACTCGCCGCCCACCGGGATGCTGTAGTAGCTCGCATCGCCCTTGAACGGGCAGTAGCTCGTGTGATCGGTCCGCTCGAGCAGCGTCTCGTCGACGTCGCCGAGCGGGATGTACTCGACGGGGCGGTATTCCGCCTCACGGAGCGTGAGGGCGTCTTCGGTGTCTGCCACGACGACGCCCGCGACGGTCACGACGACCCGGTCGGGGTTGGGCTCGATCGTGATCGGGTGGTTGGGTCCGGGCTGCAGGACCGGCTTCTCGCTCACGGCTCACCTCCGGGGGAAGATGGGGTCCCTCCGTTCTAGCGCGCGGCGCCGGCGGGACCGGGCTCAGGCGGGCTGGGAGGCCGCGCTGCGCGGGTCGATCAGGATCTTCGCGTGCGCCTCGGGGTCGCCGAGCGCGGCGAACGCGTTCTCCACGCCGTCGAGGCCGACCGTGCCGGTGAGCAGCGGGGCGGCGCTGACCTTGCCCTCGGCGAGCATGTGCAGCGTGTCGCGGAACTCGAGCGGGTCGTACCCGAGCACGAAGCGCAGGTCGATCTCCTTGTTGATCGCCATTGCAGGACGGAACCGGTCCTCGCCCGCGCAAACGCCGACGACGACCACGCGCGAGAGCAGCGGCGCGCCCGTGATGATGTCCTCGATGACCCCGGGGACGCCCACGCACTCGAACACGACGGGAGCCTTCGGCCTGATCCCGAGCCGGTCGATCGCGCGCCAGAGGTGATGCCAGGGCAGCGGCAGGCGGCGCATCTTCTCGGTTGTGCCGACGGCGAGCTCGAGCAGCTCGGGCGCTTCGCGCAGGTGCCCGCTGTCGCCCCCGGCGTCGTAGGGCGACTGCGCGCGCGGGTCGACCACCACGTCGGCGCCGCAGGCGCTCGCGAGCGCGCGGCGTCCGGGGGAGAAGTCGCTGGCGACCACCTTTCGCACGCCGCGGCCCTTGAGCATGCAGATCACGGCCAGCCCGATCGGGCCGCAGCCGATCACGATCGCCACGTCGCGCCGCTTGATGTCGCTGCGCCTGACCGCGTGCCAGCCGACCGCCATCGGCTCCGTGAGCGCCGCGAGCTCGGGCGAGAGCCCGTTGGGGACGGGCATCATCATCGACTCCTGCACGAGGATCTGCTCGGCGTAGGCGCCGGGGGCGGACGCCGACAGGCCGATCGCATGCACCTCTCCGCCCGCCCGCAGCAGCGGCAGCGCGACCACCGGCGCGCCCGTGGGCACGCTCTTGCGGCACCCGGGCCCATATTCGCCGACGGCGCCGCAGAACTCGTGTCCGAACACGACCTGCTGGTCGGAGCGCATGAAGCCGTGGTAGCCCATCTCGTCCATCACGCCCGCAAGCTCGTCGCAGTGATGGCGCGCGTGCAGGTCCGAGCCGCAGATGCCGCACCGCAGCACCTCCACCAGCACCTGCCCCTTGCCGGGGCGGGGCGCGGGAAGATCGAGCACGGCGAGCTCACCGCCGCTGCAGCCAACGGCTCTCATCCGTGCGCCCTCGCCGCCATGCCTCCAAGCTATCCCATGGATGCGCGGGCCCGCGGCACCGAGGCGACCACCGGAGCGATGAGTTTCGGCTGCGACGGCGGTCTCGAACGTGAACCCTCTACCGAAGGAGACCGTGATGGGCAAGATCGTTGTGACGGAGTTCGTCTCGCTCGACGGAGTGATGGAGGACCCGGGTGGAGCGGAGGACTTCCGCTACGGCGGCTGGACCTTCGAGATCGAGCGCGGCGAGGGCGACACGTTCAAGATGGAGGAGACGATGGCGACGGACGCGCTGCTGCTCGGGCGCGTCACCTACGAAGGCTTCGCGCAGGCCTGGCCCGAGCGCGAGGGCGAGTTCGCGGACAAGTTCAACAGCATGCCCAAGTACGTCGTGTCCTCGACGCTGAAGGATCCGGAGTGGACCAACACGACCGTCCTCGGTGGCGACCTTGCGCAGGACGTCGCGAGGATCAAGGCGGCACACGACGGCGACATCGCCGTCCACGGAAGCGCGCAGCTCGCACAGGAGCTGATCGAGCGTGATCTCGTCGACGAGCTTCACCTGATGCAGTTCCCGGTGATCCTCGGCTCGGGCAAACGGCTGATCGACTCGACGAGCGACAAGAAACCGCTGCGCCTGACCGACTCGAAAATCGTCGGCGACGGCGTCGCGATACTCGTCTACGAGCCGCGGAGCGCCTGAGTGTCTTCCAGGAGGACCAGGCCCCCGCGATCGCCGATCGGATCGCGGGGCTGGTCGGTAAGACGCCCGCGCTCGGCTAGGGCGCGAACGGCAGCAGCACGTTCGACGGGTGCGCGGCGTCGTGGAGCACCGTCAGCGTCCCGCCGATCTCCTGTCCGAGGCTCGGGAGCGGCGTGAGCGTGGACGGCGTGTCGGCCGTGGCGATCGTGAGACGCAGCCGGTTGCCCGCCTTGACGACGTCGGAGGTCGGATAGATCTCGATGTCGTATTCGGTTGGCTGGCCCGGGGTGACGCCCTTCTGGCTTTCCTTCGTGTAGGGGTGCCACGGCCGGATCATCACGCCTTTGGGCCCGTACGTCGACAGCGTCGGGTCGACGGCCCGCTGGCTCGCCAGCAGGTAGCCGGCCGTGATCTGGTTCGATTTGCCCGACGGTTCGACTTCGCTGAGGACGGGGATCAGCGTGGCGTCGGTGGTGCTGAGCGTCGCCCACAGATCAGCGGTGATGAGGCCGGTGATCTTGGTGTCGGACGTAACCGGCGCGCTCGTGTATGTGAGCGAGGTCGCCTCGAACGTGTTGTTGGTGGTGTCGCAGAACGGGTTCGACGTCGCCCCTGCGGTCCACTGCGCTGTCAGGCGCGAGCACGGGCTCGACGCCGGGAGCAGCGGCTCGGTGTCGCCTTCTTGGCTCGCGGGCGCGGCGCTCGCGAGCGACCCGTCGTGCAGCGAGACGGCGCTCGAGCCCGACGCGGCGCCGCTCAGGTACTCGCGCTTGTAGGCCGTGCCCGGCACTGGCCACTTCGTGAAGTGTTCCCAGTGTTCGCCGTTGATGGGGTAGAGGCTCACCTTCGGCGAGAGCTGCACGCCGTTTTCGGCTTTCTGAAGCCAGTGGCTGAACCAATCCACCTTCATGTTCGGGTCTTCCATTTCGGGCCCACTGGTGATGTGGTAGTGCGGCGACATGATCAGCAGGTGGTCGGGCGAGTGCTTCAGCGATTCCCACAGCAGCGGCTCGCCGCGTTGGAACAGGTCGTACCAGCCGCCCTGGATCACCACGGGGACCTTGATTTCTGCGGCGCGCGTGACCGGTGAGCGCAGGCGGTAGAACGGGCCGTCGTAGGCGGATTCTTCGCCGAGGGCCGCGCCGAGCAGATGGGTGACCGAGAATTCGGCGTTGCCGAGGAGGTGTTCGAGGTACACCTTCGCCGCTTCTTCGGGGTCGGTGCTGAGGTCCGACGGCGGCAGGCTCGAGAGCGAGTCGACGAGCCCGAGCCACAACGGGATGAAGCCCGAGTCGGTGGCGCCGCCCTGGAAGGTGACGTCGCGGTAGGCGTCGGCCATGGGGATGTCAGCCCACACCGTGCGCACGGCGCGTTTGCGTCCTTCCGCCACGCGCGAGGCGTCCGCCTCGGCGAGCAGCAGCGAGGTGATTCCCATGTAGGACTCACCGGTGGTGGCGACGTTGGAGTTCGACCACGCCTGCCCCTGGATCCACGTGAGCAGTTCCTCGTAGTCCTGCTGGGTGCGCTGCCCCCACGCTTCCCACTTGCCGCCGCTCGCGCCGGTGCCGCGGTCGTCGACGACCATCACCGCAAAGCCCTTTTCGGTGAGGCCGGGTTCGTCGCCGGCGATCCCGCCCGATCCTTCGCAGCCCTGGCCGGGGACCTCGGCTGCGTCCTTGTTGTAGCCGGTGACCGTGAGCACCGTGGGGAACTTCCCCGTGCCCGACGGGAGGTACACGTTCGCGCGCAGCGTGACCCCGTCGCTCATCTGGATGGGGACGTTGCACATGCTCACGGCGGCCTGTGCCTGCGAGGCGCCGAACGCGAGCACACCGAGAGCAGCGCAGGCGAGCAGACCGATCGAAACAACCCAGCGGACGAGGCCAAGCCCCCGGTACATGCACTTCCCCCTTGTGTGAGACACGTGACGAGACGTGTTGCGGCTGCGTACCGGCACGACGTACCCGGCCGCGGACCGCGCTAAACACCGACGGGCCCGGATGCCCAGTTCGTGGACACGGGTGGCGGCGGCCGTCTCTGGGGGGCGGGCGCTCAGCCTCCTCTCAGGCTGCTCTCGGGCCCCTCGAAGGCGCGCGCGACACGCTGCGTGGCGTCAATCGACCAAGGAAGTGAAGACATGCCACGCATGAGATCGGCCCTCGTCACAGCCGCGGCGGTCTGCGCCGCCGCGATCGGCGGCGGCGCAATCGCAGACGCGGCGAGCTCGGGCACGAACACGTCGTCCAGCTCGACCGCACCGACAACGCCCCCGGGCAACCCGGGCGGTGCCGCGCACGGTGCCCCGCCCGGATCCTCGGGCTTTGACCCGTCCAAGGGCGGCCACTCCGTGAACGGAAAGACCGAGACGCTGCTGACGGGCGAAACCGCCGAGAAGGTTCGCGCGGCGGCGCTCGCGAAGGTGCCGGGCACCGTGCAGCGCGTCGAGACGAACGTCGACGACGACGTGCCGTACGAGGCGCACATCGTCAAGTCCGGCGGCGAACAGGTGGTGGTCGAGGTCAACAGTGACTACACGGTCGCGTCGGTGAAAACGATGGGCGCGGGAGGCCCGGGGATGCCGCCTCCCGGAGGAGGTCAATCCCGGTAGGCTCGCCGGCGATGCCGGACGTCACGCTCGAGCGCTCGGACGCGGTCG
>Ga0187823_10000156_pt1 | contig 15953 bp, 10 predicted proteins | sample NC_wetland_sal_i_12_FD_132968 | JGI IMG/M metagenome (GOLD analysis project Ga0187823, IMG submission 132968) | Wetland sediment microbial communities from Neuse River Estuary, North Carolina, USA - SourceSoil_3 | ecosystem: Environmental > Aquatic > Freshwater > Wetlands > Sediment | place...
CGCCCTGCTGGGCCGCCTGGCCCAGATGCGGACCGCCGCCGGCCCCGGCGCCGGCGATCCCACGTCTTTCTTTCCCGATTTCTCCCGGCCGTTCTCCCAGGAAGGCCTGTGGCTTCTGCCCGTCATAACCTTTGTGGTGAATATCGGATTGCAGTGGTGGGCGTTCTGGTATCCCGGGGCGGAACCCGGTGGCGGCGGCTACATTGCACAGCGCATCTTCAGCGCGAAAGATGAAAAGAACGGTCTGCTGGCGGTGCTCTGGTTCAACGTCGCGCACTATGCGCTGCGTCCCTGGCCCTGGATCCTGACCGCGCTGGCGGCGGCGGTCCTGTACCCGCACCTGGAACATCCCGAAACCGGATACATGCTCGTGGTAAGTCAGCATGTGCCGCCGGCCTTGCGCGGCATCGTGATTGCCGGCTTTATGGCTGCCTTCATGTCCACCATCGCGACCCAGTTGAATTGGGGCGCTTCCTATCTGGTGTCTGACTTCTATCGCCGCTTCATCAAGCGCGACGCCGACGACAAACACTACGTCTTGATCTCCCGCCTGGCCACGGTGGTGCTGGTGATCGCGTCCGCGGGTGTTTCGGTTCTGCTGTCTGACATTCGTTCGGGATGGCAGGTGGTGCTCGAAGTGGGCGCCGGCACCGGCGGGGTTTACCTGCTGCGCTGGTACTGGTGGCGCATCAATGCCTGGAGCGAAATCTCAGCCATGGCGACCGCGCTGGTCGTGACCATCTGGCTGCGCTGGTCTTTGCCGTTTTCCGGGACCAATCCCGTGGTTTTTGCCAAGACCGCGTTGACCACTACTTTCATCACCACTCTGGTCTGGCTGGTCGTCACCTACCTGACCAAAGCCGAGCCGGAAGAAGTCTTGCTAAAGTTCTACCGCAGCGTTCGGCCGCAAGTAACGGGTTGGAAGCCGGTTGCCAGCCTGGCTCCGGACATCCAGCCCACTCGCGACCTGGGCAGCAACCTGCTTTCCTGGGTTCTTGGCTGCGTGATGGTCTATCTTGCGCTGTTCGGATTGGGCCATGTGCTGATCGGGCCGTTCTGGGAGGGGGTAGGACTGCTGGCGGTATCTGCGATTTGCGCCGGGGTGCTCTATTCAAACATTTCCCGCAGCTGGGGCGCGGAGGCCGCCTCCTGATCTGTCCTGCTGATCTATCCCACTGATTTGTCATCCTGAGCGGAGTGAGCCGATTCGCTTGCGAATCGGCCTACGGAGTCGAAGGACCCCTAGCAGCGTCGCGACACTGCGAACGCGGCGCGGACGGTTCCGATGGCGATGGCAGTTAGCGAAAACGGGTGAAGTAGGGGTCCTTCGACTCCAAGTTTGCTTCGCCAAACGAAGCAAACTCTTCGCTCAGGATGACACTATGCTTACTCCACGATGACGCTGTAGTTAAAGCCTTCCCAGCGTTGCTTCTGCGGCCAGTAAAAGGTAAACACCATCTCCTGTCCGGTGGCCAGCTGGTCGCTGGGCAGATCGGCAATAAAAGCGCCTAACGGGTCGAGCGTGGTTGTGTCCTGCGTGGTCTGCCATCCGTCGAAGCTCCAGTGCACCGAGGCCGGCGCAGGCAGCAGCAGGCGCAGTTTCTTGCCCCGGGGCATGCTGCGGCACTTGTTGTTGAAGCGCCATTCGAAGTGAATGGCGCTCTGCTTCTGCACCTGGTAGCGCTCGACGGTTTGTGGCGGCTGGTCAAATATCTTGCCGTCACGCAGGGAGCGCCGCAGCTTCACATATTCGGAGTGCGCCCAGACCAGCGGGCTTGCCGATCCGGTGGGTTTTCCGCGGAACAATTCGAGCCCGGGAATATCTTCCTGGTCCCACACCTGCTCGGGGATCAATCGGCCGCCTTCGGTAGAAAGTTCCATCACTCGAAGGAGGCTTTCAGCGATCTGGGGACGTCCCGCCGCCAGTTCGTAGTGAGCGCGCTCGCCGGCCAGCAAGGGCCAGGGCCGTCCAATTCCGGTTCCGTCGAAAGGCGACCCGTCTTCGTGCTCGCCATAGCCGTCGCCGGTGTAGCGATACCAGCAGGGACCCTGAGGCAGGTTGGTTTTGAGCTGCGCGTCAATGATTTTTACGGTATTGAGGATTCGAGGATCATCAGGCGCCCGCAAACCGAAGCGTACCAGCGCGAGCGAGTCGGGACTGATCAAGTGCAAGGCCGGCAATTCGCTCTGTCCCGGCGGCCGGTTTTTAATCGGGACAAATCCTTCCAGCGGCGAGGCGGCGCAATCCGAATCCGGCGGCGCGATCCGCACATAATAGCCTTCAATGCCCAGTTGCTGCGCCAGGTCGCTGTCCTTTGCGTAGACCCAGCGTTCTATGTTTTCGTTCCAGCAATCGGCGGTTTCCCGCAGATGGAGCGCAATGTCTGTTTGTCCGACCGCGTCAGCCAGATCCGCGGCCGCCAGCAGTCCCGATACTTCCACCGCCAAAGTAAACGGCGAATAACCGGCGTCTTCTTCCCAGCGGTCCTGTTGGGTCACCGGCCCGTTGCGCAGGATGAAGCCCGCGGCCCGGCTGACCAGCACCCACCAGCGCGCCAGGTCGCCGAGAACAAACGGAGAGTGCCGGCGCAGCATGTCGAACAGCAGGATGGGGAAGGCGGCTTCGTCCATCTGCATGCCGAGCCAGTACGGACGCCCATCCAGCCACATGTTCTGGGCCCAATGTCCGTCCGGCTCCTGAGTGACTTCGAGGTAGCGCAGGATGCGCAGGGCGTCGGGTTCGGCGCCGGCCGCCAGCAGCCCAAGGCCGGTTTCCACGAGGTCCCGAGGCCAGACCAGATGGTATCCGCCCAGGTCTTCATCTCCCTTATTGAATCCCCAGGGGATGGAAAGGCTGGCGATCACGCCTCCCAGGAACTCCTTGGACTCGTGCGAACGCATCACCGCCACGCTGGGACGATATAAATCGACTTCGCGGCGAGGCTCGTCCAGTTTCAGCAAGCTGTCCTGCCAGTGTTTCCAGTGCCAGACGTAATGCTGGCGCAGCTCGTCGCAGGATTCCAGCAGGCTGGAGCGCACTTCCTGTCCGGCCTCGGCCCAAAGGCTGCCGAACCCCAACGCCAGGGTGAACTCTCCGTTACACGCCGCCAGGTCGATCTCGCCGGTGAGCGCTATGTTTCCGTTTTCCGCGTGGGTGTAGTCCCAGGTCAGCCGGTAATGCTGCGACAGGTCCTGCCACCCGTCGGAGAATCCGGCGAAACCGACCGACATTTTCCGCCAGGGCACCGAGCAGGCAAAAGCCAGGGCGGTCGATTCACGGTGAGCGAACAGAGCCGGCAGGCCTTTGTAATCGCCGATCCAACCAGTATTTTGGAAGCCGCAATTTGCCAGATGAGGCGCCAGCAGCGCGTACAAGCGATAGTCGGTCAGCGTGCCCTGTAAAGGCACGAAGCGGACCCGTTGCAATACCACGTTCCGATAAGGGTCGGAGAAAACCTCTTTCTCGATCCGGTAGCGCCCCTGCAGTTCTGTGTTGGTCAGTTTGTAGACGGGAACGCCATCTTCAATGGCATGGTTCTCAAACTTGCAGTGGCGCTTTTCCTCGGAGAAATAACTGGAACCGTCGGTGACAATCAGTCCCTGGTCGCGGGTGCAGGCCTGGTCCACGCGAGGGAAATAGACTTCGTTCAGGATGCCGTGGCTGAGCGTGAACCATACCCGGCTGTGCAGGTTGAGCGCGGTCCCCACGCCGCTCTTGGCGCTCGAAGTCCAACGTGGTGAAATTCCCGGCCAGCCGGGGGCAAAGCGTTCCGTTCCGTTTTCACTCACTGCACGGTCCTCGTTCGACAACTTGTGCCGATTCTATCAAGTCCGTGCGGGGCGGACACTGTTGTCCGCCGCCGTGGCGGTTGATTTTGCTTTCGCGCCATGCGGCCGGAGTGCAAAATGGGTGGCGGCAAGGGAAATCAAAAGCGGCGGACAAGAGTGTCCGCCCCACACAGGCGGAACTCATGAAGGCCTTTGCGATAGGGGCAGCACTGTTGCCGGCCGTGCTGTGGACCGCGGCCGTCGCCGGCGAGATCGACGTCCAGAAATCGGTGATGACGGTGCGCGTGTTCAAGACTGGGATCTTTTCTGCCCTGGGCCATGAGCACGAAATAAGCGCGCCCATCAAAGATGGAACGCTCAGCGAAGCCGACCACTCCGTTGAGTTCACTGTGGATGCGCGCCAGATGCGAGTCATGGACAAGGACGTTTCGGAAAAGGACCGGGCCGAGATCCAGGAGAATATGCTGGGCCCCAAGGTGCTCGATTCTGAGAAGTATCCCGAGATACGTTTCCGTTCAACCGCCGTCGAACCCGCCGGTGAGGGACGCTGGTCGGTCAGCGGCGATCTGACCCTGCGCGGGCAGGCCCGCCCCCTGAAGCTGGCGGTCAGGGCGCAAGGCGGCCACTATCAAGGCACGGTGGAGTTGAAACAAAGGGACTTCGGCATCGAGCCCATCAGCATTGGCGGCGGGGCGGTAAAGGTGAAGAACGAGCTGCGGGTGGAGTTTGATATCGCGGCGAAACCATAGGCGAAACCTGGCGTAGCGCCGCCGTCCCGGCGGCTGTCCGGTGGGCGTCCCGCCCGCCGTGCAGGGGCAGGAAGACAGTGGGTGACAACGCGTTTTTCGCCCCTTCGGGGCTGGCTGGCCGTCCACAACGTACCCACGGCTTGCGCCGTGGGCTTCAATTCTTGCGCCGCCTCGCGGCTTTTTGTGGAACCCGATTTCCACTTTCGTCTCGCCTCCAGGGTTGCGGAAGCTCTCAAGATGCCCCCGCGAACAGCCGACGAGACACCGGCGCTGCCCAGTACTTGTGCGGTAACTGGCAGCTACGGGTAACCCCGCTGAGGAATCCTGCGTCCAACTCTATACAGGTAAACCCCGGGCACTGGTGTTTCCTGGCGGGCGTATAATTCAAGCCAGAGTCCTCCTGGGGCAGGAAGGAATAAAAGGGAGTCCATTATGAGGTTACGGCTCTTAGCACTCTTGGCTGTGTTTTTTACGTTGAGCTACGCGGCGCCTTGGAGCCTGGCCAGCGATCAGGGCAGTACCCCTCCCAAGGACCAGCCTGCCTCGGCTAGCGCAGCCCAAAGCACGGCTCCCACCCCGGCGGAACCTGCCGACCCGGAGAAGGTCAAGCACGATGGCGGCAAGGATGACGTCGACGCCGTCGGGAACCGCAACGTGGGTTGCAAGACCGGAATGGGCAACTGGTATGGGGTCGAGAAGCAGATTGCCATGGGCAAGTCTTACGCCCAGCAGGTAGAGTCGAGCGTCAAGTTGATTCAGGATCCTGTGGTCACGGAATACGTGAACCGGATCGGGCAGAACCTGGTGCGCAACTCCGATGCCCAGGTGCCCTTCACCATCAAAGTGATTGACTCCGATGACATCAATGCGTTCGCCCTGCCCGGCGGATTTTTCTACGTCAATTCCGGCTTGATCCTGGCGGCGGACGAGGAAGCGGAGCTGGCCGGCGTGATGGCGCACGAAATTGCCCACGTGGCGGCTTGCCACGCGGCGCGTGAAAATACCCGCGGCAACCTGATGCAGATGGCTTCGATTCCGCTGATCTTCGTGGGCGGAGCGATCGGCTACGCCGGCTACGAGGCTGCCGGCCTGGCACTGCCCATGACCTTCCTGCACTTCTCGCGAGGCTTCGAGGCGGAAGCCGATTATCTGGGACTGCAGTACATGTATAAATCGGGATACGATCCCCAGGCGTTCATCGCTTTCTTCGAAAAGGTGCAGGCCCAGGAGAAAAAGAAGCCGGGGACATTGGCCAAGGCCTTCTCCACTCATCCCCAGACGCCCGACCGGATAGCCAAATCTCAAGAGGAGATTGCCACTATCCTGCCGGCGCGGGCGCAATACGTGGTTTCGACATCGGAGTTTGACGACGTCAAGGCGCGGCTGGCGGTGATCGAGAATCGGCACAAGATCCTAGACAAGAAGGAAGACAAGAACAAGCCGACTCTGCGGCGTACCTCCACGTCCGACAAGAATGGCAGCGACGACAAGGGAAGCGGCGATGATGATCGGCCGACGCTGAAGCGCCGGGATGACAGCAGCAGCAACTGATGTAGGCGCGAGCGTCCCGCTCGTGCGGAATCATTCGGAACGCTGCTGCACGAGCGGGGCGCTCGCGCCCACATTTCAATAGATCAATAAAAAAGCCGCGAGGAACTCGCGGCTTTACTTTTGGAGCCGAAACCTTTTAGGCAGCTGCCTTGTGGGCCAGTGAAGCCACGTAATGGCGCTGCTCCGAGGGCGAGGAAATGACTTTCATCTCCTGCCAGTCATAAGGAAATTCTCTGCCACAGTCCAGACAAGCCACATAAGTGCCGGTCAGCCTGGCCGCCGAAGTGCGCCGCGAAGCGGGCCGGACCGAGATAGGAAAACTAAAATGAGAATGCTTGCAACCGAAGAAAGTATCGAATAATTCCGAGATCATAAGTCCTCCCCAAAACGGCCCTTTCGTCCGGGCCGGCCAACCTTTAACAGATAGTTAGATTCAGTTTCGCGAAAAAGGGTTCCACTCGCAGATCGAGGAAGGGACGCGACCCTGCAAAAGGTTGCAGACAATGAGGAACCGCGTGGGGACAGCCGTGGGCGGCTGTCCCACGTGGTGTGTTGTGATTACGGCAGGCTGATCAGGCTTCCTGCGGACCGGTCTTTTTGTGGGCCTCGCACTTGGCTACGATGGCGGAGCGCAAACGGTTACGCAGATCGTCGGGGAGTTCGTAAAGCTGGGAGTCGCGGTAAATCTCGATGGTCTTCTTGGTGGTATCGCAAACCACGTAGCAGTTGTGGCACCAAGCCAGATGGTCTTCCAGCTCGGCCTTGGTCCGGTCGTCCAGGACGCCGTCCAGGTAATTCGTCAGTTCCTGCAGGAATTCAGCGCACTTCACTGTTTGCCATCTCCGCTCTCACGTTTCTGAAAGTAACGGCTAAGCCGTTCCCGCAACTGCAACCGGGCCCGCAGGAGCCGCGATTTGACCGCCGGAATGCTGAGCTCTAAAGCCTCAGCCGTCTCCTCGGTCGAAAGCCCTTCAACGTCCCGCAGCACAAACACCGTGCGGAAACTCGGAGGAAGTCCCTGAATGGTTTTGCTCAGGATTTCCTTCAGCTCCGCCTGGTTGTACTGCTGTTCCGGATTCGGACTCCAGTCGGCTACTTCACGCGGGACCGAGTCCTCTTCCGTCTTTACGTCTTCGTCCAGCGAAACCATGCGCTCCGGCCGCCGGCGCCTTAACTTCATCAGCGCTTCGTTGACCGCAATGCGCACCAGCCAGGTATAAAACTTCGACTGGCCCTGGAACTGTCCCAGGTTGGTGTAAGCCTTGAGGAACGCATCCTGCACCACGTCTTCCGCGTCTTCGCGGTTTTGCGTGATGTGCTGGGCGATGCGGAACACGTTCCGGTCATAACGCCGGACCAGTTCCTCGAACGCGCTTACATCGCCGCCCTTGGCGGCCTGAACCAGTGCCAGCTCATCGCTGACCGGCTCGCTTACCTTTGGTTGGATGGCTGTCATCTTCCTTCCGATGCAACAATTTTCACGCCCTGCGACTGGCGACAGAAATGTTATTTTACTTGGTAACCCAAGTTACCGCTTATTTGTTTTGACGTATCTATAACTGGGCGGTTTGCGATAAATTCCAAGTGCGGTCTTTCCGCATTAGAACACGTCCTTAGGTGACCGGAAAACACCGGTCAAGTGACCCTATAATCAAGGCTTAACCGAGATGAAGGGCAAAAAAGCCGGATCCAGCGGCCGAAGTGCTGACCTGACCATGGCAGAGAGCACGGGAGTCGAACAAATCGTCGAGAAGGTGGTGTCGCAAGTCCTGGATAACCACGTCCCGGAATTGCGCAGCGAGTTGGTGCGCCGGGTGCTGGAAGAACTTCCACAGGCCAGCGCTTCGTCCGCCGCGAGCGCTTCGGGTGAGAGCGGGGCGGCCAATCTTCTCAAGGCGATCGCAGCCATCCAGTCGGGCACGACGCAACGCGAGATCCTGCGCGCGCTGCTCGATAACACCGTGCGCTACAGCGGGCGCGCCGCCCTGTTCGTGATCAAAGCGGGCGCGGCCACGGGCTGGCAGGGCCGCGGCTTCACCAGGGAGGGCGAAGATACCATAAAAGATTTTGCCCTCAACGTGACCGTGGGAGTGCCCGAGCAAGCCTTGCGGTCGCGCATGCCGTTCAGCGGGAAGACCCAGGATATCGATCCGGAATTTGTGGCAAAATTCGGCGCCCCGGCCGATGAGCAGCTACTGCTGTTGCCCCTGCTGCTGAAGGAAAAAGTTGCGGCGCTGGTTTATGCCGACGCGGGAGTTGAGGGCGGAGGAAAGCTGGATTCCCCTGCCGTCGAATTGCTGGTGCTGGTGACCAGCGCGTGGCTCGAAGTAGCCTCGCTGCGCAAACAGGCGCAGAAAGAAGAATCAGCCGAGGCCCCGGGCGAGAAGGCCGAAAGTGCAGCGCCGGCAGCGGCGGCCCCTTCTCATTCGGATCCTTTCGCCGCCCATGCGCCGAAGCATGTTGCCCCGGTCGCAGAAACCATGCCGCCTCCACAGGTCGAGGTCGAACCGCCGGTGGCGGTGGCGCAAGCCGAGCCCGTGATCACGGCCGCGGCGGCGGCGCCCGCGCCCGCAGCCGATCCCTTTGCCAACCTCTCGCCCGAGGACGCGGACGTCCATCGCAAGGCGCAACGCTTCGCCCGCCTGCTGGTGGATGAGATCAAGCTGTACAACCAGGTCAAGGTCAGCGAGGGACGCAAGAACAAGGACTTGTACGACCGGCTCAAAGAAGACATCGAAAAGAGCCGGATCACTTACCAGAAACGATACGGCAACACCGCCGCCGGCGGAGCCGATTACTTCAGCCAGGAACTGGTGCGCAGCCTGGCCGAAGACGATACTTCCATCATGGGCGCCAATTTTCGGCGAAATTAATCAGAGTGGTCTTTCATCGTTGGCTGTCGGTCCTGATTAGAATTTTTTTGATGGTGGCAATCCTGTGCGCCGGTTTGCCGCCTTTTGCCTCGCCCGCGGCGGCGCAGTCCTCCAGCCAGAAATCACCGCCTCTCCGCAGGAAAAGCAGGAAAGCCGTCGTTCGGCGCCGCAGCCATCCCACCCTCCGGTCGCGCCGCATGCACGCCGCCTTCGTTGCCTCCACCAGCCTGAAGCCCATGGCGCAGCAACTGCTGCAGGACCGCACTCCCGCCGCTTACGCGGGCGTCGAGGCCTACGCCCGCCGCCATAACCAGGAAGATGCCGGAGCCCTCGCCTGGCTGGTGTTAGGCTACGCGCACGTTCTCGACAAGGACTACCCCAATGCCGTCGAGGCCCTTAACCGCGCCAAAACCCGGGCCGGAGATCTGGGAGACTACGTCAGCTTCTATCTGGGAACGGCGTACCTGCAAAGCGGAAAATCACCGGAGGCGGTCGCCGCGCTGGGCGGTTTCGAGAAGGAATTTCCCGACTCGCTGCTGTTGCGCGATGCGCGCGTTTTGTACGGCAGCGCGCTTATGGCGGCAAACCGGCCGCAGGATGCGATTGCCGCGCTGGAAAAAAGCCGCCAGCCGGTACGTGCCGATCTCGAGCTGGCGCTGGGACGGGCCTATGCCGCGGCCGGGCAGCCGATGAAAGCAGCGGAAATCCTGCGCAATCTGTACATCACCATGCCGCTCAGCGCGGAAGCCGGCCAGGCGGATGACGAACTGAAGAAACTGGCATCGGCGACGCAGTTGCCGCCGCTGGGACTGAATGGACGCAGAACCCGGGCCGACCTGCTGGCCAAAGGCAAGCGCTTCAGCGATGCTGCGGATGAGTATCGCGCGCTGGTTCCGGTGGCCAGTCCGAGCGACCGTGCCGAGATTCAATTGTCGCTGGCGGTGGCGTTGCGGCGGTCCGGACAAGACAAGGAAGCGAAAAAGGTCCTGGAAACTCTGGACAGCTCGTCGCCTGACATAAACACCCAACGGCTGTACAACCTGGGAGAGATCGCGCGCGGCAGCGGTGACGAGGAAGGCTTCCTGCGCTACCTGGGCGAGCTGCGTCAGTCCGCTCCCAGCAGCTTGTGGCTGCAGCAGGCGTTGCTTTCCGCGGGCAATTTCTACCTGCTTAAGCCCGACTACGACAAGGCCATTGACGCGTATCGCGAGTTGCAGCAGCGCTTTCCCAATGCCGGCCGGGCGTCGTACGCGCACTGGAAGGTGGCATGGCTCAGCCTGCGCCAGGGCAGGGCCGCCGAGGCGAAAGCCGGATTCGAACAGCAGATCGCTTTGTATCCGGCCTCGGCGGAGATCCCGGCCGCTCTTTACTGGCGCGCTCGTCTGGCCGAAGAAGACAAAGATACCGCCATGGCGCGGGCCTATTACCAGAAGCTTTCCGAGCGCTTCCGCAATTTCTATTATGGCGAACTGGCGCGCCAGCGGCTGCGGGAGATCAAGGCGGACGCCGACCCCGACCCCGCGGGCGAGCTTCCCCACTATGCGCTGCTGGACCGGGTTCCCGCCATCAACGCTGGGACCAACATCACCACCGCGGATCCGCCCACCGACAACTTGCGCTACCAGAAAGCGCAAGTGCTGAAAAATGGTGGCCTGCTGGACTTTGCGGTGCAAGAGCTGCAAGCCGCGGCCAGCGAAGAACAGGGCAGCGACCAGGGAAACTGGCTGCCGGCCGAAACCGCCAAACTCTACGAGGATGCCGGACGCTACGACGGAGCGATCCAGGTATTCAAGCGCGCCGTGCCCAATTATTTTGCCGTGGATCTTCCCACCCTGCCTCGCCCCTACTGGGAGGCCCTGTTTCCCAAGCCCTACTGGCCTGATCTGAAAAAGTTTTCATCGCAGAATGCGCTGGATCCCTACCTGGTGGCGTCCCTGATACGGCAGGAGTCGGAATTCAATCCCAGCGCGGTATCGCGGGCCAATGCCCTGGGTCTGATGCAACTGCTGCCCAAGGTGGGCAGCGCGGTCGCGAAACAGGAAAAGCTCAGACATTTTTCTTCCGCCGAACTGTTCACTCCCGAGGTGAACCTGCAGCTGGGCACGCGCTATTTCCGCGAGATGGTGGACAAATTCGGCGCCTTTGAATACGCCCTGGCGGCTTACAACGCGGGCACCAACCGGGTGGATGACTGGCTGGGACAGGGGAAATATCGCGATCCGCAGGAGTTTGTGGAGTCGATCCCGTTTACCGAAACCCGGGAATACGTGCAGGCCATTCTGCGGAACGCCAATGTCTACCGGCAGTTGTATGGAGCACCTTAAAGCATTGTCATCCTGAGCGAAGAGGTTGGTTCGCTGCGCGAAGCAACCTCGCAGTCGGAGGACCCCTACCGCTCTTCCCACACTGCTACAGGACGCCGTCGCTGGAACCGGTCTTCCTGCAATGTTCGATAAGCTGCCAGGGTTCCTTCGACTCCGCGGGCCGATTCGGGAGCGAATCGGCCCCCTCCGCTCAGGATGACGTGGGGTGGCGGCAGTTCTGTTACGTCTTTTTACAATCTTTTCTCATTCCTCACAGCCGGGAGTGGACTAAGATGTCGGGCTGTAGCACAAATATTCCGCTGAAGCTTGGATTTCTATTCCAGCCAACCATCAAAAATAGGAAGGAGATACTTCATGACAGCCTCTGTAAAACCGGTTCCCGAGGGCTTCCACACCGCAACCCCGTCCCTGGTGGTTAACGACGCCGCCAAGGCCATCGAGTTCTACAAGAAGGCATTTGGCGCCGAGGAGCGCATGCAGATGCCGGGTCCGGGCGGAAAAATCATCCATGCCGAAATAAAAATCGGCGATTCGATCATCTTCTTGTCGGATGAAATTCCCGGCATGGGAGGCAAATCGCCGCAATCCGCAGGCGCGTATACCGGGGGCATGTATCTTTACGTGCCCAACGTCGACGAGGTGTTTGCGCGGGCGGTCGCGGCCGGCGGCAAGCCCAACGGGGGTGTAAACGACATGTTCTGGGGCGACCGCCTGGGTCACTTCGTGGATCCCTTCGGCCATGCCTGGACCGTGGCCACGCACGTGGCCGACCTGACCGAGCAGGAAATGGAAAAGGGAGCGGCGGACTTCTACGCTTCGATGGCGGAGAGGAAATCAGCGTAGCTTACGGGAAACACTTAAACCGCAAAGGCCGCAAGGATTTTCCTGGCGACCTTTGCGGCTTTTCTTTGCGCTCTTTGTGATTAATCCTTTTCAGGCCGACTTCTCGGGCGCGGGCGATTTCCCGAAGAGAATTTCGATGATCAGCAGGCCGGCGCCGATCACAATCGCGCTATCCGCCACATTGAACGCGGGCCATTGATACTGGCCGACGTAGAACAACAGAAAATCGACCACCCGCCCGCTGAGCAGCCGGTCCCATAGATTGCCCACCGCGCCCCCGAGAATCAGAGCCAGTCCAATTCCCGTGCTGTTCATGGAATGATTGTTCCGCCACAGCAGGACCGAGACGATGGCCAGGGCCACAATCGAGAACAGGACCAGCGCGGCAATCTTCCATTCCGAAGGCGAGTCCGCGAACAGACCGAAGGCGGCGCCTCGGTTCTCCACATGCGTGAGACGGAAAACTCCGGGGATGATCTGAATGTTGTCATGCAGGGAAATGTTGCTGGCGACCGCCCACTTCGCGGTCCGGTCTAGAACCACGACCAGCGCGGCAATCAAAAAGTGAAGGGTGCGTGTGGATTGGGTCGTCATTAAGTTCGAATCTTCACCGATGCGATCATCGAGGCCGGCGCTTACCCGCCGATCTCCTTCAGCACGGCGCTGCAGCGTTCGCACACGGTCGGGTAGACGGCGTCTTCGCCCACGTGGACGGAGTAGTTCCAGCAGCGTTCGCACTTCTTGCCCTCGGCCGGGCTTACCTGGACGCTGACCCCGCTGGTCCCGTTTCCCGATTTGCCTGGCTGCAACGTGACCGCGGACACAATGAACAGGTAGCGCAACCGTTCCTGATAGCGTTTCAGGACCGAGAACACCGGCTCGGCCGCCGTCACCGCGACTTGCGCTTCCAGGTTGGCGCCGCCGATCAGTTTGCTCTGCCGGGCCTCTTCCAGGGCCTTCAACACCTCGGTGCGTACCGCCAGCAGGGTCGTCCAATCCTCGCGCTGCCGGGGATCGTCTTCGGGAAACGCGCCGCCAAGTATGTCTGATGCGGCCGGGAAGTTGGCGAGATGCACACTGGCCGGGCGGCCGGGCAGCGCGGGCAAATACTGCCACACTTCATCGCAGGTAAAGCTGGTGATGGGCGCCAGCAGCCGGACCAGGGCCTCGCCGATCCGCCAGATTGCCGTCTGCGCGGCCCGCCGGGCGCGTGAGTTCGGCGCCGAGGTGTACAGCCGGTCTTTCAAAACATCGAAATAGAAGGCGCTCAACTCAACGACGCAGAAATCGTTTATCCGGTGGTAGATTTTGTGAAAGGCAAACTCGTCATACCAGCGCAGGACGTCCGCGGACATGGCTACCGTCTGGCGCAGCATGTACTGGTCGAGAATGTCCATCTCATCGAACGGGACTGCGTTCTTTTGCGGATCAAAATCGCTGAGGTTGCTGAGAACATAGCGAAACAGGCTGTTGCGGATCTTGCGATAGCTTTCCGCCACGCGCTGCATCAGCTGTTCAGAACCGACAACGTCTTCGCGGAAATCAACTGACGCTACCCAGAGACGAACGATCTCGCCACCCAGACGGCCGGCAATATCCACGGGATCGACGTCGTTGCCGCGGGACTTGGACATGGCCTGGCCCTTCTCATCGAGCGTCCAGCCCGGGGTCACGACGCCGTGATAAGGCGGAGTGCCGCGCGTGCCCATGGCGCAGAGCAGGGAAGACTGAAACCAGCCGCGGTACTGGTCGCCGCCTTCGAGATAAAGATCGGAAGGCCAGGGATAGCCGGGTTCATCGTCGATCAGGGCCAGGTAACTGGTGCCGGACTCGAGCCACACGTCGAAAATATCAGTCTCGCGCTCGAAGCTGGTTCCGCCGCAGTGGGGACACTTGGTGCCCGCGGGAAGAATAGTGTCGGCCTCGGGCGTGTACCAGGCGTCGGCTCCGGAGCGCGCGAATAGATCCGCAACTTTGGCATTGATGGCCGGGTCGTTCAGCGGCTTGCCGCAACTCTTGCACAGGAAGACAGCAATGGGCACGCCCCAGACACGCTGCCGCGAGATACACCAGTCGGGGCGCGTCGCAATCATGTTGTGCATGCGTTCTTTGCCCCACGCAGGGTCCCATTTCACTTTCTCGACGTCTTCGAGCGTACGGCTGCGCAGGGTGCCGCCGCCCGGCATGGCCGCTTCCATCGAAATGAACCACTGTTCCGTGGCGCGGAAGATGATGGGGTTGTGGCAGCGCCAGCAATGGGGATAAGAATGCACCAGCTTTTCCGTGTGCAGCAGGGCGCCGCGCTTCTTTAGCAGCTCCATAATCGGCGCATTGGCATCCCAGACCTTCAGCCCGTCGTACTCGGGAAGGCCATTGCGCAGGATGCCTTTTTCGTCCACGTTGCTGGTGGCGTCGAGACCATATTTCACGCCGGTGGCAAAGTCTTCCGCACCATGCGAGGGCGCGGTGTGGACGACGCCGGTGCCGGTGTCCATGGTCACGTAGTCCGCCAGCACGCCGAGAATCTTGCGATCGAGAAAGGGATGCTGAAAGTTCAGCCGCTCCAGCTTGCTGCCCGAGAAGCGCGCCAGTTCCTTCGGGTCCTGAAGATCGCATTTCGCGGCTGCCTCGGCAGCCAGCCGGGCCGCGACAATGTAGACGTCGCCGGAAGACTCGAGCGCGACGTATTCTTCGTGGGGATGGAAAGCCACCGCCATCGAAGCCGGCAGCGTCCACGGCGTGGTGGTCCAGATAATGGTCGATACCTTCTTGCCCGCCAGCGCAGGATCAATCTTTGCCGGATCATCGAGCAGAGCGTACTTTACCCAGATGCTCGGCGTAGTGTCGTTCTCGTATTCCACTTCGGCTTCGGCCAGCGCAGTCTCATCGTGCATGCACCAATAGACGGCACGCAGGCCCTTGTACACGAAATTGTTTTCGTAAAAGCTGTAGAAAGTTTTGAGCACCACTGACTCGTACTGCGGATTCATGGTGGCGTAGGGACGGTCGAAACGTCCGAAGACGCCGATCCGTTTGAACTGCTCGCGCTGCAGGTCGAGAAACTTTTCGGCAAACTTGCGGCACTCCCGGCGCACGTCGAGCGGGCGCATCTGCAGCTTCTTGCCGCCGAGCATCTGGTCGACCTTGATCTCGATGGGCAGGCCGTGACAATCCCATCCCGGGACATAAGGGGCGTCGAATCCCGCCATGGTCTTGGACTTGACCACGAAATCCTTCAGACACTTGTTGAGCGCGGTGCCCAGGTGGATCGGTCCGCTGGTGTAAGGCGGCCCATCGTGCAGGACATAAAGCTTGGCGCCGCGCCGGGCCTCGCGAATAAGGTCGTAAATCCGCATCTGCTCCCAGCGGGCCAGCGCCTTGGGCTCGTTCTGGGGCAGGTTGGCCTTCATGGGAAAGCCGGTCTTAGGCAGATTGATGGTGGATTTCAGGTCCAGCGGCACTCGGTTGGTTTCTCCCCAAATGATTGATTTTTTTCATTATAGGGAGCGGAGCAGCGAACGTCCATTGACCCCGAAAATCACTGCCCCAGAAAAGCCGGCGTCGGGAAAGCCGGCCGGAAATGACGGTTTGCGGACATGAATTGAGCCTTCGGCCGGACTCGCAAAAGCACTGTCAGAAAGACTGCCGAAACGTGTACAATTTTGACAAGTGACGTTTGCCGGAACGCAGCATCTAACTGGCTTAGGATCTCTCGTCGAGCAGCGGCCGTGGGGCGCAAAACAGGGTAACTAAAGTATTCGGCGGCTGGAAGCAACTTGGCCGCTAATGTGCTCATCAAGTTTAAGATAGGCTGACGCAGTAGA
>Ga0187823_10000157_pt1 | contig 15941 bp, 12 predicted proteins | sample NC_wetland_sal_i_12_FD_132968 | JGI IMG/M metagenome (GOLD analysis project Ga0187823, IMG submission 132968) | Wetland sediment microbial communities from Neuse River Estuary, North Carolina, USA - SourceSoil_3 | ecosystem: Environmental > Aquatic > Freshwater > Wetlands > Sediment | place...
AAGCTCAGGATGACCCGGATGTAAGAGTAGAGAGAATTCAAATTGAGCCGCCGGCCTGATAGTCTGCCCCTTTACACGCACTCTGCAATCTGAGAAACTCGTCCGTGGAAACACAGTCAATCGTCGTCCTCGATTTCGGGGCGCAATATTCTCAGCTGATCGCGCGCCGCATCCGTGAACAAAATGTCTTTTCGGTGGTGCTTCCCTGCACTGCCACGCTGGAAGAGATTCGCAGCTACTCTCCGGTCGGAATCATTCTTTCGGGCGGACCCTCGTCGGTATATGACGCCGACGCGCCGCCGGCCGATCCGGGCGTGCTTCAGTTGGGCTTGCCGGTGCTCGGCATCTGTTACGGACTGCAGTTCATGGTGCACGCGCTCGGGGGCAAGGTGCGCGCCGCCGACAAGCGCGAGTACGGCCATGCGAATGTCGAAATCCAGAACGGCTCGCGGCTTTTCGCAGGCCTGCCCGCAAAACTTTCGGTCTGGATGTCGCATGGCGATGAAGCGGTGGAACTGCCCGCCGGCTTCCACCTGGTTGCAAGCTCTCCCAGCGCGGTGGCGGCCATTGAGGCCCCGGAACGGAAGATGTGGGCGGTGCAATTCCATCCAGAAGTGAGGCACACGCAGGCGGGCACGGATATTCTGCGCAACTTCGCGCTCGACATCTGCGGCGCCAAGCCGACCTGGACGGCGCAGCACTTCATCGACGCGACCATTGCCGGCGTGCGCCAGAGCGTGGGCCAGGGGCGCGCCATCTGCGCGCTCTCGGGCGGGGTGGATTCGGCGGTAGCGGCCACGCTGGTCGATCGCGCCATGCGCGACGGCAAGGGCGGCTCGAGGCTCACCTGCGTGTTCGTCAATAACGGCGTCCTGCGCAAGAACGAGTTCGAAAAAGTGCAGCAGGGCTTGCGCGATAACCTCGGCCTGCGCCTGGTGGCGGTCGACGCCACGGATCGTTTTCTCAGCAAACTCGCCAGCGTCACTGATCCGGAGACGAAGCGGAAGATCATCGGCAAGGAATTCATCGCGGTGTTCGACGAGGAAGCGCGGCGCATCGAGCAGACGGAAGGCGATGTCGAGTGGCTGGTGCAGGGCACGCTCTATCCTGACGTGATCGAGTCGCGTTCGGTGCGCGGCCCGTCGCAGACCATCAAGACCCACCACAACGTGGGCGGCCTGCCTGACAAGATGAAGCTCAAGCTGATCGAGCCGCTGAAAGACTTATTCAAGGACGAAGTGCGGAAGATTGGCCGCGATCTGGGCATGCCGGAAGAGGTTCTGCAGCGCCAGCCGTTCCCGGGACCGGGCCTGGCAGTACGAATTCTCGGCGAAGTCACTCCCGAGCGCCTGAAGATCTTGCGCGAATGCGATGACATTGTGGTGACTGAAATCAAGAAGGCCGGCCTGTACACCAAGATCTGGCAATCGTTCGCCGTGCTGCTTCCGGTGATGTCGGTCGGGGTGATGGGCGACCAGCGCACGTACGCCTACACCTGCGCGGTGCGCGCCGTGCATTCCGAAGACGGCATGACGGCCGACTGGGTTCCGCTGCCGCACGAAGTACTGAAAACCATTTCCAGCCGGATCGTGAACGAGGTTAAAGGGGTGAACCGGGTGGTTTATGACATCACGTCGAAGCCTCCGGGGACGATCGAATGGGAATGAGGCCCTGTCATCCGAGCGGAAAATTCTAGGTTCTTCATGTCACCTGCCGTGTTGAGTTGCCACTGCTAAAATCCTTTGGGCCTATCGGTCGGTGAAGCGGGTAGGGGTCCTTCGGCTCCGCTGTGGCTTCGCGTTGCGAAGCCCCGGCTGCGCTCAGGATGACAGGGCGTAATCTTTTATGGGCGGAACTTTGCTGAAGAAGATCGGCTTCTGCATCGCCATTGCGGCCTCGGTCGGCGGATGGGGCCAACCATCAATGGCCCAAAGCGTACGAAACAGCGCACGAAACAACGTAAAAAAATCGGAAGGGCGCGACTGGCCCATTTATGGCGGCACTGCGGAGAACAGCCGCTACTCTCCCCTGGCACAGATCAATCGCGAGAATGTGAAGCAGTTACAAGTTGCCTGGGCCTTCGATACCGGTGAATCCGGCGGACTGCAGACCAGTCCCATCATCGTCGGCGGCGTGCTCTATGCTTATAGTCCCTCGCAAAAGGTGATTGCGCTGAACGCCGCCACCGGCAAGCTCCTGTGGAAGTTTGATCCCGGAGCACAGGAGTGGCAGCCGGCTCGAGGCCTGGCCTACTGGACCGATGGAAAGCAAAAACGCATCCTGGCGGGCGTAACGAATTTGGTTTATGCGCTCGATACGGATACCGGAAAACCGATTCCTTCTTTTGGCGAGAACGGTCATATCGATCTGCGCCGGGACCTGGGACGAGATCCGAAGACCCAATCCATCGCGCTGACCAGCCCGGGAGTGGTCTACAAGGATCTGTTGATCGTGGGCGGCCGCGATCCGGAGACGTTGCCCGCGCCTCCCGGCGATATTCGCGCCTATGACGTCCGGAGCGGCAAACTGGCATGGTCGTTCCACACCATCCCGCATCCCGGCGAGTTTGGATACGACACCTGGCCCAGGGATGCCTGGAGATATATCGGCGCGGCCAACAACTGGACGGGCATGACGATCGATCAGAAGCGCGGGATCGTGTATGTGCCGACCGGTTCCGCGGCTGCCGATTTTTATGGCGGCAATCGGTTGGGCGACGATCTGTTTGCTGACTGCCTGATCGCGCTGAAGGCAGAAACGGGCGAGAGAATCTGGCATTTCCAGGGAGTGCGGCACGACATATGGGACCGCGACTTCCCTTCACCGCCGACCCTGGTCACCGTACGGCGCGACGGAAAAGAAGTTGACGCTGTGGCCCAGACCACCAAGCAGGGCTTCGTCTATCTTTTCGATCGCAGCAACGGGCAGACTCTGTTCCCCATTGAGTACCGAAAATATCCGGCGAGCGACGTGCCGGGAGAAGTTGCGGCAGTGGAGCAGCCGCTGCCGACGAAGCCCGCGCCTTATGCACGCCAGCGGCTCACCGAAGATCGGTTGACCAACCGGACCCCGGAAGCGCACCGCTGGGCGGTTGAGCAATTCCGCAAGTTCCGCAGCGATGGACAGTTCCTTCCGCTCACGGTAGGCCAGGACACGGTGGTATTTCCGGGCTTCGACGGCGGGGCTGAGTGGGGCGGGTCCGCGCTCGATCCCGCGACCGGAATCCTTTATGTGAACGCGAACGAAATGGCATGGACGGGAGCGCTGGCGGAAAACACCGGCAGCGCGAGCGGGCGCGGAATCTATCAGAGCCAATGCAGCGCCTGTCATGGCGACACCATGGCGGGATCGCCGCCTCAGTTCCCCTCCCTGATTGGCATTGCCGGCCGGATGGGCCGGGACGAAATTGTCAGCAGGGTCACCAAGGGCCAGGGCAGAATGCCGGCCTTCACCAGTTTGACCCAGGACCAGCTCTCGGCCGTCGTCGAATATGTGCTGAGCGGCCAGAGTAAAGAACTCGAGCGTTCCGAGCCGACACCGGCGGACATGAAGTACCGCTTCACCGGATACAACCGGTTCGTGGACCCTGAAGGATATCCGGCAATCGCTCCGCCCTGGGGCACGCTGAATGCGATCAACCTGAACACCGGCGAATATGCCTGGAAGATTACGCTGGGGGAGTATCCCGAACTGGCGGCGCAGGGGATGAAGGACACGGGAAGCATGAATTACGGCGGACCGATTGTGACCGCGGGCGGGTTGCTGTTTATCGCGGCCACCAATTTCGACCGGAAATTTCGCGCGTTCGATAAATCAACCGGCCAGCTGCTGTGGGAAACGACTCTGCCGTTTTCCGGCAACGCCACTCCGGCCACGTATGAAGTCGAGGGACGCCAGTATGTAGTCATAGCCGCGGGCGGCGGCAAAGATCCCCGGCAGGGCTCGGGAGGAATCTACGTCGCGTTTGCCCTACCACGCGATTCTAAGTCGCACTCGAGCCAGAAACACTAACGCTCTACTCCACTCTTTCGGACACCCAGCGCGAGACTGCCGTCACCATTTTTCGGGGCGAGAAACGGACGGATTCCGCGACCAGCCAGTTGCGCATTCCGGGAATCACCAGGGTCTTGCCTTTGAGCAACCCGCGGTAGCCGGCGCGAGCCACGGCCTTTGCATCCATGGGGCGCAGGCTTTTGAACAGCCGGGTCTGGTCGTTTCCCGCGCGGCCGGCAAAACCAGTTTCGGTCGCCCCCGGACAAAGGCAAGTCACGGTAACGCCCTTGCCGGCCAGTTCATTGGCCAGCGCCTCGGAAAACGAAATCACATAAGCCTTGGTGGCGTAATAAACCGCCATCAGCGGGCCCGGCTGAAAGCCCGCGGTCGACGCCACATTCATGATCCTGCCTGAGTGGCGCTCCAGCATGGGCGCGAGAAAAAGCCGGGTGAGATAGGTGAGCGCGGTGATATTGAGCTGGATTTGCCCCAGGCTTTCTTCCGCCGCGACGTCGGCAAATTCTCCAAACTGGCCGTAGCCTGCATTGTTTACCAGAATGTCGACGGCAATGCCCTGGGTCTGCAATTGGGCAAACAGAGACCGGGGAGCGTCCGGTTCGGTCAGATCGAGGGCGAATGTCCTGACCGTGATTCCGAACTGGCGCTGCAGTTCATCGGCCACCTGCGCCAGCCGGGGCCCGTTGCGGGCGACCAGCACGAGGTTGTGATGATCGCCGGCGAAAAGCCTGGCCAGTTCGTACCCGATGCCTCCGGAAGCGCCGGTGATCAATGCGGTCGAGGAAGGTGCGTTCATTCCGGGGAAACGCTAGCGATATAAAGAAACCGCTACAACTCAGAGGGCATGCGCTCTCGGCGGTGCGGGCGGTACGCACCCACGACAGCCGCCGGGACGGCGGCGCTACTCTGATTCACCGAGGAACCGAGGGCCAATGGAAGCCCATGGCTGCCACTGGCCTATGTTCGAACCTAGGCGCTCAACATCGCGGGCTCAACCCCGTAGATCGAATGCCACGAAGTCGCGGCCTTGAGACGCTCGTTCACGTTGTTGATGTTCGCCACCCCTTCCGACTCCAGCCATTCGCGGAAGGCATTGGCGCCCTGTTTGGCGTAGATGGGGATGCCGTCTTTCCAGGTGGCCCGGCCGCACAGCACGCCATTGAACTTCACTCCGGACTCGGCAGCCAGTTCCAGGGCTTCGGTGAACTCCGCGTTGCTCACGCCCGCGGAAAGATAGATAAACGGTTTCGTGGTGGCGGTCGCCGCCTCGAGAAACAGTCCCATGGCCTCAATCTTGCTGTAGGCTTTCTGTCCGCCAAAGGCCTTGGTGCCGTCCACATATTTCATGTTGATGGGCACTTCGACTTTGAGGACATCCACGCCATAGCGGTCCTTGCTGAACTCTTTCATGCTGGCGGCCACGATCTTGGGCTTCTTTTTGGCGTAGTCCAGGCCTTTTTCATCGGCGCCTTCTTCGTAGCCGACGAATTCAAGGAAGAATGGAATATCGTTGCCGCGGCACTCGTCTCCGATGCGCTCTACCCAGGCATGCTTCTTGTCGTTGACGTCCTTGGGGTCGAACGGAGAGTAGTAGAGCAGGATCTTCAGGCAATCGGCGCCAGCCTCTTTCAGCCGGCGCACCGACCAGAAATCGAGCAGGTCGCCGAGGCGTCCGGGGCCGGTCTTATCGTAGCCGGTTTTCTCGTAAGCCAGCAGGAGTCCGGCATTCTTGGCGCGCCGCTTGGAAGCCGGCAGCCCCCACTCGGGATCGAGCAGGATGGCGCTGGCATGCGGGGTGAGCACTTCGGTCACCAGCGACTTGAATTCTTCCATCATGGCATCGCTGACTTCGCTGCCTTTTTCCTTGGCCAGCGATTTCTGCAAGGAGCCGCGCTGGTCCATGGCCGCCGCGGCGATGACCCCGCGTTCGTTCGAAACATTCCTGAGCCCAGACAGTTTCCCTGGGGTGAGTTTCATAAATTCCTCCGACGGGTGCGTAAAATTCGGACTCATTGTAACCCATGGAGAAGGCAAGTGATCCGGGACAGGGAATTTTGTGGTACAAACCACAGATCCATCTTTAGTTATCCGCGATTTCCTTCGCACGAAATGTGGCCGGTTTTTTCGGGCTGACGACCACCCAGAGAGTGGGGAGAAACAAGGCTCATGCACATTCGCATCGCGCTGACTCTGACGCTCATCCTCAATGGCCTGGTATTTGCGCAATCACCGGCGACGGTGTCCTCGCCTGACGGACGTTTGGCCCTCACTTTCCGCACCGTGTCCCTTGCCCGACCGGCGGAAGCTGCGGGGGCGCTGCACCCGGAACCCGCGCCTGACGGGGGACAACTGGTCTACGAAGTGTCGTTTCAGGGCAAGCCGCTGGTTGAGACGTCCGCCCTCCGGCTCGATCTCAAGGACCAATTGGCTTTGGGACCGAACCTGCGGATGGTAAAGGCCACGTCCTCCAGCACGGATGAGACGTATCACCTGATCGCGGGCAAGGCCAGTTCGGTGCGCAACCACTTTAACGGTATCCGTCTTGAGCTTGAGGAGCCCGTTGCTCCGGGGCGAAAGCTGGTGATGGAGGCCCGCGTCTACGACGACGCGGTGGCGTTTCGCTACATCGTGCCCGAGCAGCCCGCGCTAAAAGAATTCCGTCTGACCGGGGAAGGAACCGAATTCCGCATCACCAAGGACCCTTTCGTTTACGCACTCTTTCTGCCGAATTTTCGCAGCATGTACGAGAGTGAATTTATCAAGCTGTCGGCCAGCAGTCTCTCCAACCAGGGCGGCGTCGAGAGCCGTGTTCTGGTAGGCCTTCCGTTGCTGATGGAGGTGCCGGGCGTGGCCTGGATGGCAATCACGGAAGCCGATCTGCGCGGCTATGCGGCCATGTACCTCACCAACCCGTCGGGCGGCTGGATGAGTCACAAGTTCGAGTCCCGGCTTGCGCCCCACCTGGACGATCCGGACACGGCGGTGGTTGGCGCCCTGCCGCACGCTTCGGCATGGCGGGTGTTGCTGGTGGGGACCGAGCCTGGCCGGCTGATTGAGTCCAACGTGGTTACCAGCCTCAACCCGGATTCTGTCGTTAAGGACAGCTCGTGGATTCGCCCGGGCAAAGCAGCATGGGACTGGTGGAGCGGCAGCCTGGGGCGGGACGGCAAGCCCGCTTTTACCACCGACAACATGAAGTACTACGTGGACTTCGCCGCGGAATCGGGCCTGGAGTACATGCTGGTCGATGCCGGATGGTCGGTGCCGGGTGACATGACGAAGATGAATGGGCGCGTCGATATCCCCGAAGTGGTGCGCTACGCCGCCGGAAAAAACGTCAAAGTCTGGATCTGGCTGGGCTACCGCGAGACCGCCGAACAGATGGAAAGGGCATTTCCGTTATATGAACAATGGGGCGTAGCCGGCCTCAAAATCGACTTCATCGAGCGTGACGATCAGGGTGGAATCGAGTGGTATTACCGGGTCGCGGACCTGGCCGCACAACATCACCTCATGGTCGACTTTCATGGCGCGACCAAGCCCACCGGGATGGAGCGGACGTATCCTAATGTTCTCGGCTATGAGGCGGTCGCGGGCATGGAGCAGTCGAAAGCGGGCAGCCGCGACAATCCCGACCATCAGGTGACCATTCCTTTCACGCGCATGCTGGCCGGGCCCATGGATTACACGCCGGGCGCCTTCGATAACGTCACCAAGGCGGAGTTCGAGGCACGCATGCAGGCCCCCATGGTGATGGGAACCCGGGCCCATCAACTGGCCATGTACGCGGTCTATGAAGCGCCCATCCAGATGGTCTCGGACGATCCCGCCGCCTACCAGAACCAGCCTTCGTTCGATTTCATCAAGAAGATTCCGGCGACGTGGGATGAGACTCGCGTGCTCAACGGCGTGCCCGGCCGGTACATCACCATCGCGCGCCGTCACGGCCAGGAATGGTACCTGGGCAGCATGACGAATTGGGATGCCCGCAGTCTGGATCTGCCGCTCGCCTTCCTGGCCGGTGGTTCTTACCGGGCGGAGATCTATGCGGACGCGAAAGATTCGGAGCAGTCGCCCAAGCACGTTTCGATCCTGACCAGGACCGTGGACCGATCGATGCACCTGGGCGCCGAGCTTGCTCCGGGCGGGGGATACGCGGTGCGACTGGTCCCGATTCAGCCCTGAGAGGTTGCCCGGGATGCTTCCGCCAAGGTTTAATGCCTCATGCGCTTGCACAGCGATTGGGTTCTTTTGCCGGTGCTGCTGGCGACGATGGCGGCTTTGGTATTTGTTCTTCGCCGCACTCGTTTGGGCCCTCTGCTGCGGGAGCGTATCGCCGATCGTCCGCGACGCCGGCTGTTTATTGCTTCCGTCAGTTTCTTTATGACCTTCGCGATCGTGCGCGGGATGGTGTTCTGCATCGTCCACCATATTCCACCCTTCCACTACGTGATCATGGAAGGCCGGCACATTCATCACCTGGTATTCGGGATCCTGATCCTGCTGCTGGTGGGCTATGGCTGGCTGTGCGAGTTCGGCAACGGCAGCGATTCTTCATCGGTGTTGGCCAGCACCCTGATGTCGCTTCTGTATGGAATGGGCGCGGCCCTGACTCTTGATGAATTCGCCTTGTGGCTGAACTTGAGAGATGTTTATTTCGTTCGGGAAGGACGCTCGAGTTTCGACGCGATCATCCTGTTCGGATCGCTGCTGGCGATCAGCACCTGGGGCGCGCCGCTGTTCTCGGATTCGGCCAGGGGGGAAACTCGGGCGGATGCTGGAGCTCCTTCCGATTTGCAAGGGCATTAACCACAGAGGACACGAAGGTACACTGAGGAAAACCAAGCGACAGACCTTCGCGCAACCTAGTGGCCGTCGTGGTTCGGGATTTACTGCCGCAGCATCAGCGTCCTCAGGACTGCCTGCTGTTTGGCGATGAGCGCCTGCACTCCCTGGCTTGCCAGGTCGATCATTTTGCCCAGCTGCTCCTCGTCGAACACGTGATTTTCCGCCGTGGCCTGCACCTCGACCAGCTTGCGGCCGGCGGTCATGACAAAGTTCATGTCCACGTCGGCGCGGGAGTCTTCCTCGTAGCAGAGGTCGAGCAGGATCTCGCCGTCCACAACCCCGACGCTCACGGCGGCCAGATAGTCGCGAAAAGGAACCGAGGTCAGGGTGCCGGCTTCGACCAGTTTTTCGAGGGCCAGCCCGAGCGCCACGAAAGCGCCGGTGACCGACGCGGTGCGGGTGCCGCCGTCCGCCTGGATGACGTCGCAGTCAATCCAGACCGTGCGCTCGCCCATCCGTTCCAGGTCCGTGACCGCGCGCAGCGAACGCCCGATCAGGCGCTGGATTTCATGGGTACGTCCGCTGGGACGCCCTTTGCTGACTTCGCGCGGCGTGCGGGTCAGCGTGGCGCGAGGCAGCATGCTGTACTCGCAGGAAATCCAGCCTTTGCCGCGGTTGCGCATGAACTGCGGCACTGTCTCTTCGACCGAAGCGGTGCAGATCACGCGAGTATTGCCGAGCTCGATGAGGACGGACCCTTCGGCGGTGTTGATGAAATTGGGGATGATATTGACCGGCCGCATCTGGTCAGGGGAGCGATTATCGGAACGATAGAACATGGGAGGATTTTAGCAGCTGAGGGACGCTGCACTTGGCACTTGGCTTGGCAATTGGCAATTAGCAATTGGCCGTCGCGATTGGAAATTATCAGGTTCGAAATTATCAGTTGTCAGTTTGGAGTTCTTGGTTCTCAGTTGTAAAGGCCGGATTTGGCTTACTGGAGGCTTGCCACCATCTGATTTACCGCCGGCACGTCGTAGACGGCGGACAGGTCGGCGTGACCTGCGAGGGTCTCGCGTTCTTTGCCGCCCACCAGAATCTTCACGCGATTGATGCCGGGAATGCCGGTCGCCAGAGTTTGCACCAGCGAGGCGACCGTGAGTTCTTCGACCAGGACTCCGGAACGGTGAGCGTCAGCGAAGGCGTCGTTGATGTCGATCACCGCCAGCCCGGGATCGACCAGGTAGACGTCGCGCACTTCGGCGCCCGGCGGCAAAGGATGGGAAGAAGATTTATCCAGATACAGCGCCAGCAGGGCCCGCAGCAGCTCCTGCGCCCGTTCCTGGCGTCCTGCCGGCAGTGGAATGCTGGCCGATTGGGCGCGCAGCACCCCGGGACCATCGTAGGCGACGTAAAGCGTTACCTGTTCAGTAGGCCCCTGCACCGGGGCCGCAACCGGATGGGCGTATTCGGCGGCGAGCTCGGGCTGGGCGACTCGGCCGCTCATTCGCCAGGTGTAGAGGCCCATGGCCAGCGCCACCGCCAGCATCACGGCAACGCCGATGATGAGATGGCGCGGGATCATCGCGACGCTCCCAGCTGATCATGCACGGCATTGATTCCCGCCGTGATCGACTCGGCCACCGCCTGCTGATAGGCAGGAGAATTCAAGTCGGCAAAGTTGCCGGCCGGGGGAGCGACCTCGATCGCCACCGCGGCGGCGGTGATGTTGTTTAAAGGACGCAGCGGCGCGAGCAGCGACCTGACCGCAATCTGCTTTTTCCCCAGTTCGGCGGCCAGGCTGGTTTCCGCCGCCTGGCTTTGGGCGCGAAATCCTGACTGCGCGGTGTTCCAGTCGAGAAATGGCCCCCGGCCCTCGGCTCCTGCGGGAAGCAAAGCGGTGTAGAGCCGCACTCCACTGCCCTGTGAGGCTGCATGCAGGCAAATGTAGATGGCGGGATGCGCCGCGTTGGTCATATTGGCGCGCTGGTCAAGGCTCATGGTGGTGTCGGATTCACGCAACAGGAGGGTTGCCAGGCCGCGCGCCTGGAGCTGCTGCCGCAGGCGCAGCGCAAACGCGAGGGTCACGTCCTTTTCCGCCAATTGGTCGCTGAGCGCGGCGCCGCGTTCGTCGCCTCCGTGGCTGGCATCCACCACCACAAAATATTGGACTGCGCTTGGAGCGGCCGCCGGCGGCGCTCCTGAAGGAGCCGGCGGAGCTGGACTGACGGCCGCCGGAGCTGCCGGCTGGGCAGCGGGGGCCTGAGCGTGCGGCGCGGCCTGTGGCGCCGGCGTTATGGTGATGGTGCGGCCCTCGTGGCTGAAGCTGGCGAATAGCGGGACCGGCCCATTCACCGCAATTTCCGCCGCCCCGTTGTTCTCCTGAAACGTGGCCGAAGGGATGGCCGGGCTGTTAAAAGTCAGGGTCTGCGATCCGGGAGGAACCAGCGGCTCGCGGGTAAACACCATGCGCAGTTTCCCCGGTTCGGTGGCGATCATCGGATTCACCGGGGAGGTAAAGTTCATCACCAGGGTGGGCGGATTTGTCTGGTTCACTTGCGCGGTAAAGTGGACCGCGGCGTTGCCGATGAACAAGCGCCGCGCCGCTTCGTGGAAATTTACCGGGACGCGGAGAAAACGCTGCAGGAGTGAGGGCAATGAACTCAGCGGGACCAGGCCGCGCCCGTTTTCGAGCAGGAAGGCGGCGGGAAGATCGACGCTTTTTCCGCGCACCCGCGCCCGGGTTTCCCCGGGAGTGAATTCGCTGTCGGCGCCGTCGAAATTCAGTCTCCAGACTCGGCCATCGCTCCGGGCGTTAACCGGTCCGAGGGGCTGAAGGACCTCCAGCAGGCCGATGTAGTCGAGGCCGTTCTTTTCGCGAACGGTAAGCGAGTAACTGGTGGCGCCGGAGTAAACCGACAAACGCTTCTCGTCGGCGAAACCGGAAACCGCCAGGACCAGCGCGAACAGGACCGCAAGGCAAGCAAGCACGGCGGGAGCAGCGCGCTTCGCGAGTCGACTACTCCAGGGCATAAATGGTCAGGCCGGTAAGCAGCTTGGGATAGAAATCGGTGGACTTCTGCGGCATGACCTCGCCGCCCAAGGCGATGTCCCGCACCTGCGACATGCGGGCGGGATTCATCAGAAACGCCACGTTGGCAGCGCCGCTCCGCACCTGCGCCATGGCCTCGCCGAGGTCGCGAATGTAACGGACGTTCTTCTGCTCGCGGACGGCTTCTTCCGAAATCCCCAGCACACGTTCGAGCAGGCACTTGTGCAATTGCACCACGTCGAGGGCCTGCTGGCGCAGCGACCATCCCGCGAAGACCTCGGGCGCAACCAGCTTGGCGCGGTCGAGAAGAAAAACCCGGTCGGCGGTGACCGCCAGCAAGGTGGTGCCCATGCGTCCTGCTTCGCGAAGGATAACTTTGGCGCGGGCGGCGTCCACCGACGGATCCACCTCGTCCACGCTGAAATAGGGGCAGGCCCCCTCCCGAAAAGCATCCGCGGAAAACGATGGCAGGCCGTGCACCACACGGTGAGTGGGCAGGATGACCAGGCCGGGACTGTCCATATTGACCAGGGTCATCATGACCAATTCGTAAGGAGGCAGAGCCGCATCAGGAGAGGGGGTCGGATTTCCGGCGGCGGCGCGGCGCTCATTGCGATAATTCAAGGCAGTTTCGTAGCGATGATGGCCGTCGGCGATCACCAGTTTCTTGTCCCGCATCTTGCTGCAGACCAGATTCACGAGGGCCGGATCGGAAATCTTCCACACTTTGTGGGACACTCCGTATTCGTCTTTTGTTTCGAGATCGGGGGTTTGGAGATCGGGGTTGCAGGCCGGGGCGAGCAGGGTGTCGATCTCGGAGGCGGGATCGCTGTACAGCATGAAAAGCTGCCCAAAGTGGGCCCGCGTGGCCCGTAATAGTTCCAGGCGATCGGCTTTGGGCTTGGCCAGGGTCTGCTCGTGGCGGAAGATGACGCCGGACGAGTAGTCCTCGATGCGGCCCAGGGCAATGATGCCGCGACGCTCCAGTTCAGCGGTCCCGCCAGGCACGGTAAAGCGCTGCACATAAAGGTAGAGCGAGGGTTGGGGGTCCTGCAGAAATATGCCTTGCCGGCGCCAGTCCTGGAAAGAACGAGCGGCACGGGAGTAGCGGTTTTCCCCGGCGTGGTCACCGGCGTGCTCTTTGCCCAGGATGACGCGCACCAGGTTATGCGGGCTGGCGGCGTAGTATCCATCCTGCATTTCGGGGGTGATCTTGTCGTAAGGCTGGGTGACGACCTGGGGAATCGAGACCCGGGCGGGGTCATAACGAAGGGCGCGAAAGGGTTCTATGTGGGCCATGATTGAGGAGTTGAGTATGAAATTGTACAAGAGCTTTCTTTTCCACGCGCGCCGGCGCCCTGGGGAGGGATGAATGAAGCGGAAAAAAGAGGCATGGCTGGCATCGCAGGATAGGCAAACCTTTGCGGGTTTGTGCCATCGCAATAGGCCATGACAAAACGTTACAGAAGCGTGACAAACCGATTTAAAGCTATGGTACTATCAGCCTCAATGAGGTAATTATGGCCCGCCTTCATGGGCGCGGGTCATCCCGCCCATCGACCCAAGCCCGGTGCTCCCGCTTGGCCCTACCCCGGACCCTGAGAACCCTTATGGTGCCCAAAGAGCAGGCTCGGTGCGTTTCTATATTTCTCTTTCTGATCGTGGTCTTCATCGCGCCGGCTGTGGTGGCGCAAAGCCCGGTGGACGATGTGCATGTCAGCCCTCGAGTGCAGCCGCCTCCGCCGGCGGAAAAACAGATCATCGATCCCGCTCTCAGGACCCATACCAAGCCGCTCAAAGTGGACGTAGACCTGGTGCTGGTCCCGGTGACGATTACCGACCCGATGAATCGCCTGGTCACGGGACTGGACAAGGAAAATTTCGCCCTCTACGAGGGCAAGGACGTGCAGGACATCCGGCATTTTTCGAGCGAGGATGCCCCGGTGTCATTGGGCGTGATTTTCGACATGAGCGGCAGCATGAGCACCAAGATCGAACGCGCCCGGGAGGCGGTGATCGAGTTCTTCAAAGCGGCCAATCCGCAGGATGAATTTTTCATGATCACTTTCGCCGACAAGCCGGAGGAGATTTCGGATTTCACGCAGTCGATCGAGGACATCCAGGGAAAACTGGTGTACACGGTTCCCAAGGGCCGGACCGCTCTGCTCGACGCGATCTATCTCGGCGTGAGCAAAATGCGGCAGGCCAAATATCCTAAGAAAGCCCTGCTCATCATCTCCGATGGCGGCGACAACCACAGCCGCTACACCGAAGGCGAGATCAAGTCAGTGGTAAAAGAAGCGGACCTTTTGATTTATGCCATCGGTCTCTATGATCGCTACATGTCCACACCCGAGGAACAACTGGGACCGTCGCTGCTGGGCGATCTCACGGAACTCACGGGTGGACGGGCCTTTACCATCGACAACCCGAATGACCTGGCGGACGTGTCCACAAAAATAGGCATCGAGCTGCGCAACCAATACGTGCTCGGATACCGTCCAAAGAATGCAGCCCATGACGGCAAATGGCGTAAGATAAAGGTGAAGCTGATTCCACCTAAAGGTTTGCCGCCGCTGCGTGTATATGCCAGGACGGGTTACTATGCGCCTACGGAATAGCCTCCGGCTGGTCCTCTTATTGTCCCTGTTGAGTCTGGTGGTTGAGGCCCAGAATACCGCCCCGCCCGAGGCGCCGCCGCGCAGTTCGCAGCCTGCCGCAACTCCATCCCAGAAAGAAGCACCGCCGCCCGATCAGAAACCATCGCCGGGCGAGGAACCCAGCACCGAACCCGGGGGCTTCGTCTTTCATGCCGACGTGCAGGAAGTTCTGCTGCACGCCACGGTCATCGACGACAAACAGCGCATGGTGACCAACCTCGACAAGAATGCTTTCACGGTGTTTGAGGATGGCAAGCCGCAAGTGATCAAATCTTTCCGCCACGAGGACATTCCGATTTCGCTCGGTATCGTGATCGATAACTCAGGGTCCATGCGCGAAAAACGCGCCAAGGTGAACAAGGCGGCATTGAACCTGGTGCGCGCCAGCAATCCGCAGGATGAAGTGTTTGTGGTCAACTTCAGCGACGAGTTTTACCTCGACCAGCCCTTCACCAACAAGATCAGCCTTTTGCAGAGTGCCCTGGAAAAATACGAAACTCGCGGCGGGACCGCGCTGTACGACGCCGTTGTGGCCTCAGCCGACGAGTTGAAACGGCACGGCAAGCTGCAGAAGAAAATTCTCTTCGTCGTGACCGACGGCGAAGATGACGCCAGCCGGGAATCGCTGGAACAGGCGGTGCGGCGATTGCAGGCGGAAAATGGCCCCACGGTATATGCCATCGGCCTGCTGGGCGATGAGCGGCAACGGCGCGCCAAGCGCGCCCTGCAGACCATTTCCGAGCGCACCGGAGGCATCGCATTTTTCCCGCGCACGCTGGACGAAGTGGACGCCATCAGCAGCGCGGTGGCGCGCGACATTCGCAACCAGTACACCATCGGCTACAAGCCCACCACGCCCAAGACGGCGGGCGGATACCGCACCATCCGGGTGGAAGCTCGCGCCTCTGGGCACGGCAAGCTTACGGTAAGGACCCGCAGCGGCTACTATGCCGGCCAGGAAGAAGCCGCCGGCGGAGGAAATTAGCACAAGCTGTCAGCTGTCAGCCATTCCCGATTTTGCTGACGGCTGATAGCTGCCGATAGTCGCGCAGTTTGAGCAAGTCCGGCACTGCCGGCGTCATCCTGAACGACTTCAGTCATGAAGGATCTCGCGCGCGCCGTACCATCGGAGGCCGTATGTATATCCGCTTCGCGCCAGATCCTTCGCAAGCTCAGGATGACCCCGACACAAGAGTAGAGAGAATTCAAACTGAGCCACTACCGAGCTGCCTTCCCAATTGACGCTCCGCTCCGGCTTCCGTAACCTGTAGGGTGCAGACAAAAAGCATCGAAGGAAAGCGCCTGCTCGTCACCGACGACATTTCCGAGCTCGTCGGCGATACTCCCATCCTGCAATTGAAAAGACTGGTTCCGGAAAATGCCGCAAGTGTCTACGCCAAACTGGAATACCTGAACCCCGGAGGCAGCGT
>Ga0187823_10000158_pt1 | contig 15931 bp, 13 predicted proteins | sample NC_wetland_sal_i_12_FD_132968 | JGI IMG/M metagenome (GOLD analysis project Ga0187823, IMG submission 132968) | Wetland sediment microbial communities from Neuse River Estuary, North Carolina, USA - SourceSoil_3 | ecosystem: Environmental > Aquatic > Freshwater > Wetlands > Sediment | place...
AGGAGTACCGCGAGAAGCTGATGGACGAGGTCTCCGAAGTGTCCGATGCGCTGATGGAGCGCTACCTGGAGGGCGCGGAGATCTCGCACGAGGAGATCGTGGGCGCTCTCAAGGAGGGCACCAACCACGGCCGCATCTTCCCCGTCGTGTGCGGTGTCGCGACGCGCAACCTGGGCACCACCCGGTTGCTCGACGCGATCGTGGAGGACCTCCCGTCGCCCGTCAAGCACGGCTCGCTGCAGGTCGGCGACGTCGAGCTCACCGCCACGCCCGACGAGCCGCTGTTCGCGTACGTGTTCAAGACGCGCGCCGACCCGTTCGCGGGACGCATCAACCTGCTCCGCGTCTACCAGGGCGTGATGCGCGCTGACAGCCAGGTGCTGAACACCCGGGCCCACGTCAAGGAGCGCATCGGCCAGCTCGTGATGTTCAACGGCAAGGACACCGAGCACATCCAGGAGTTCGGGCCCGGCGACATCGGCGCGGTGGCGAAGCTCAAGGAGACGCGAGCGGGCGACTGGCTCGCGTTCCGGGACGAGCCGATCGAGATGCCGCGCCCGAAGCTGCCCGCGCCGGTGATGGCGTTCGCCGTGGAGCCCAAGAGCCGCGGCGATGAGGACAAGGTGCTCGCGTCGCTGCGGCGCCTCCAGGAGGAGGACCCAACCATCGACCTGCACCGCGACCAGCAGACGGGCGAGCAGATCGTTGCGGGGCTCTCGCAGGTGCACGTCGAAGTGATCGTCGACCGGCTGCGCGACCGCTTCGGCGTCGAGGTCACACTGAAGCCGCCGCGCGTGCCCTACCGCGAGACGATCCGGGCGAGTGCGCCGGGTCACGGACGTCACAAGAAGCAGTCCGGCGGCCGCGGCCAGTTCGGCGACTGCCAGATCGAGATCGAGCCGCTCGCAGACAGCACCGACCGCGGCGGCTTCGAGTTCGTCGACGCGATCAAGGGCGGCGTGATCCCGAACTCGTTCATCCCCGCTGTGGAGAAGGGCGTGCGCGAAGCGATGGAAGCCGGTGTGGTGGCGGGATATCCCGTTCAGGGTGTGCGGGTCCGTCTGTACGACGGGCAGTACCACTCCGTCGATTCGTCGGAGATCGCGTTCAAGCTCGCGGGCGTCCAGGCGATGAAGCAGGCGCTCGAGCAGGCCTCACCGGTGCTGCTCGAGCCGATCATGCTCGTCACGCTGTCGGTGCCCGAGGCGAGCGTGGGCGACGTGATCGGAGATCTCAACAGCCGCCGCGGCCGGCCGCAGGGGATGGAGCCCGTCGGCTCGATGACGGAGATCAAGGCGGAGGTGCCGATGGCGGAGATGCTCACCTACGCCCCCGACCTGCGCTCCATAACGCAGGGCCAGGGCGATTACACGCTCGAGTTCCTGCGCTACGAGGAGGTGCCCGCGCACCTCGCGCAGAAGGTCGTGGCGGCGGCATCGGAGGAGCGAGAGGCCGCCCACGCCTGAGCGGCGTGGACCACGCGCGAAGCGTTCGGTGAGTCGCGCCGGATGAGGCCGCACGGCGCCGCCGGGGTGTTCCTGGCTACCCTGGGAGGCCGATGAGCACCCGCACAATCGTCACCTCGCAGCCGGACGTGGCCTGCGACGTCTGCGAGCGCAGACTGCTGCGCGGTGAGCAGCCCGACGCGTTCATCGCAGCCGGACGGCGTCTGATCGTGTGCGAGCTGTGCGCCCCGCGGGCCGTGCACGAGGGTTGGATGCGCGAGAGCGAGACGCCCGCGGTCGAGCTTCCGCCGGGTCGCCCGCGGCGCGGCCGAAGCCTCCTGGACAGGCTGTGGCAGGTCGCGCGGGCGCCCGCCGAGCAGGACGCGCCCGCCGTGGGAGAGCCCCACGACCGCCACGCCGAGCCAGGCGGATCACCGGAGGGAGGGCCGCCGCGTCCCGGCCGGATCGTCGGCACAGTCCCTCCGTCCTCGCTCGGCGAGGACGCGATCTTCGAGCCGGGCGGCGGCGACCCCTCCTACCCGGAGCTCGCGGTCGCGGAGTTCAACGCGAGCGAGTTCCCTCGCCGCGTGGCCGGGGTTGCGCGCTCGCTGGGCGCGCCCGAGGTGACGGTGCGCAGCGCCGAACACCTGAGCAGCGTGGTCGTGATCGTGGTCGCGTGGGAGCTCTGCTGGTACCGGTACGAGGTCGACCTGAGCGACTCGCCCGCCACCGTGCGCGTGCTCGAGCAGGGCACCGAGCTGGGCGAGCTGCGCCACGACGACCGCCACGCCAACGCGCTCGCCGGCGACGACGGCACGCTGATGCTCGCGGCACCCACGCTGTAGCACTTGCGTAATCCGTGACGCGGAGTACCCTTCGCGGACGATGATCTACTGCGTGGTACCCAAGGCATTGGCGGACACGCTCTACCCGAAGATGGTGGAGCACTACAGGGACGACGAGAACGTGACCGTTATCGTCGACCGGCGCGAGTTCGACCGGCGCGCGCGCAGCAGCCGGACCGAGCTGCCCGATGCTGTCGCCCAGCGGCGCATCGTGCGTGACCGCCGCCGCGCCCGGGTGGCGGGCGACCTGCTCCCGCTCGCCCAGGGCTGATCCGGCGCCGCCGCCAGAAGCTCGTGGGGGCCGGCGGCGAGAGCCGTCGCCGATGGCTTGCATAATGCCGCCGCGATGAAGGTCGTGGTCAACGTCGACGGCGGCGCGCGCGGCAACCCCGGGCCGGCCGCTGCCGCCTGCGTGGTGAGCGACACCGATGGCCAGGTGCTGCTCGAGGACGCGGAGCTGCTCGGCAGCGTCACCAACAACGTCGCCGAGTACCGAGCGCTCCTGCTGGGCCTCAGGCGCGCAAGGGATCTCGGCGCCGACGAGGTCGAGGTGATCGGAGACTCCGAGCTCGTCGTCAAGCAGGTGCAGGGCGTCTACAAGGTCAAGCACCCAGCCATGCGCCCTCTGCACGCCGAAGCGCTCGCGGCCCTGCGAGGCTTCTCCAGCTGGAGCATCCGCAGCGTCCCGAGAGCCCAGAACGCCCACGCGGACGCGCTGGTGAACCAGGCTCTGGACGCAGCCTAGTCGGGGACTCCGGGGCCGCGCTCGAGGCGCGCAGTCCCCTCGAACAGCGGCGTCCACGGCTGCGCAGAGCCCGTCCACGCCTCGACCGCGGGCTGGACCCAGGAGGCATCGTCGAGGGACCCCGCCTTCAGGAACACGACCTCCGGCATCACCGCCGCATGGCTGAACAGTGGCGCCCCGCAGGCGCTGCAGAAGCTCCGCTCGGTCTCGCCCCCGTGATCCTCGCCGATCGTCGTGTACGACGAGACGGTGCTCCCCTCCACGTGCAGTGCTGCGCGCGGCACGCCTACGATCACCGAATACGGTCCGCCGGTCTGGCGCTGGCAGTCGGTGCAGTGGCACACCGCCTGCACGACCGGCTCCGCATCGGCGGTGTAGGCCACCGCTCCACAGAGGCAGCGCCCGGTGAGGCGGGTGGGGAGCGTCATCCTCGTGAAGCTACACCAAGCGCCGTGGGGCGCGCAGCCGTAGCGACCCGTCGGCGTCAGTGCAGGCCGCGAGCCGATCGCGCGATCGCCAGCATCTGCTGGTTCGTCAGGTCCTCGAGCAGCGTGTTGGTCACCCAGTAGAGGACCTTGCCGCTGCGCCATCCGATCACGTGGATGTGGGAGCCGTCGTTGACGAGCAGGTAGCGGCGGCCGTTGATCAGGCGCGAGTGCGAGTGCGCGAACAGCGGCGGATTGAGCCAGTTGGTGCCCTCGAAGTCGTAGTAACCGCCGATCGTGTTGTCCTGCCAGACCACCACGTATGCCGAGTGCTTGCGCTTGCTCTGGTCGGGTAGCACGTACGAGCGCACTTCCTGCTGCTGCGCCGCGCCGGTCTGGAGGGTCGGGTACAGCACCTTGAACGGCAGGTTCGTGGACGCCTTCACGGCTTCGTTCTCGCCGGCCTGCGTGGTGGGGTAGAGACCGAACGGATGTGCGGGGGCCGCCGCGTGGGAGGAGGAGTGCTTGCCGTGGTGGTGAGCCGGCTTCGCGGGAGCGGAGGGAACCTCCAGTTCTTCGTGGCCGTGCAGGAACGTGTTCAGCGTCTTGGACTCGAGTTCGGCGCTGGACGTGACGTAGGAGCCGCCCGCGATCTGCGCGTTCACGCTCGAGGTCAGGAACTTCACCTGGCGCAGGGGCTTCGACTGCGAGAACACGATCAGCTTGGCGAGCTTGACCAGTTCGGGCCCTTCGCGCGCGACGGTGCTCTTGATCGCTTTCCCGACCGCTTTGGCGACCGAGTGGATCTGCCCGAGAATGTCTTCGAGGCTTTTCGCGGACACCTGCTCGCGCAGGTTCCGGATGAAGTCCTGCTGGCGCGCGACGCGCACGAAGTCGGAGTCGGTGTGGCGGTAGCGCACGTAGTTGAGCGCGTTTTCGTAGCAGAGCTTCTGGTAGCCCGGGTACAGGTTGATGCTCGTGTAGTCCGTTTCGGTGGTGCCGACGTTGAGGTTGTAGTAGTGGTGGTCCACGTTCACGTACACACATCCGAGCGTGTCGACCACCTGGATGAACCCCCGGAAGTTCACGTCGACGATCGCGTTGAGCGTCAGTTCGGGGAAGACTTCTTTCTTGATGGTCTCGGCCGCCGCGAGCATCGCGCCGCGGGTGCCTCCGGCCTTGTAGCCGTACGTGTACGCCGCGTTGATCTTTTCGTGTTCGTACACCGTGCCGTTGGCGAGATGGATGTTCACGAGAAGGTCGCGGGGGATCGAGAGCACCGACGTCTGTCCCTGGCCCGGATCGAAGCGCACCAGCAGGATCGTGTCGCTGTGCGCGGGGTCGGATTTGTCGTAGATGTCCTTCGAGTGTTCGCGGCGGTCGGAGCCGAGGATCAGGAACGTCTCCGGGCCGCCCGAGTATTCGGGCGTCACGAGCCCCTTCGGCGCGTTGATGTGCGAGGACGCCGGCAGCACCTCTTCGGCGAGCTGGTCGACTTCGTTCTGCGCGATCGTCGCCGTGGCGCCCGCGCTCAGAGCGACGATCGCCACCGCCGCCACGAGAAAGCGCTTCCACATCCCCCACCACAGCCGTGGCGGGCGATCCTCGTTCACCGTGTTCATGAGACGGAGTGCATACAGGCCCAGAGCAGCGCCGCGGCCCCCCGGCGACGCGCTGACGCTTAGGGTAGCGAGCGGTCCGGCGCGCGGGCGCCGCTCGGCGGACTACCCTCGGATCGATGCTCAGCCCCCGAAACCGAGAGCTTCTCGGGCTGGTTCCGTCTGCCCTGCTCGTGATCGCCGGATTCACGGCGATCTTCATCCAGTCCGAAAAGAACGCCCCCGGCGCCACGACGAACGTCACGCTCAACCACGCCTCGAGCGCATCGCTGACCTACGGCGCGCTGTTCCTGGCGCTGTGCCTGGCGGGACACATCGTGATCAGGCGGGCGCTGCCCCACGCAGATCCCTATCTGTTCCCGCTCGTCGCCGTGCTCGCGAGCGTGGGAATCGTGATGGTCTACAGGATCGAACCCGCTCTCGCCGGCCAGCAGGCGACGTGGATGATCGTCGGGCTCGCCTTGTTCGCCGCCACGATCATCGCTCTCCGTCGCACCGGGGTGGCGGTGCTGGAGCGCTATCGCTACACGATCGCGGCGGTGGGGATCGGGATGACGATCCTGCCGCGGCTGCCGGGCATCGGCCAGCAGGTCAACGGCGCCTACCTGGCGATCCACGTCGGCAGCATCTCCTTCCAGCCCGCCGAGCTCGCCAAGATCGCGATCGTCATCTTCCTGGCGAGCTACCTGCGCGACAACCGGCAGATCCTCGTCACCGCCGGCAGGCGCTTGCTGGGGGTGACCGTGCCGCCGATGAAGCAGTTCGGGCCGATGCTGATCATCTGGGGGGCCGCGATGGCCACGCTGCTGATCACGCGCGAGCTCGGCACCTCGCTGATGTTCTTCGGGGCGTTCCTCGCGCTGCTGTACGTGGCCACCGGGAGGCTGTCCTTCCCCCTGATCGGCCTTGCGTTGTTCGCGCTCGGCGCGTGGTACATCGCGGGACACGTCAGCCACGTGCACGCGCGCGTGGAAGCGTGGCAGCACCCGTTCGACCCGCGCCTGTACAACCGCGAAGTCGGCGGCAGCTACCAGCTCGCGCAGGCGCAGTTCGCGCAGGCGGACGGCGGCATCGCCGGGCGCGGCTTCGGCGAGTCGCTGCTGCGCACCTCCAGCCACGGGCCCCCGATCCTGCCGATCCCCGAAAGCGACATGATCTACGCGGTGATCGTCAACGAGCTCGGGCTCGCCGGCGCCGCCGCCCTGCTCGGTGTCTACCTGATGCTCGTCGCCCGCGGCCTGAAGACGGCGGTGCTCGCGCGGGACTCGTTCTCGAAGCTGCTCGCAACGGGGCTGTCGTTCATCCTCGCGCTCCAGGTGTTCGTGATCGTGGGGGGCGTCACTCGCGTGATCCCGCTGACCGGCGTGACTCTGCCGTTCGTGGCGTACGGCGGCTCGTCGGTGGTCATGAACTTCGTGCTCGTGGCGCTGCTGCTGGTGATCTCCGAGCGGGCGCGCGCGCCTTACGCGAGCCTGCGTCGCCGCTAGCCGGGCTCCGCGGGCGCGCTCTGGCGAGCGCAGGTGCGAGCGGCATGCCGTCGAAGAGATCGGGGCCGATGCCGCCGCATGCCAACGCAGATCCGTTCGACCGTCCCGCGCTGCGCGCCGCGCGCGAAGGCGAGCCGATCCTCGCGCGCCGCGCGTACGGTGCACTCGAGTCCGCGCTCAGCACCTCGCGCAACCCGTGGCTCGCACGCCTGCGCCACGCGCTCGACGAGGACCTGTTCGTGCTCCACGTCCAGCCGATCCTGTCGCTGCGCGAGAACGCGGTCACCCACCACGAGGTGCTGCTGCGACTCGCCGACGGCCCGCACGGCACGCTCGTCACCCCCGACCGCTTCCTGCCGGCCGCCGAGCGCCACGGACTGATCGGGGAGATCGACCGGATGGTGCTCGGGAAGGCCGTCGCGCTGCTCGCGGGCGTCCAGCGAGCCCACGGGCGAGAGCAGCGCATCGCGGTGAACGTGTCCGCGCTGTCGATCACCGACGGCACCCTGCTCGCGGACCTCGACCGCGCGTTCACGCGTCACGGCGCGGATCCGTGCGGGCTGATCCTCGAGGTGACCGAGACGGCCGCGATCTCCGACATGGACGCCGCGGCCGCGTTCTGCGCCGAGGCCCAGGCGCTCGGCTGCGCGATCGCCCTCGACGACTTCGGCGCGGGCTTCGGCTCGTTCCAGTACCTCAAGCGCCTGCCGTTCACGTACCTGAAGATCGACGGCGAGTTCATCCGCGCGCTGCCCAGCTCGCGGATCGACCAGCTGCTCGTGAAGGCGCTCGTGGGCGTCGTCGCGGGGATCGGCCGCCTCACCGTGGCGGAGTTCGTGGGAGATGAGACGTCCGTGCGCATGCTGCGCAGCTACGGCGTCGACTTCGCCCAGGGCTACGCCATCGGCAGGCCGGCGGCGATCCCGCCCGGCTACGCCTGAGCGGTCGCGCGCCTCAGCTGCGGCTCGGGCCCGGCTGCGGGAACTGGCCGCGCATCGCCGCGTCCCATGTGCGGTCGGTCAGCAGCCTCCGCGTGTTGATCATCAGCTTCGCCGATGGCGTGACCGTCACCCGCGTGGGCGCCCGACCGCGCGAGATCGCCTTCTCGATCGCCCTGGCGACGCGCTCGGGGCCGCCCCCGAGGCGTTTCATCGGACCGTCATAGGCGCCTTTCGTCAGCGCGCCCACGGAGGCGTTGAAGGTCGCGTACGGGTCGTCCGCAGAGCCGTCCAGGTCGCTCATGCTAGCCGTCGCGGCCTCGCCGAACTCGGTCACGATCAGCCCCGGCTCGACCAGCACCACGTCGATCCCGAAGCCCTTCACCTCGAAGCGCAGCGCGTCGGAGAGCGCCTCGAGCGCGTACTTGGTGGCGTGGTAGAAGCCGCCTCCCGGGAACGTGAGGCGCCCGCCCATCGAGCCCACGTTGACGATCTTTCCCCAGCCCTGCTCGCGCATCCCCGGGAGCACCATCTGGGTGAGCGCCACCAGACCGAACACGTTCGTCTCGAACTGGCGGCGCACCGAGTCCATCGGCACGGTCTCCACCGCGCCGCTCTGGCTGTAGCCGGCGTTGTTGACGAGCACGCCGACAGCGCCCTCGGCCGCGGTGACCGCGTCGACCGCCGCGCGCATCGAAGCCTCGTCGGTGACGTCGAGGGCGAGCGTATGCGCGCCCGCCCGCTCCAGGTCCGACAACGTCTCCGGGCGTCGCGCCGTCGCGTAGACCGTCCATCCGGAGCGCAGCAGCGTGCTCGCGGTCGCATGTCCGATCCCCGACGAGCAGCCCGTTATCAGTACGGCTCTCGACCCCTCCGCCATCGCGCGCAGCATACATCGAGGTAGGCTGCCGTTCATGACCACCATCTCGCCGGACACCCTCCCTGACGGGCTCAGCGCCGAGGCCCGTGACTTCATCTCCCAGTCGCACCGCCTGGTGATCGGCGACGAGCGCCCCGAGGCCGCCGACGGCCGCACGTTCACGACCATCGACCCGGCCACCGGGCGCGAGATCGCCGACGTGGCGCTGGGCGGCGCCGCCGACGTCGACCGCGCCGTGGCGGCCGCGCGCGCGGCGTTCGAGGACGGCCCCTGGCCGACCATGCCCGCGTCAGGGCGCGAGCGCCTGATGCTAGCCCTCGCGCAGGCACTCGAAGACCACGCCGCCGAATTCGCGCAGATCGAGTCGCTCGACAACGGCAAGCCCGTCGGGCTCGCCCAGTTCGTCGACGTCAACGGCGCCGTCGCGCACCTGCGCTACTTCGCCGGCTGGCCCACCAAGATCGAGGGTGCGGTCGTGCCGGTGAACGCGCCGGACATGCTCTGTTACACGCGCCGCGAACCGGTGGGTGTGTGCGGGCAGATCGTGCCCTGGAACTTCCCGCTGCTGATGGCCGCGTGGAAGCTCGGCCCTGCGCTGGCGGCCGGCTGCACGATCGTGCTGAAGCCCGCCGAGCAGACGCCGCTCACGGCGCTGCGGATCGCCGAGCTCGCGCTGGAGGTCGGCTTCCCGCCGGGCGTCCTGAACGTTCTCACCGGCGACGGCACGACCGGCGCCGCGCTTGTCGACCACCCCGACGTCAACAAGATCGCGTTCACGGGGTCCACGGCGGTGGGGCGCGAGATCGGCTCCAAGGCCGGTCGCGCGCTCAAGCGCATCACGCTCGAGCTCGGCGGCAAGTCGCCCAACGTGATCCTTCCCGACGCGGACATCGAGGCTGCGGTCAAGGGCTCGTTCACGGGGATCTACTTCAACTCCGGCCAGGCGTGCAACGCAGGGTCGCGGCTGTTCGTCCCCGCGGATCGTTTCGACGAGGTGATGAGCCAGCTCGCCGCCGCGGCCGACGCCGCCAAGCTCGGCCCGGGGCTCGACCCCGAGACCCAGCTCGGCCCCCTGGTGTCAGCCGAGCAGCACGAGCGCGTGCTCGGCTACATCGACTCGGGCCGCTCGGAAGGCGCCGAGGTCGTCACCGGCGGTGAGGCCGCGCTCGGTGACAGTGGCGGCTACTTCGTCTCGCCGACGCTGTTCAGCACCACCTCCGACGACCTCAAGATCGCCCGCGAGGAGATCTTCGGCCCGGTGCTGGTCGCGTCTCCGTACGACTCGCTCGACGAGGTCGCCGACCGCGCCAACGCGGGCGACTACGGGCTGGCGGCGGGTGTGTGGACACGCGACGTCAGCAACGCGCACAAGCTCGCCGCGAAACTGCGCGCGGGGATGGTCTACGTGAACACCTGGGGCGCCGCCGACCCGGCAGCCCCGTTCGGCGGATTCAAGGCGTCGGGCATCGGGCGCGAGCACGGGCACGACGGGCTCGACGCGTACCTCGAGGCCAAGACGGTCTGGACCGCTCTGTGATGCACGCCTGTCCGTGAACGCGGTCGCTCACGGCGAGCGCGGGCTGCCCGGCATCCGCTCCACACGTTGGGCGCCCGCGCTGGCCTCGCTGCTCGCGCTCGCGCTCGTCGTCGCCACCGCCGAGATCGTCGTCGACGGTGCTGTCGGGCACGCGTCGCTGATCCCCAAATCGCCCGCCATCGCCGGCTGGCTGTCGGGGATCGGCGAGCGGCTCGGCTTCCGCGTCTTCCTGATCGCGCTGCTCGTCTCGTGCGGCGCCTATGCGGGGCTGCTCGCGATCGCAGCGCGCACCCGCGCGCGCGGCGAGAGCGGCATCAGCGCGCGGGCTGCGATCACGTTGATCGCGGTTCTGCACCTGATGATCTTCGTCGGCCCGATCCTGCTGTCCACCGATGTGTTCAGCTACATCGCCTACGCGCGCATGGGCGTCGAACACGGGCTGAACCCGTACACGCACGGGCCAGCGTCGATCTCCCACGATCCCGTCTTCTACTACGTCGGCCACGTCTGGCGCCACACGGCGACCGCCTACGGGCCCCTCTACACGCTGCTCAGCTACCCGCTCGCGGTGCTGGGCCTCGAGGGCGCTCTCTGGGGGATGAAGGTGATCGCGCTCGCCGCCAGCGCGGGCACGCTCGTGCTGACGTGGCGGTGCGCACGCGAGCGCGGGCTCGACCCGACCGTCGCGGTGCTCGCGTTGGGCGCAAACCCGCTGTATGTCATCTACGGCCTCGGCGGCGCGCACAACGACCTGCTGATGATGTTCCTGATGATGGTCGCGGTGAGCCTCACGATCGGCTCGCTCGTCACGCCCCGACGCGAAGCGGCGGCGGCCGCCACGATCGTCGCCGGTGCGCTCGTCAAGGCGACCGTCGCCGTGCTGCTGCCCTACATGCTGATCGCGCGCCGCCGCGTCGCCCCCGTCGTCGGCGCGATCGGCGCGATCCTCGCGGGGGCGCTCGTCGCGTACGTCGCATTCGGCAGCCACGGAGTGAACGTCGTCTCGGCGCTGAACCGCGACGCCGCGTTCGTCTCGAGCGACAGCTTCGCCAACGAGATCGCGCACCTGTTCGGCAAGCCCGGCGTGTTCCCCATCGACCACGACCTGCTCAAGGCCGGGCTCGTGATCGTCGCGCTGTGGGTCGCGTGGCGCACCTGGCGCGGCTACGACTGGGTCGCCGCGTCCGGCTGGACGCTGCTGGCGATCTCGGTCACGAGCACGTGGCTGCTCGCGTGGTACATCCTCTGGCCGCTGCCGCTCGCCGTGATCTCGCGCGACCGCAGGCTGCTCGCCGCGACGCTCGCCGTGCAGGGTTTCTTCGTGCTCCACCAGATCTCGCCGTTGCTGGCGCCGGTCCAATGAGCGGCGCAGACGCGACAACGCCCAGGGAGCCGTTCGGTTGGCTGCCCGAGCCGATGCGCCCGCTTCCGCAGGAGCCCGAGGACCGGCTGCGCAGCAGCACCACGTGGCTGGTCGAGACCACGCTGCTCCTGCTCGTGGCGGTGCTGCTGCTCACCGCCACGATCAACGACGTGGCGCGCCAGACCGGCGTCAACGAACGCCTGATCGCCGACCTTGCGACATGGCGCGCGTACACGGGCCACAACTACAAGAACATCGACATCGACCAGCAGCTGCTGGGGCCCTCGAGCGAGCACGAGGTGGTGTGCGGGAACATCAGCCCCGGCCCGCCCAAAGGCCGCACCCAGCTGTGCCTGGTGATCTGGGGCCCGATCCACGGCGGGCGGCGCACCGTGCACGGCGGCTGGTACATCCCGCCCGGCTCCGAAGACCAGCGCGCGGGTCGCTACGGCTGCTTCGGCGCGGGCGCTGAGGGTATCTGCAGCCGATGAGCGCCACCGCGAGCCTCGCGCCGGCGCGCGCGGCCGGGGCCGTGGGGCGCCTGCCGCGCTGGTGGCCGCTCGGTGCCATCCTCGTCGCAGGCGCGGCGCTGCGGCTGGCCACACTGGGGCTGCAGAGCTTCTGGTACGACGAGGCGTTCACGCCCGTCCACGTGCTCCATCCGAGCCTCTTCTCGACGCTCAGCTCGATGGTGCACACCGAGAACTCGCCGCCGGTCTGGTACGTGCTCGAGTGGCTCGACTCGCGCGTCCTCGGCACGGCCGAGGTCGCGCTGCGTCTGCCCTCGGCGCTCGCCGGGATCGCGCTCGTGGCCGTCCTGTACGCGATCGGGCAGGAGCTCGCGGGGAGGCGCTGCGCGATCGCGAGCGCGGCACTCACCGCTGCCTGCCCGCTGTTCGTCTGGTACTCGCAGGAGGCGCGCGTGTACGAGCTGTTCGCGCTCACGGGCGCGGTCTCGCTGCTTTTCTTCCTGCGCGCCGAGCGCGACCCCACGCCGCGCCGGATGGCCGCGTTCGCGCTGGCGTCGGCGCTCGCGCTCGCCACGCACTACTTCCAGGCGTTCATGCTCGTCGGGATGGCGCTGTGGCTGCTGCGCCGTCCGGAGCTGCGCCGCCGCGCGCTCCCCGCGCTCGCGGCGATCGGCGCCACCGGACTCGCGCTGCTGCCGCTCGTGATCGCGCAGGGCGGTCACGGGACGCAGTGGATCGGTCGCTGGCCGCTCGGCGAACGCCTCGCGGCGATACCGCAGTACTACCTGCTGGGAACCTCCGGGGAACCTCTCGGACACGGGGTCGAGCTGCTCGTGGCGCTGCCGCTGCTCGCATGCGCCGCGTTCGGCGTCTGGCGTCTCGCCGATCGCCCCAGCGCGGTCGCGCGCGCCGGGTCCGATGCCGGTGTGGCCGGTGAGCAGGTATCCGCCCCCGCGCCGATGACCGGCGCCTGGACTGTCTCTCCCGCTCGCACCCCCGAGCGGGCGGCGGCGGTGCTCGCGCTCGTGGCGGCATGCGGCGTGGTGATCCCGCTCGTGCTCGTCGCGTTCGGCGCCGACTACCTCGCGCCGCGCAACCTGATCGGCGCGATGGTGCCGGTGACTGCGCTGGTGGCGGTGCTCGGCACGGCGCCTCAGGCGGGGCGCGCGGGGCTCGTGCTGCTCGCCGCCGCCACGGTCGCGTTCGCCGCGATCTCGATCGACGTCAACCTGAGCCCGCGCCTGCAGCGCGGCAACTGGCGTGGTGTGGCGGACGTGCTGCGCCGCAACGACGCCCCGCGAACGCGCGCGATCACCACCGTGGAGCTCGGCGCGGCACCGCTCGAGTACTACCTGCCCGGCCTCGGCAACCTCCGCCGCGGCTCGAGCGTGCGCGTCGACGAGATCGACGAGACGGGCTACGCGCCGCTGCGGCGCTCGGCCGGCGAGCCGCCCGCCCCGGGCTTCTCGCTGCGCGAACGGATCGACACAAACGGCCTTGTCACCTACCGCTTCACCTCAGCTGTCCCGCGTCTCGTCTCCGCGTCGAAGCTGCGGGCACACGTGATCACGCTCGCCCACCCCGAGGTGCTCGTCCCCGCGAACGCTACGGTGCTGCGATGAATCGGGCCCACATGGACGCCATGTGTCTGCAAAAAGATCTAGCGTTCCGAACATGAGCACCTCGACACTCGAGGCTCAGAGCGACGCTGCGCTGGCGCTTGCCAACGCGCGCGATCACCTGCTCGCGCTCCAGGACGGGCGAGGGTGGTGGCGCGCCGAGCTGCAGACCAACGTGACGATGGACGCGGAGGACATCCTCCTGCGCGAGTTCCTGGGCGTCCGCGAGCGCGAGCCCACCGAGCGCTCGGCCGCGTGGATCCGCTCGCAGCAGCGCGCCGACGGGACGTGGGCGAACTTCTACGGCGCGCCCGGCGACCTGTCCACGACGATCGAGTCCTACTGGGCGCTGCGGCTCGCCGGCGATGAGCCGGATGAGCCCCACATGAAGATCGCCGCGCACTTCATCCGCCGCAGCGGCGGCATCGCCCAGGCGCGCGTGTTCACACATCTGTGGCTTGCGCTGTTCGGCCTGTGGTCGTGGGAGCAGGTACCCGCGCTCCCCGCCGAGGTGACGCTGCTGCCGCGGTGGGTGCCGCTCAACGTCTACGACTTCGCGTGCTGGGCGCGCCAGACCATCGTGGCGCTCTCGATCGTCAAAGCGCACCGCCCCGCGCGCGCGCTCCCGTTCGACCTGCAGGAGCTGATGGCCGACGAGCGGAGCTCCGCCGAGCGCGCCGCGCCCAAACGCCGCGCCCTGACGCGGCGGGCGCGAGCGCTCTCGTTGCTCGATCGCCTCGCGCGAGCGTACGAGCGGCGGCCGCTGGCGCCGCTGCGCCGGCTCGCGCTGGCGCGCGCCGAGGGGTGGGTTGTGCGCCGCCAGGAGGCCGACGGCTCGTGGGGCGGCATCCAGCCGCCGTGGGTCTACTCGCTGATCGCCCTGCAGCTCCAGGGCTACCCCATCGATCACCCCGTGATGCGGCGCGGGCTGGAGGGCATCGAGACGTTCATGGTCGAGGACCGCGACGACTCCGCCAGCGTCGGCGCTCCGCCCGGCGCGAGCCGCCGCCTGGAAGCGTGTCAGTCGCCGGTGTGGGACACCGCGCTCGCGATGGTCGCGCTGAGCGACGCGGGCCTTGAGCCCGAGCACCCGGCGCTCGTCGCGGGGGCGAAGTGGCTGCTCGGCGAGGAGGTGGCCGTTCACGGCGACTGGGCGCAGGCGCGCCCCAATCTCGCTCCCGGCGGCTGGGCCTTCGAGTTCGAGAACGTCAACTACCCCGACGTGGACGACACGGCCGAGGTCGTGCTCGCGCTCCTACGCGTCGTCGGCGCCGGTGGCCGATGCGAGGACGCCGCGCTCGATGGGCGCGCGCTGCGGGCGTCGATCGACCGTGGGATCGCTTGGCTCGTGGGCATGCAGAGCGAGGGCGGGGGCTGGGGCGCCTTCGACGCCGACAACACCCGCACGCTGGTGCGCGAGCTCCCGTTCCTGGACTTCGGCGAGGTGATCGACGAGCCGAGCGCGGACGTGACGGCGCACGCACTGGAGATGCTGGACGTGCTCGGCCAGGGCGGCTCGCCTGCGGCGGTCGCCGGGACACGCTGGCTGCTCGATCAGCAGGAGGCCGACGGCTCCTGGTACGGGCGCTGGGGCGTCAACCACATCTACGGCACCGGCGCGGCCGTGCCGGCGCTCGTGGCGGTCGGCCTCGACCCCGCCGAGCCCGCGATCCGGCGCGCGGTGCGCTGGCTCGAACGCCACCAGAACGAGGACGGCGGCTGGGGCGAGGATCCTCGCTCATACGACGACCCGGAGTGGGTCGGACGCGGCGACAGCACCGCTTCGCAGACAGCGTGGGCGCTGCTCGCGCTGCACGCGGCCGGCGAGCACGGGCGGTCTGTGGAGCGCGGCGTGCAGTGGCTGATCTCCACGCAGCGCGAGGACGGCACGTGGGACGAGCCGCAGTACACGGGCACGGGCTTCCCGAGCGACTACTACATCAACTACCACCTCTACCGCCTGAGCTTCCCGCTGATGGCGCTCGGGCGGTGCCTCCAGGAGCCCGAGCAGGGCGCGGGCGAGCAGCGCGACGGGCGCGTGGTGCGCCGCCTGGCGGGCATCCGGGCACGCTCGGGGTGAACGCGGTGGCGCAGCAGCCGCCCGGCGCGCCTGCCGCCGAGGCGGTGATGGCGCGCGCCGCGAGCGAGAACTTCTCGGTCGCCGGGCGGCTGCTCCCGCGGCGCGAGCGCGAGCAGCTGCTCGCGGTCTACGGCTTCGCCCGCCTCGTGGACGAGCTCGGCGACTCGCACGAGGGCGACCGCCTGGCGGCGCTCGACTGGCTGGAGGGCGAACTCGGCGCGGCCTACGCGGGCCGCGCGTCGCATCCCACGATGGTCCGCCTGGGCAACACGCTGGCAGCGCACCCGTTGTCGCGGAGCCCGTTCGCGCGGCTGATCGAGGCCAACCGCGTGGACCAGCGCGTCAGCCGCTACGGCACCTGGGAGCAGCTGCGCTCCTACTGCGCCCTGTCCGCCGACCCCGTCGGGGAGCTGGTGCTGGAGGTGTTCGGCCTCGCGACGCCCGAACGGATCGCGCTGTCGGACTCGATCTGCACAGC
>Ga0187823_10000159_pt1 | contig 15917 bp, 14 predicted proteins | sample NC_wetland_sal_i_12_FD_132968 | JGI IMG/M metagenome (GOLD analysis project Ga0187823, IMG submission 132968) | Wetland sediment microbial communities from Neuse River Estuary, North Carolina, USA - SourceSoil_3 | ecosystem: Environmental > Aquatic > Freshwater > Wetlands > Sediment | place...
CAAATGAGCCTTGGTCCGCACCATCACATCAGAGCGAGAGGCAAACATGGCCCACACTCCTTTCGTGGCGGGATGGTCGCAGGAGCACGAAGAGCGCGAGTCCCAGGGTGATCAGGAGGGCGCCGGCCACCTGGACTTCGGGCGTCCGGAGCAGGACGATCGCGGCGCGAGGAATGGTCTTCAGCGCCTGCGTCGCCAGCCAGAGCTGCCGCGCCAGCGGCACGTAGAAGGCGATCTCGCTCGCGAGCCACTTCGAGCCCGCGGTCACGGCCGAGATGGAGTGATCGATGGCGGACACGATCCAGACGTAGGGATCCGGAACGCCGAGCGCCTGCGCCAGGCGCGCCAGGTTCGCGAGAAGCACGACCGTGAGCGCGAAGGAGACCGCGCCCAGCGCCGCGCCGAAACGCTGCCACCCCGCCGTCAAGAAGCCGCGCGCCCCCAGGACCTCGCGCAGGATGCGCTCCTCCAGAAACGCGGGCGCGGGGAGAAGCGGCATGCGGCGAAGCCGGAGCGTCTGGCGACGATAGTCCTCCAGCGCCAGGCCGCACGAGGCGCACGAGGCGGCGTGGCCCTCGATCACGCGCGCGACCGAGGGCGTCAGAGTGCCGTCGATCAGCGCCAGCAGTTCGCGCTCACAGGCTTCGCAGGAGAGATTCTCTTTCATGGCTTCGTTCCTCGCGCTCCTCGCGCGGTCAGCTTGCGTCTCAGGATTTCGTGTGCCCTGTGGAGCCGGACTTTCACCGTGCCCAGCGGGATGTCGAGCGCCTCGGCGATCTCCTCGTAGGCCAGGTCCTCCCGGTAACGGAGGTAGAGAATCGCCTGGTAGTGCTCCGGCATCTCCGCAACCAGCTCATCGAACCGCTCGACCGAGCGCTGGATCTGGAGCATGGCGTCGGGCCCGGGACTCGGCTCCACCGCCTCCAGCAGCGGGCCTTCGTCCTCTTCGAACAGGTCCTGGATCGAGACCGGCCGGCGCTTGCGGCGCCGGATCGCGTCCAGGGCCAGGTTCGCCGCGATCTTGAACAGCCAGGTCTTGAGCGGCCGCTCCGGATCGTAGGTGTGGAGCGATCGCAGGACCCGGATGAAGGTCTCCTGCGCCACCTCGGCGGCATCCTCGGGATTGCCCGTGATCCGCCATGCCAGGTTCACGACCGGCGTCTGGTACCGCCGTATCAGCTCACGGTAGGCGCGCTCCTCGCGCGCCAGGCATCGCCGGACCAGGTCCCGCTCTTCGGACAACGCAAACCCTCGAGTCCTCGATGCCGCTCAGATTCTGTACGTTTCGGGTCCGTACCAGGTTTCGCCGACCTGAGGCGTCGGGCGCGCAAGCTAGTGGCCTTATCCTCTGTGCGTCAAGGCTTTTCCCTTGACGGGGCCACGCCCGGAACCCTAGCGTCGGGCGCGCCATGACCGAGATCGAGTCGCTATACGCCCGCGAGATCCTGGATTCCAGGGGAATGCCCACCATCGAGGTCGAGGCGGCCCTCCGGGGCGGCGCCATCGGCCGGGCCGCGGTCCCCTCGGGGGCGTCGACCGGCTCCCGTGAGGCCCTCGAGCTTCGGGACGGGGACCCCAAACGCTACCTCGGCAAAGGGGTGGCCAAGGCCGTGGCGAACGTCAACGAGACGATCGCGGGTCACCTGGTCGGCGAGGACGCGGACGACCTGGCCTACCTCGATCATGTCCTGATCGAGCTGGACGGCACCCCGAACAAGAAGAACCTCGGCGCCAACGCCATCCTCGGCGTCTCGATCGCTCTGGCCAAGGCGGCCGCCGAGGCCCACGTGCTCCCGCTCTACCGCTACCTCGGTGGGGCCGGCGCACGGACGCTCCCGGTGCCGCTCATGAACGTGGTGAACGGCGGCGCGCACGCGGACAACAATCTCGACATCCAGGAGTTCATGATCGTGCCGGTGGGCGCCCACTCCTTCTCGGAGGCCCTTCGCATGGGGTCCGAGGTCTTCCACACGCTGAAGAAGCTTCTGCGCGAGAAGGGGCTGGTGACCGCGGTCGGCGACGAGGGCGGCTTCGCTCCGAACCTGGGCAAGAACGCCGAGGCCCTCGAATTCCTGGTGCGCGCGATCGAGAAGGCGGGGTACCGCCCCGGCGAAGACGTGGCCCTGGCCCTCGATGTCGCAGCCTCGGAGCTCCACAAGAACGGCGCCTATACGCTGGACGGCAAGTCCGGGCTCGACGCCCGCGCCATGACGCAGTACCTGGCCGGGCTCGTGGAGCGCTTCCCCATCGTCTCGATCGAGGACGGCCTCGCCGAATCCGACTGGGACGGGTGGAAGCACCTGACCGAGGCGCTGGGCGGCTCGGTCCAGCTCGTGGGGGACGACATCTTCGTCACCAACCCCGAGATATTGAAACGCGGCATCGAGGAAGGGGTGGCGAATTCGATTCTCATCAAGCTGAACCAGATCGGGACCGTGACCGAGACGCTGGACACGATCGAGATGGCCAAGCGCGCCGCCTATACCACCGTGATCTCGCACCGCTCGGGTGAGACGGAGGACACCACGATCGCCGACCTCGCGGTCGCGGTGAACGCGGGCCAGATCAAGACCGGGTCGCTCTCGCGCACGGACCGGGTCGCGAAGTACAACCAGCTGCTCCGGATCGAAGAGCAGCTCGCGGACGAGGCGGTCTACCCGGGCGCGGCCGCCTTCCGCAAGCTGTCGGGCGGATCGCGCGAGACCGCCGGCGCGCGCTGAGGTGAACCGGACCCTCCCGCGATGATGCGATCCCCGTATCAGAGCCCGAAAGAAGCTCCCTCCCGCCGCTATCTCCGCCTGCCCCCCACCGAAATGAAGCGCAAGAGGCGGCGCGTGCTCCTCTGGGGCGCGGGACTGCTCCTGGGATACCTCGTCTACTCCTTCGTGGGCGGGGACGACGGGTTGATCCGCGTCCGGGCGCTCCAGCACGAGACCGCGGCCCTGCGGGCCCGGAAGGTGGCCCTCGCCGCCGAGGCGGACCGGGTGGAGCGAAACCGGAAGGACATCGCGAAGGATCCGCTCCTCACGGAGCGGGTGGCGCGGGAGCGCTTCCACATGGTGAAGAAGGACGAGGTCCTCTACCGCTACCCGGCCGACGAGGATTCGACCAAGTAGCTCCGCTCTTTACAAATCCCCCCGGGTGAGGCAACATACCCGCGCGGGGTGGAGCAGCCTGGTAGCTCGTCGGGCTCATAACCCGAAGGTCAGAGGTTCAAATCCTCTCCCCGCAACCATGAACGCCCCAGGGGCCCGGGACACCGGGCCCCTGTTCTTTTTCTACCTCGTCGGCGCCCCGGTGAGATACGCCGCCACCGACGCGCCCTCCCGCTGCCTCAAGCCTGCGCAGTCCTTCACCTGGTCCTCGGTCTTTGCCAGCTCCAGCTCCGAGCCCGACACCGCGTGCGCGGGGTCCGCGAAGAACTTCTTGGCCGCCTCGAGCCGCTCGAGCGAGCAGCCGCCGGCTAAGTCGGGCATGTAGACCATGAACATGGGCGGCACCTTGGAAGCGATCGTTCCGAAGTTCTCGGACATCCACTTGTAGGGAACGTCCTCGTATTCGATCGAGGCCGCGAGGCCGACGGGGATGGTGAAGAGCTCCTGAGGGCGGAGCGGTCCTTCCAGGGAATACCGGATGGCCTCCTGGACGATCGTGGGGTCGCGGAACCCGCCGAGCGCGCTCAGATAGCGCGCGCGCTCCGCCGGGACCTGGGCGGTCTCGAACCGCTTCCTGTAATCCTGGAACAGCGCTTCGTCGCCGTGGAGGGCCGAGAGCTGGAGCGAGGCGCCGATCAGGGATGGATCGACCGAGCCCGGCGACGCGATGTGCTGTTTCGCGAGCGAATCGCCGAAGGCCAGGGCCCGCGCGTCCTTCCCGTCATCCCCCAGGGTCACGAGAAGCCCCGGACGCGTGAGGGAGACTCCATCCGCCTCTCCCGGCTGCCGCGTCATGCCGATCCGTGCCAGGGCGGGGCCGAGGGTTCGGCGCACGTACAAGGCATAGGGATCCGCCAGCTCCGGGGTCACGAAAACGCGCCGGACAGTGTTCACGCCGTCCTCGAGTGCGGCGGTGATCTCGGTGTCCTTGTCGCCCGCGAACTTGGCGAGGAGACGCATGTAATCGTCGCCGTGGATGAGCCCCGCGTCGAGGAGCGCCGAGATGTTTCCCAGGTACCCGACGCGCTCCACCTCCGTCATGGCTTCCCCCTCCGCGTCGGCGAGCCGGTGGAGCATCTCGGGCGAGACGCTCCAGCGATAATAGCCCGCCGCGTCCCCGTTGAGATTGAGCCAGCGGGGCGGCTTCCCGCCCTCCAGCGTCACGGTCATCTCCGGCTCGCTCAAGAGGACCCTCTGGGTATGCACGGCGCTCCCGTCCGAGTACTTGAGCGCGACCGGAACCTGCCAGAGCTGCTTCGAGGGAGCGGTGACGCCGTAGCCCAGGAACCGCTGCTGGCTCAGCTTCACGCGCCCGTCGGAGAGCATGTCGGCCGAGACGAGCGGGACGCCGCCCTGGTCGAGGAAGCTCGTCATCGCGCCCGACGCGTCCTTGCCCGAGACCTTCGAGAGCGAAGCCCAGAGGTCGGAGCCGACCGCGTTCCCCCACGCGTGCTCTTTCAGATACGCGAGCACCCCGGCACGGAAGGTCTCGGGGCCGAGCCACTGCTCGAACATGGTGAGCACGGCCTGCCCCTTCTGATACGCGAGCTCGTCGGCGGCCTGGAGAAGGTTGTCCATCGCCGCGACAGGGCGGCGGATGGCGCGGGCCGAGAGCCGCGAGTCGGTCCCCATCGCGGTCTGCGTCCGGCGCAGGTCGAGGACGCGCTGCCGGTACTCGGGGTAGACCTGGTCGGAGATCTTGTTGCCCATCCACTCGGCGAACGCCTCGTTCAGCCAGAGGTCGTCCCACCAGTCCATGGTGACGAGATCGCCGAACCACTGGTGCGCGAATTCATGCGCCATGAACACGGAAAGCGTCGAGAGCTGCCCCACGCTGACCGTCTTCGGCTCGACCAGGAGCACGTCGTCGCGGAAGGTGACCGCGCCGGCGTTCTCCATCGCCCCCGGCCAGAACTCCGGCACCGCGATCACGTCCAGCTTCTCGTAGGGGTACTTCGTGCCGAAGTAGCGCTCCAGCGCGGCCAGAATGGGGGGCGCCATCTTCGCGGCCGTGCCCGCCAGCTTGGAGGCGCCCTTCACGGTGACCACGTTCCCGGGAACGGACATGCCGTGGATCGGGACCAGCTCCAGCGGGCCGGTCGCGATCGCGAGGATATAGGAGGGAACGGGCTTCGTCCTTCCGAAGACGACGGTCTTCGCGGTCTTGCCGGGGATGGTCTTCACGATGGGAGTGTTCGAGACCGCGCGGTGCGCATTCGGCACCACCAGGGTGATCTGATAGGGAATCTTGAACGAGGGCTCGTCCCAGCACGGGAACGCCTTCCGCGCGTCGTCCGATTCGAACTGCGTGAAGCAATAGGATTCGCCGCCCGTTTCGAGGCGGTAGATCCCCTCGGCGCGCGTGCTGAAGTCGTTCGTGAAGTCCACGTCCATCGAGTAGGCGCCCGGCGCGAGCGGCGTCTTGGTCCGCACCGTGACCATGGTCGGCGCCGCCTGGTCATGGGTCGAGGGCACGATCCCCTTCGCGTTCCGGAGCGTCAGGCTGCGAAGGGTGAGCCCCTCCGAATGGAACTGGAAGGAATCGACGGCGGTGACCACGTGAAGATCGATATGGGCGGAGCCCGAATACGAGGGCTTGCGCGCGTCCAGGTTCAGCTTGAGCCGCTCGGAGGTGGGAAGGACGTCCCGGAGCAACCGCCCGGAGCCTGAAGCCAGGGCGGTGGTTGCGGGCATCGAGAGCGCGAGAAGCAGGATGACGCCTGGGATCAGAGCGTACAGACGTACGGACCGCATAGACCCTCCTGGAAGGACCGCCGGCACTGAAGAGGTGTTGAAGCACTGCCAAACCGCGCTAGTATCAAAGACACTACCATGAGGCTTCACCCGTTCGAACACGCACGCCGCCTCGCTTCGGGGACCGCGGCGACGATGGGTCTCCTGGCCCTCCTCGCGATCGCCCCGCCCGCGGACGCCACCGTGAACACGGTGAGCGTGTCACCGCCCGCGCCGGCTCCGTGCGATTCCGTCACGATCACGGTTTCGGGGAATCTCCCCGACAATTGCTTCGAGATCGTCGGAGCCACGATCCGCGGGCCGGAGTTCCTGCCTTGCGCGAGACCGATTCCTTGCCCTCCGAGGTTCGTGGTCGAGGTCACGGTCCGTGAGCCCAACCTGGCCATCGAGAGACCCTGCGTTCTCACGTCCCCGTACACGCGCTCCTTCAACGTGGGGAAGCTCCCCACCGGTCCGTACGACGTCCTCGCCCATGAGCGGGTGATTCCCTTCTCGCCCGACTCCACGGACTCGATGGTTTCCGAAAGCTTCGCGAGCGGGAGCTTCACCGTGGGACCCGATTCGATCTGCACCGGGACGCCCGGGTGCTTCCTCCTCGGCGTCGTGCCGGACCCCCCGGACGGGAGGATTCCGGTCGATCCTCCCCCGTGCACCGCCTCCGCGCCTCCCGGGGGAACCGCGTGCCTCGATCTCGCGCTCACGAACTCCCGGGTCCTGGGTGGATTACAGGTCACGCTGGACATTTCGTCGCCCGATTCGTCGGCCTCACCCGACGCCATCCTCCATCCGGTCTCGGTCGACCCGGTCGGCCGCGCCGCGGGATTCCAGGCAGGCTGGACGGCCGATGGATCGCGGACGAAGCTCCTCCTCTACTCGTCGAGCGGGGCGTCCATCACGCCCGGTTACGGCCCGGTGGTACGCATCTGTTACTCCGTCGCGCCCGGCACCGTTTCACAGAAATTCCTCGTCCTCCCGACCGCGGCCATCGCCGCCGACCCCGCGGGCGACTCCATTCCGCCGTGCCCGACGTTCGCGATGATTCCTCCCGGGGTCATCTGCGTCGGGGCCCGGACCTGCGACGTGAACGGGGACGGTGTGTCCGATGTCCTCGACATCATCCGCATCGTACGGTGCGCCCTGGGAGGCGGAGCCGGCAGCGACTCCATCCCGGCCTGCCCGGATTCGATCGCCGCGCGGGCGGACTGCAACGGGGACGGCGCGGTCGACATCCGCGACGTGATCTGCTGCGTGCGTAAGATCCTCGGGACGCTCGGCTTGCGTGCGCCCACGCCATTCTCCGTGCCGGCCGTGGGCCGGACGACCCAGGGAAACCAGATCGGATTCGAGGGGCCCATCCGCTGGATCGACGCCGTGGACGGCCTCGCGACGGTTCAGGTGGACACGGCGCCGGACTGGGGAGGTTCTCAGTTCTCGGTCAGCCCGGGAGGCGCGGGCGTGAGGGTCCGGGACATGAAGCTGATCGCGGCAGACACGCGCGACCAGCTGGAGTGGGACGTCGACGGAGAAGGGACCGCGCGCGCGATCCTCTACACGACGGCGGGCACGGCCCGTGCCCAGGCCGCCGACCGGATCCAGGTTTCCCTGGAGCGCGTGGCGTCAGGGGCGTCCCAGGGCACGCTCCGGCTCGGCGACGTTCTGGCCGGAACCGCGGCGGGGCTTGCGGCACCGGTCTCCACGACCAACCCGTCGCTGGATATCACCGGCGCTCCCCCAAGGGTCCCGGCGCTTCTCGCCGCGCGGCCCAATCCGACATCGGGTGTTACGGAGGTCGGGTTCTCGCTGCCCACGGAAGCGCGCGTCACCCTTCGCGTGTACGATATTGCGGGGCGGCTGGTGCGCACACTTGCCGAGGGGCCGACCACGGCGGGCGTACATCGCACCCGTTGGGACGGACTGGACGCGCGCGGACACGCCGCGAGATCGGGGATCTACTTCGCGAAGCTCGAGGTGGGGAAGACGCTCCAGTCGGAGCGGATCTTGTTGTTGCGCTAGACTGCGAGCATGCACGCGCCGGGTCCCGTCGCTCAGTTCCTGATCTACATCCTCCTGATGCTCGCGCCGCTCTGGCTCCTCGGATGTTGAGCGGCGCGGGCTAGGACCCGATCGGCTCCCACGCTCCCGACTGATCGCTCAGCCGGGCCGCGTCCAGTACCCTCTGGATCTCCACCCCGTCGCGGAAGTCGGGGCTCGCGGGCTTTCCGTCCTGGATCGCGGCGCGGATCATCTCCAGCTTGACGAGGAACGGCGCCAGGAGCGCCGCGTCGGGCGTCGGCGTCAGGGCGAGGTCCTCCGGGATGGGAATCGCCTCGTGGGATCCGTCCTCTCTCGGCCGCCCGAGCCGGTACCCGTCGAGCACCGTCAGCTGGTCGGCCGAGCCCAGCACCTCCATGCTCTGCCCGCGGACATGCGCGCCCCCGAACAGATCCACCAGCCCGCGCGCCCCGCTCTCGAACCGGACCGCCAGCGTGAACGTGTCGTCGGCGGTGATGCCCGCCAGGGCGGGCGGCGAGTCCGCCGACTCGGCGGCGAGCGTGCGGAGCGAGCAGAACACACTCCGGATCGGACCTCCCCAGAGGATGAGCTGGTCGATGTGGTGGGAGCCCAGGGCGCCGAGATAGCCGCCCCCTCTCCTCTTCTCGGTGAGCCACGTGAGGCGGCGCTTGGGATTTCGGGCCCATCCGGGAATCCGGTCCCGGATCGTGATGTGCTCCACGCGCCCGAGGGCGCCTTCGCGGATCTTCCGGGTCAGGGTCTCGCGGGCCGGATAGTGGCGAAACTCGTGGTTCACCACGTTGACGCGGCTCTTGGCGCCCGCGAGGGCGGCCAGCTCGCGGGCCTCCGGCACGTTCATCGCGAAGGGCTTCTCGCAGAGCACGTGCCGTCCGCGCTCGAGCGCGGCCCGGGCCATGGGATAGTGCTGGTCCACCGGGGTCGCGATCGAGACCAGATCCGCATCCACCTCCTCCAGCATCCGCTTCCAATCGTCGGTCGCGTAGGGAATCGAGAATTCCGAGGCGACCCGCTTCGCGTTCTCGAGCGTTCCGCTCGCCACGCCCGAGAGAGCGAAGGCGCCATGACGGGCGAATCCGGGCGCATGGACCAGCGACCCGAAGCCTGTGCCGATGAGGAGGACGCGGATAGGGGGATGGGACATGGGGCGGGATCATAGCAGGCCGCGCGGAATCGCGCTGGCCCGCCGCGCCCGGTGCCACGATAATGGCGCGGAATGAATTCGACCGAAACGCCGCCGCGCTTCCTCTGGGGGGCGGGCACGTCCGCGCACCAGGTCGAGGGCGGCAACGACCGGAACGACTGGTGGGATTGGGAAGGGCTTCCCGGGAAGATTCGAGACGGCGATCGTTCGGGCGCGGCGTGCCTCGGCTGGCAGCGCTACGAAGAGGATCTGGACTTCCTCAAGTCGCTCGGCCTGGACGCGTATCGCTTCTCGCTCGAGTGGAGCCGGATCGAGCCCGAGCCCGGGCGTTACGACGACGCGGCGCTCGAGCACTACCGCCGCGTCCTCCTCGCCTGCCGCGCGCGCGGCATCACGCCCATGGTGACGCTCCATCATTTCACGAATCCGCGCTGGTTCGCCGCCCTCGGCGGCTGGGAGGCGGGCCGGAACCTCGCGCACTTCGTCCGGTACGCGCGCCTCGCCGGCGAGCGCTACGGAGACCTGGTCGATCTGTGGATCACGATCAACGAGCCCGAGGTGCTCGCGCTGCACGGCTACGACGAGGGCCGCTGGCCTCCGGGCGTCCGGGACCGCTCGCGCGCGCTGGTCGTCATCGCGAACCTGCTCGAGGCGCACGCGCTGGCTTCGGCGGCGCTCCGCGAGTCGGATCGGGTCGACGCGGACGGGGACGGGCTGGCGGCGCAGATCGGGGTCGCGAAGCACTGGGCCCTGCTCGAGCCGCTCCGGCCGTGGATGCCTCTGGAGCATCTCTCCGTGGGGATCCAGCATCATGTGTTCAACATCGCGATCGCGCGCGCGCTTCGCGGCGATCCGATCGACCTCTCCATTCCGGGCGCCCGCCCCGTGCGGCGGCGCGTCGACGCGCTCCGCGGCTCGTCCGATTTCCTGGGCGTGAACTATTACACGCGGTGGATGGTCAGCATGTTCGGGACCGAGCCGCGCGTGGCGAGGCCGGGCGCCACGGTGAGCGATCTCGGCTGGGAGTTCTACCCGGAGGGTCTGGAGAAGGCGCTCGTGAGCTGCAGCGAGTTCGGGCTTCCCCTCTACGTCACCGAGAACGGGATCGCCGACGGAAACGACAGGCTGCGTCCCGCCTTCATCCGGGAGAGTCTCGCGGCGCTGGATCGCGCGCGAGGACGAGGCGCCGACGTGAGGGGGTACCTTCACTGGTCCCTGCTCGACAACTTCGAGTGGGACGACGGATATCAAGGGCGGTTCGGCCTCTGCGCTGTGGACTTCGATAAGCCGGATCGTCCGCGGGTTCCCCGTCCCAGCGCCCAGGTCTACGCGGAGGAGTCGGCGCGGCGTAGGATCGCCCCCCCGTGACCCGGAAGCCACGCCGGCGCGCCGCGTGCCGCACGCTCCCGCACCGAACAGAACTTGGTCGGCTTTCTAACTCCCTCCGACCCAAGCCACTACGAGGCTTAGGCCCGGCGACCTCGCTGGCATGCGGGTTGCAATACGTAGGGCCCGGACGGGGTTCTCACCCGCTGCACATGCATTGGGGAATGTTCGCAAGGAGGAATCCATGAGCCGGTTATCTCTGTGGATGGCGTGTTTGGTCATGGCGCTCTCGCTCAGCATGCCTGCTTCGAAGGCGAGCGCGCGCACGGACGTCTCGATCAACCTGCGTCTCGGTGATCCGTATCGGGGACCCCAGCTCGTGTTCCAGAGCGAGCCCGACGTCGTCGTGGTGCCCGGAACCCGGGTCTACTGCGTGCGCAATTACGACTACGACATCTACCGGTACGGCAGCTACTGGTACTACAACTACGATGGCGGCTGGTACCGCTCGCGCCGCTACGACGGACACTTCACGTATGTGGGACCCCGCGCCGTCCCGCGCTCGGTAGCCTATGTGCCCGTCGAGTATCGCAGGCACTGGGGCGGTGGAACCGGCCGCGCGTACGCGCACCAGATGGCGAGAGACAGGCGTGAGGATAGACGTGAGGACAGACGCGCGGACAGACGCCACGACAACGGCCGCTGGCATGACGACAAGGGCAACCATTGAGGCGATGACGTAGGCGCTTCATTATTGCCGAAGCATGGATGGGGGTCCCGAAAGGGGCCCCCATTTCTTTTTCCCACCTGTCTCGACGAAGCACAGTACTGACACCGAATGGTACGCCGAGTACACAGGCCGCCGCCTCGCTGGATCCTCAACCGCATGCGCTTGGTCCGATTACAGACATTGGAAGCACTGGCACGGGCATTGCACTTCAAGCCCGCATGGATCGAAAGGAGGCTCCCATGAAACGCTTATCGATTTGGACTGTGTGCGCGGGTGTCATTCTTCTACTGGGCGCGACTCAACCCGCTCAAGCGAAGACCAGCGTGTCGATCGGGCTTCACTTCGGTGATCGATACGACGGCCCCGAGCCGTACTGGCGCGGGGCGCCGGACGTAGTCCTCGTTCCCGGCACGCAGGTCTATTACGTCCAGGACTCGGACTACGACGTCTATCGCTACGGCCGGTTCTGGTACTACAACGCTGACGGCGGCTGGTATCGCTCACGCAGCTATCGCGGCCCGTGGATCTATGTCGGGTACGAGTCCGTTCCCCGGCAGATCGCGGTTGTGCCCACGAGCTATCGCCGGCACTGGAGCCAATTCCGGGATGTTCGCTATCGCAACACGTACTCCCGCGGGGACCGCGGCTCGCGCGACCGGAACAACAACGATCGGAACGACAACGATCGTCGTGCGGACTGGAGAGATCAGAACCGATAGTTCTCACCGCCGCGTCTCGGGGGTCGAGCATGGCTCCGGGGCGCGGCACCTACGAGGAAGCGAGGGGCTTCGAACGCTGAAGCTCCTCGTTTTATTTTGGGGCGCGGCCGGGTCTACGCCCGCCCGCGATTCACGAGCCAGATCCCGAGCAGGATGACCGCCCCGCCAAGCATCGTTCCCAGACGGATGGGCTCGTGCAGCATCCAGGCGGCCACCCCGACCGTTACCAGCGGCTCGAGGTAGAAGAGGGCGCCCACCCTCGAAGCGGGCAAGCGCTCGAGCGCGTCGTAGAAGAACACGTACGCGACTCCGGAACAGGCGACCCCGAGGAAGAGCACCGCCCAGAGGCCCGATGTCGAAAGAGCACCCATCCCGTGAAATCCCGATTGGGCCACGAAGAGGACGGTGGTGAGCGCCCATCCCAGGAGCATCACGTAGAACATCATGAGCGCGGCCGGGTGCGACCTCAGTCCCCGCCGGGAGAGCACCGAGAAGACCGCCCAGTTCAGGGTGCTGATCAGGATGAGGGCATCGCCCGGCGCGCCCAGGCGCCCGACGACGATGGCGTGCGGATCCCCGCGCGCCACCACGAGCAGGACGCCGAAGGAGGCCATCACGATGCCCGCGACACCGGCCCATCCCACGCGCTCGCCCAGGAACAGCCTTCCCAGGATTGCGATGAAGAGCGGGGTGGAGGCGATGATCCAGCCCGTGGTGGTGGCCTGCGACGTGACGAGGGCGTTGGACTGGAGCCACTGATGGAAGGTGATGCCGAGGAAGCCGAGCAGGAGGAAATAGGCGAGGTCCCGGCCCGGGACCGGTCGGAACTGCCGTCGCGCCAGCACGAAGATCCCCAGCACCGGGATCCCCAGGGCGAAACGGGTCCACACGAGCGCCACGGGGGCCACTTCCCGAAGCGCGATCTTCGTCGCGACGAACGAGGCGCCCCACACCGCGACCGCGAAGGCGGCCTTGAGCAGAGCCACCGCGCTCGACAGATTTCCGCTAGGATCGCGTGGAGAGGGGGGACTCGCCATGACTCAGACGCAGCTACTCAAGAAGATCCAACGCGCCAACTGGCGCTCGCTCCAGAAACTCGTCCGGCGGGCGTACCAGGAGGGATTCAGCGCGGGGCTCGCCCGCGCCCACGGAGCCGGACGCCGCGGCCGGACCATCCGAGGGGATGCCCGGGTGGAGGGCCTGGTGCGCCGGATCGAGCGGCACTTCGGCCTCGACCGCTATGCGTTCGAGGTGCGTGTGGTGCACGCCGGGTCGGGCCGCAGGATTCCCGCCCGCGATCTCTTGGTGAAGTACCTCATCGAGGACTGAAAGCGGGGTCTAGCGAAGCGGCCGGAGAATCTGGCTGAAGCGCGGCCAGTTCCGATCGCCGTCCCAGGAAAAATAGCGGAAGATGGCCTTTCCCCGGATCAGGTCCACGGGAAGCGGGCCCCAGAAGCGGCTGTCGAGGCTGTTGTCCCGGTTGTCCCCCATCATGAAGATGGTCCCCTTCGGCACGACCATCGGCCCGAAATTATCGCGCACGGATGCCTCGCGGGGGATGATGCGGTCGTCTTCGTGGATGACGTAGGGCTCGTCCTGCCTGACCCCGTCCACGTACAGGACCTTGTTCCGGATGGCCACCGTCTGCCCCTCCACGGCCACGCATCGCTTGATGAAGTCCTTCCTGAGATCGACCGGGTAGCGGAACACGATGATGTCGCCCCGCTGCGGCTTCCGGAAGCCCGGGAAGCGGTGGTGCAGGAGATGCGTATTTCCCAGGCCCAGATCGATCTCGGGCCCGTAGAGCATCTTGTTGATGTAGATATAGTCGCCGACGAGAAGGGTGCGCTCCATGGAGCCGCTCGGGATCTGGTACGCCTGCGCCACCATGCTGCGGAAGATGAGAACGGCCAGGATCCCGATCGAGAGGGACTTCACCCACTCGCGGAGCTCGGACTTCTTCCTGCTCTTGTCGGCGCCCTTCTGTTTCGAGCTCATTTCATGACTCCATGACCTTGGCTGCTACCCGTGACGCCGGGGTCGGTTCCCGCCCCGCGCGGGCGGGATCGGCGGGGACCGACGCGCCCGAGATCTCCTCCGATCCGGAGGCGCCGGCGGCGGCGGAACGCTCCTCCCACCAGTCCTCGATGCGCGGGCCCGCCCAGAAGGCGAGCAGCGTGATCACGAACCCGGCGAGGATGTCCACGACCCAGTGGTGGCGCAAGTATACCGTGCCGAGGACCAGTCCGGTGGCGAAGGGAAGCTGGACCCAGGCGAACCAGCGCTGGTAGCGCCACGCCAGGAGCACCGCGAGGAGGGCCAGGGCGCAGTGGAGCGAGGGGAACGCGCCGTAGGCCGTGAGCGGGATCGCGGCCGCAGCGGTCCGGGTGTAGTCGAGGAGGGCCAAGCCGTGGAGCGGCACCGAGTAAGCCCCCGGGATGAAGAGCCGCGGGGCGGAGGCGGGCCACGCCACGTAGCCGATGTAGCCCAGATAGAGGCAGAGCACGACGGTGACCATGGTGTAGCGGAAGGCCCGGTGATCTTTCCTGAGATAGAGAATGAGCCCCAGCACCGGAGCGAGCACGTAGAAGAGCCAGTAGCAGACGGTGAAGAGGTCCGTCAGGGCCGGAGTGATGAAGCGCTCCGCCCAGATGGTCGGCTCGAGCCCGAACAGGGCCACGTCCCAGCGGTAGAGCGCGGCCGTGATGTCGGGGGCATGGAAGAAGTGGATCAGGTCGTGGAGGCTCACGTAGATGTTCGCGCAGAAGACGAAGGGCATGGCGTCGCGGACGAACCTCCACCGGGGCTTCAGGCGGAGCAGGGCCAGGAAGAACGCGGTCGCGGCCAGGAGCGCCACGAGGCGCGGGAGCGCCAGCGGATAGGCGGCGGCCGGACCCGACAGCGTGTCGGCATGGGTCGCGCTCATGCGCGCCAGGGTGAACGCCATGGGGACGAAGAGGAGAAACGTGAAGAACTCCTCGGGGCGGAGCGCGAACACCGCGCGGCGGAGCTGATGCGCGATTCGTCTCACGCGGCCGCCCTCGCCTTGAGCCGCACCCTCGCGTCCAGCGCCACACAGGGGGTCTCCCCGTGGAAGACGAGCACGGGGTTCAGGTCCATCTCCACGACCTCCTCCTGCTCGGTGGCGAGCCGCGAGATGCGGTGCAGGAGATCCACCACGGAGGCCACGTTCGCCTTCGGAGCGCCGCGATAACCGTCCAGCAGGGGAAATCCGTGGATCTCGCGCACCATCTCCTCGGCATCCCGGTCGGTGAGCGGCGCGACCCGCACCGACACGTCGCGCAGAAGCTCGGCGGCCACGCCGCCCAGGCCGAACAGCACGATGGGCCCGAACGTCGGGTCGCGCGTCACCCCGGCGATCGTCTCCACCCCGCCCTGGATCATGCGCTCGACGGTGACTCCCTGGAACCGCGCGTCCGGATTGGAGCGGGCGAGCGCGGCGCGGATCTCGTCGAATGCCCGGGCCGCCTCTTCCTCGGTCTTCAGATTGAGGCGCACGCCCTGGACGTCGGTCTTGTGGAGAACGTCAGGGGAATGCACCTTCATCACGATGGGAAAGCCGATGCTCTTGGCCACCGACGCCGCCTCACCTCGATTCGCGGCCGGCTTGGCGCCGCTGGTGCGGATTCCGTAGGCGCGGAGAAGATCGTCCAGGGCGGGCCCCGCCATCCAGCGCGATTCCTCCGGCTTCGCCCCCTCGAGCGCCTTCGCGATGACCCCACGGGCGCGCTCGGTCTCGACGCCCGAGATCGCGGCCGTCTTCCCCGGCGGCTTGTTGCGCCACACGCCGTAGGCGACCACCCGGGCCAATGTCCGCGCGGCGGCCTCGGGGAACGCATAGGAGGGAATGTGCCCCTCCTGGAGCGAGCGGAGGCTCTCGGGGACGCCGTGGCTTCCCATGAAGCACGAGAGCACCGGCTTCTTGCTCCCCGAGGCGCCGGCGAGAATCGCGCGCGCGACGTCCGGGGCGCCGGTGACCAGGGGAGGCACGAAGATGACGATCACCGCGTCCACGTTCTTGTCCGCGACGAGCAGGC
>Ga0187823_10000161_pt1 | contig 15856 bp, 12 predicted proteins | sample NC_wetland_sal_i_12_FD_132968 | JGI IMG/M metagenome (GOLD analysis project Ga0187823, IMG submission 132968) | Wetland sediment microbial communities from Neuse River Estuary, North Carolina, USA - SourceSoil_3 | ecosystem: Environmental > Aquatic > Freshwater > Wetlands > Sediment | place...
GCCGAGGCGGCGATCCGCGCCACGCTGTGCCGGAGCAGAGTGGGCGTCCTACCGGGCACGGGCCCGGGCTATGCGCTTGGGCGACGCGGTCTCGAAGCGCCCGCGCGCCAGCGCGGCGAAGTCCGGCACGCGCCGCATACCGCCGCGGGGCCGGCGGACGATCGCGGGCTGTCCTGGAGGCAGTGCTGCGAGCCGCTCACCGATGTCCGTTTCCCGGAGGTGCGCGGCAACGCTCGCCGCGGCGGTGGTCATGACGTCGTGCCGGCGCCGGCGGTTCATGAGGTTCGAGCCCATCGCGTCCAGGTCATGGACGGTCGGCTGGATCAGGATCGGCTCGATCCCGCAGGCGCGCAGCCGGCGCGCCTCGTTGCCCAGGCGGCGGCCGGCGTTCCGTCGGATCGCATACGCCGCGCGCTCCCCCAGCGTGCGCGGGGCGCCGGCGTGAAGCGAGGACATGGGGTTCAGCACCACGACCATGTCGAGCGGCGCGTCCACGAGCACGTCGACATTGGAGACCGACCGCAAGCCGCCGTCTACATACGCATGTCCGTCGATCTCGACGGGCCGGAAGAACCCCGGCACGGCGCACGAGGCGGCGACTGCGTCGGCGAGGTCGGCGGCCGGCGCGCCGTCATCGCCGAAGCGGACGAGCCGACCACTGCCGTACTCGACGGCCATCGACCAGAAGTTGGGGTGTGGTGCCCATCCCTCCGGACACACTCGACGGATCGTGTTCTTCAGCGGCTCGGTCGAGAAGGGTCCCCGGGGCAGCCACGCGGCGACGAGCGTGGCCGGCGAGTGGCGGTACGGACGCGCGAGGGACGAGGCGGCGAGCCGCAGCGAGCCGGGGCCGAGCGACGGCGGCCCAACGTGCAGCCGGTAGCTCGCCCCGCCCGCCGCGCGGTGGGACTCCGGGGGGAGATCCTCCGCCCCGTCCGGCGGGGGGCGCTCTCCGGCGGAGTAGCCGACCATGAACCACGGCGGGACGCCGCACGCGAGCAGCCCCCCGACCATCGAGCCGGCGGATGTACCGACGATGTGCTCGGCGCTGCCCGGATCCCAGCCGGTCTCGGTGCAGATCGCGTGCAGCGCACCCGTCAGCCAGGCTCCGCCCAGGACGCCCCCTGCGCCGAGCACGAGGCCCACGCGCGGTGGGCGCCCGCGTCGGACCTTGATGGCGTGAGTCGAGGCCATCTGAGCGGAGGCTAGGCGCCGCGGCCCACGGCCCGCGCGGTCTCTCGCTCACTCGGGATGCGCGCGAGCAGTTCCGCGATCGCGTCCTCGATGCCGCTCGCCAGCACGTCGATGTCGGGCGCCAGGTCGAAGTCGCCGGTGATCCCGAACGTGCAGGTACCCGCGTAGGAGAAGATCGCCACGCCGATCGCGACATGCCCGCCGAGCGGCACGTAGGGGAACGCCTCGACCATCCGCCGCCCGCAGGCGTGAAGCACGACGCGCGGCCCGGGCACGTTGGTGGTGACCGTGTTCACCCCTCGCTGCGGCAGGCGCGTTGCCAGCCGCTCCCCCAGCGAGAGCAGCAGCGGCGGAGTCGCGACGTCGGCGAGCGCGACGAGCGCTTCGCCGGCTTCGGCCTCGTGCGAGGCCTTCAGCTCGGCCATCTGGCGCGTGACCGCCTGCAGGCGCGACACGGGATCGACGGTCTCGACGGGCAGGTCGGCGAACATCGCAGTCACGCGGTTGTTCAGCTCGCCGTGCTGCTCCTCGGCGCGAGCCGAGACCGGAACGAGCGTGCGGACGGGACGGTCGAGGCTCTCGCCCCGGGCCATGAGCAGGTCGCGGAAGCCGCCCGCGATGCAAGCCAGGACCACGTCGTTGACGGTGCCGCCGTGGGCGCTTCGCACCAGCTTCACGTCCCGCAGCGAGGTGCGGGCGAAGGTCCAGCGCCGGTGGGGGCCGATCGGGCCGTTCAGCGACGACGCCGAAGGTGCGAACGTGCTGCCGTAGCCGCGCAGCCCCTGCGCCGCTTCATAGGCGCGGCCCGGCAATCCGCGCGGTGCCCGGAGGGCGGCGGCGCCGACGTGTGCCGGGATCATGAGGTTGCCGGCGAGCGCCCCCGCCCACAGCCGCGCGGCTCCGGGGCCGGGCCGTGGACGCCATGGCGTCGGCCGCGGCGGCCGGGCGCGCGGGTCTCGGTCGAGCAGCACGCTCAGCAGGTCGCTGCCGGCGACGCCGTCGACGAGCGCGTGATGCATCTTCGAGATGAGCGCCCAGCGCCCGTCGCCCACGCCCTCCACGAGCCACATCTCCCACAGGGGCTTGTCGCGGTCGAGCTGCTGGGACATGACCCGTCCCACGAGGCGGCGCAGCTCCTCCTCGCCGCCGGGCGCCGGGAGCACGGTGCGACGCAGGTGGTAGTCGAGGTTGAAGTGCTCGTCGTCGACCCAGACGGGGCGGCCGAGGCTCAGCGGCGGGCGCCTGATCGTCTGCCGGTAGCGGGGGACGAGCGGCAGCTTGCCGAGCACCCATCTGGCAGCCTCCTCCCGAGGGGGCGGTGGGCCCTCGAAGATGCCGATCGAGCCGATGTGCATGTGGCTGACGCTGTCCTCCACATCGAGGAAGCTCGCGTCGAGGGCATTCATGTGCTGCACGTCGCCTCCCGGGCCTCGATTGCGCGCCGCAGCGTGACCGGCGCCTCATCTCCGACGCTAGCCGCCGGGGGGCGCCGCGGCATCGCGGGGCAGTACGGACCCGGCACCGGGAAAAGCCCGGTCGGGGAGCGTGAGTCCCGCCGGGCGAGTCGAGGAGGACCAACATGGCGGTCGAGCGGATGGACAACACGGGCATCCTCGTCGAGGACCTCGAAGGGACGCCGGCTCAGCCTGATTCGGTGAATCGCCCTCCGGCGGCGCGCAGCTGCGCGTGAGTTCCGCGTTCGAGAACGCGCCCGCGGTCGAGCACGACGATCTCGTCGAAGTCCTCGAGCCCGCTCAGCTCGTGCGTGATCAGCAGCACGGACCGCCCCGAGAGCGCCGCGAGCAGGTCTTTCAGCAACGTCTCGCCGGTCGCGCGATCGAGGTGCTCGGTGGGCTCATCGAGGATCAGCACCGGGAAGTCCCTGAGCAGGGCCCGCGCGAGCGCGATCCGCTGCCGCTCGCCGCCCGACACGCGCGCGCCGTGTTCGCCGAGGTCGGTCTCGAGGCCCGCCGGCAACGACGCCGCCCACTCGTCCAGCCGCGCACCCGAGAGCGCCTCGCGCAACTCGTCGTCGCTCGCCGCGGGACGCGCCAGACGCAGGTTGGCAGCGAGGGTACCCGCGAAGATGTGGGGGTCCTGCTCGATCATCCCGACCTGGCCACGCACGGTGTCGCCCTCCACCTCGACGAGCTCGACGCCGTCGAGCGTGACCGACCCCTCCTCGTATTCGAGGAACCGGGTGAGCACCCATCCGAGCGTGGACTTGCCCGCTCCGCTGGCTCCGACGAGGGCGACGCGATGACCTGGAGCGAGGTCCAGGTCGAGGCCGTCGAGTGCCCAGCGGTCCCGGCCCGGATAGCGGCAGCGCAGTCCTCGTATCGCGATCGACCGTGTGCCGGCTGCGGGCAGGGCGGCGGGGCTACCGCTGACGTGCACGGGGATCGGGGCATCCATCACCGCGCCGAGTCGCCTGCCCGACCGGCGCACGCCTTCGTACACCTGCGCCGCACCCGGCAGCGGGCTGACGAGCTCGAAGGCCGCGAGCGGCACGAGCGCCAGGCCGGCTAGCAGCACGGGCTGGAGCCTGCCGTCGGCGACCGCGGCGACCCCGACGATCAGCGACCCCCACATCGCCAGGCCGCCCACCGCCGTGGTGAGCCCGTCGCCGATCCCCGCCGTCCGTGCTTCCGCGCGGCGGAGCGAGGCGAGGTGTGCGTCGAGCTCGCGTACGCGCTCGAGCGACGAATCGATCGCCCCGTTCACCGTCAGCTCGTCGGCGCCTGCGAGCGTGTCGACCACCGCGCCCGTCAACTCGGAACGCGCCGTGACCGCGGCCCGTGCAGACCGTCTCGCGAGGAGCCGCGTCGCCGCCGGAACCGCCGCGCCCGCGAGGGCGAGCGCCACGAGCAGGATCAGTCCCGCGCTCGGCAGCACCAGCGCGACGCCAAGGGCGGTGGCCACGCCGACGATAACCGCGATCGCCAGCGGCTGGAGCACCCGCAGCCATAGATCCTGGACGCTGTCCACGTCGTGCACGAGGCGCGCGAGCAGGTCTCCGTCCCGGAACGCGCGCAGGCCGGTGGGTGCTAGCCGCTCGAGCCGGTCGTAGACCCGCACGCGCAGTCCTGCGAGCACCCGCAGGACGCCGTCGTGGGCGACGAGGCGTTCGCAGTAGCGGAGCAGCGCACGGCCGAGCGCGAAGAACTGGACTCCCACGATCGCCAGCGCGAGCGCCGACTCGCCGGGCCGCTGCGCCGCGCGCGAGATCAGCCAGCTCGAAGCCGCGATCAGCCCGACCGCGCAGCCCATCGCGCCGACTCCGAGCGCGGCGCCGGCGGCGAGACGCAGCAGGACCCGTCGCGACACCCCCGCCACCATCCACCCGACCGCGCCCGCCCCATCGCGTCGCCGGATCGCCTTCGCTGCGACGTTCATGCGAGCACCTGCGCGGGCGCGAGGTCCACGATGTCGTCGCACAGCTCGAGCAACGCGGGTCGATGGGCGACGATCACGGCGCTGCGCCCCCGCAGCGCGCGACCGAGCGTCCGGAGGACCGTCCGCTCCGTCGCCGCGTCCAGGCCCGCCGAGGGCTCGTCGAGCAGCACGAGCGGCGCGTCCCGCAGCAGCGCGCGTGCGAGCGCGAGGCGCCGGCGCTCACCCGATGAGAGCCCGTGGCCTCCGTCGCCGAGCACCGAATCGACTCCGCCGGGAAGGTCTCGGACCGTCTGCAGCAGACCCACCGAGTCGAGCACCGCGAGCACCTCCTCCTCGCCGGCGGACGGTCGCCCTAGCCGGACGTTCTCGAGGATCGAGGCGTGAAACAGGCGCGGCTGCTGCGGCACCCACGCGATGCGTGAGTGCCACGAAGGGAGGTCGAGGTCCGAGATCTCGACGCCGCCGGCGCGGGCGCAGCCGAGGTCTGGTCGCGCGAGGCCGAGGATCACCGCGAGCGTGGTCGACTTGCCGCATCCACTGGGCCCGACCAGCCCGAGCACCCGGCCGGGGCTCAGGGAGAACGTGGCTCCGCTCACCGCGGGCTCGACGCGATCGGGGTAGGTGACGCTCACGTCCTCGAGCGCGATCGCGGGGATCGCCGGATGGCGCGGGAGCCGACGGCTGCCGGGCGCAGGCCGGGGCGCGTCGATGATCGAGAACGCCTGCTCGGACGCGGCCACTCCGTCCGCGCTCGCGTGATAGCTGGCGCCCAGCCGGCGCAGCGGCAGATACGCCTCCGGCGCGAGGATCAGCGCGAACAGGCCGGCGCGGTAGGCGAGCGTGCCGTCGAGCAGGCGGATGCCGATCGCCACAGCCACGAGCGCGACCGAGATGCTCGCGACGAGCTCGAGGATCAGCGAGGACAGGAACGTGACCCTCAACGTCGCGATCGTGGTCGTGCGGTAGCGCTCGGTCACCGCCTCGATCGTGGTCAGCTGCGCGCGCGAGCGGCCGAAGATCTTCAGGGTCGGGAGCCCCGCGACCACGTCGAGGAAGTGGTCGCCGAGGCGCTGGAGGCTCGAGAGGCGGTGCGCCGTCTGCTCCCGCGTCACCGCTCCCACCAGAGCCATGAACAGGGGGATCAGCGGGAGCGTGACCGCAACGATCGCGGCCGAGATCCAGTCGTCGAGGATCAACGCCGCCACGAGGACCGCGGGCACCAGCGCCGCGAGCACCACCGCCGGCAGATAGGTGGCGAAGTACTCGTCGAGCCCGTCGAGCCCGCGCGAGGCCAGGATCGCCACCGAGCCCGGAGCTGCGCGCTCGTCACCTCGCGCGGCCAGCTCGGCGGCCCGCTCCAGCAGGTCGCGCCGCAGTTGTGACTTCACGCGCGCGCCGGCGCGCACCGCAACGATCTGGCTCGCCGCGGCGATCCCCGCCCGCGCGACCACGACCGCGAGGAGCGCGGCCAGTGCCGGTTCGAGATGCGAGAGCCCGCGCTCGTGAAGGAGCGATTCGGCCGCGACGTAAGCGATCAGCCACGCCTGCGCCACGATCATCAGCGACTGCGCGGATCCGAGCCCCACCGACGCGGCGATCAAGCGGCGCCCGCCGCGCGCCTGGCGGAGCAGCCTCCGGTCGACGGGCCCCACGCGCGTGCTCATGGTCGAAGGCCATCAACTCGGGGCGGCGACTCGATCACCCCGACCGGGTGAAGCGGCCCCGCCGCCGGGCTTTCACCCGAATCGCACGATTCCCCGCCGGGCCCGAGTTGATGGTGTAGGCGCTGCGAGCGATACAGCGTCAGGGGGCTGGATGAAGGCGCAGGGCCCAGGCGTACTCGGATTTCCACGTGCCGCGGTCGGCGGCGCTCACCGCGCCGTTGTTCACGGCGCCGAAACAAGGGGCTCGCGGGCTCCCGCTTATGATCGCCGGAACCCCTTGCGGGCCTGCGTGACGATGTCGTCGCCGCCGTGCCGGCGGCGCCTCCACCAAGGAGAAAGGACGGGCGAATGAGCACTTCAGCGCCGCCGCGGACGAGCATCCTGGGGCGCCGGCACGGCGCGAGCGAGCCGGCCGCCGCCGATGTGCTGGTGATCTTCGGCATCACGGGCGATCTGGCCAAGGTGATGACGTTCCGCTCCCTCTACCGGCTCGAGCGCCGCGGGCTCCTGGACTGCCCGATCGTCGGCGTCGCCGGCAACGACTGGACGGTCGAGCAGCTGCGCGAGCACGCCAGGGAATGCATCGAGGGCACCGGCGAGACCGTGGATCCCGAGGGCTTCGACCGGTTCGCCGGTCGCCTCTCCTACGTCAGCGGCGACTTCACCGACTCGGCCACCTATGAGCGGATCCGAGCCGCTGCGGGGCAGGCGAGCTGCCCTGTGTTCTACCTCGAGATCCCCCCGTTCCTGTTCGGGCCGGTGATCGCGCAGCTCGCGGGCGCCGGTCTCACCCAGACGGGCCGTGTCGTCGTCGAGAAGCCGTTCGGCCACGATCTGGCGTCAGCGCGCGCGCTGGCGGATGAAATCCACCAGCACCTCGACGAGTCGCAGCTCTACCGGATCGACCATTTCCTCGGGAAGATGGGCACCGACGAGTTCCTCTACCTGCGCTTTGCCAACACGATGGTCGAGCCGATCTGGGACCGCAACCACATCGCGTGCGTCCAGGTCACGATGGCGGAGAGCTTCGGCGTCGAGGATCGCGGCGGCTTCTACGACCCCGTCGGTGCGGTGCGCGACGTCGTTGTCAACCACCTGATGCAGGCCGTCGCGCTGTCGGCGATGGAGGCACCCGCCGCAAGCGACCCGGAAACGCTCAAGGACGCGAAGGTGGCGCTCTTCCGATCGATTCACGACGCGGACCCCGCGCACTACGTGCGCGGACAGTACAACGGCTACCTGGACATCGACGGCGTCGCCAAGGACTCGACGACCGAGACGTACGCGGCGCTGCGCCTGGAGATCGACAACTGGCGGTGGGCGGGCGTCCCGTGGTTCATCCGCACCGGCAAGCGGCTCCCCGTCACGCAGACGGAGCTGCGCGCCGTGTTCCGCCACCCGCCCCGGCTCGGCTTCATGGAGCACAAGCGGCGGCGGCCCGAGCCCAACCAGTTCGTCGTCAAGCTCGACCCCACGACGGGCACCCAGGTGATCCTCGACGCCCATCGCGCCGACCTCGAAGGTCCGGAGGAGATCCGCTTCGACGTCGAGTTCGCCGAGCAGGGGGGCGAGGCTCCGACCCCGTACGAGGTCCTGCTCCTCGACGCGATGCGCGGCGACAGCAGCCGCTTCACCCGTCAGGACGGCGTCGAAGAGACATGGCGCATCTTCGAACCTCTCCTGAAGGATCCCCCGCCGGTGCACACCTATGAGCCCGGCACGTGGGGGCCGGCCGAGGCCGACAGCCTCGTCGCCGGGTACGGCGGCTGGCACGGGCCGTGGGTGGCGTCATGAGTGCCACCCGCGCAAAGACCTCTAAGTCGGCACACGACGGCAAGCAGCCGGGGGGACGCATCAGCGGTGAGAAGCGAGCCGAGGCGATGCCGCAGAGCGCTGCGATGCCCTCGCCGTTCCCGCCGATCGCCGACTACGGGTTCCTCTCGAACTGCCACACCGGGGCGCTCGTGGCGCCGGATGGCGCGGTCGACTGGCTGTGCGTACCGCGCTTCGACTCCCCGAGCGTATTCGGCATGCTGCTGGACCGGCAGGCCGGCAGCTTTCGCTTCGGGCCGTTCGGGATCAACGTCCCGTCGGCACGGATCTACGAGCCGGGCACGAACATGTTGTCGACGACCTGGAGGACCGGGAGCGGCTGGCTGATCGTGCGCGACGCGCTCACGCTCGGACCGCGTGAGCACGAGGACGAGGTCACGCCGCACACACGGCCGCCCGCCGACGAAGATGCCCGTCACGTGCTCGTGCGCACAGCGATGTGCCTCGAGGGAGAGGTCGAGCTCGAGTTGACGTGCGAGCCGGTCTTCGACTATGGGCGCGTGCCCGCCACTTGGACGACCTCCGACGGGGACCACAGCGCCGACGCCACCGGCGGTGACGTCACGATCAGGCTGCGATCGGACCTCTCATTGGGCATCGAGGGGGACCGCGTGAGGGCGCGCCACGTCCTGCGGCAGGGCGAGCAGGCTTTCTGCTCACTCTCCTGGGCGGAGGGGCTGTCGAGCCCCGAGACGCTCGATGAGGCCAACGAGCAACTCGCCCAGACAGCACGCTTCTGGCGCGAGTGGCTCGGGCGCGCCCGGATTCCCGACCACCGCTGGCGCGATCCGATCCAGCGCTCGGCGCTTGCGATCAAGGGCCTCACGTACATGCCCACCGGCGCGACGGTGGCAGCGCTCACGACCTCGCTGCCGGAGACGCCGGGCGGCGAACGCAACTGGGACTACCGCTTCACCTGGCTGCGCGATTCGACGTTCACGCTGCAGGCGCTGTTCTACCTGAACCTCGATTGGGAGGCACAGGAGTTCATGCAGTTCGTCGCCGACCTCGAACCCAACGCGGACGGCGCGCTTCAGATCATGTACGGGATCGACGGTCGTCGCGATCTGACCGAGGAGCTGATTCAGGAGCTCTCCGGCTATGCGGGTGCCAGTCCTGTCAGGATCGGAAACGGCGCCTTCGACCAACGCCAGAACGATGTGTACGGCGCGGCGCTCGATGCGATTCTGCTGCACAGCCGCCGCAGTCAGCGGCTGCCGCGCCGTCTGTGGCCGATCGTGCAATCGCAGGCCGCGTGCGCGACGGAGGTTTGGCGCGAACCGGACCAGGGGATCTGGGAGGCCCGCGGCGAGCCCAAGCACTATGTGTCCTCGAAGCTGATGTGCTGGGTGGCGATGGATCGCGCCTCCAAGCTCGCCGCGCTCAGCGGCGAGTCCGACCTCGAGACGAAGTGGGGAGCGACCGCCAGCGAGATCCGCGAGGACATCCTCACCCACGGCGTGAGCGACCGGGGCGTGCTCCGCCAGCATTACGACACCGAAGCTCTGGACGCCTCGAACCTCCTGGCCGCGATCTTCGGGTTCCTACCCGGCTCCGACGAGCGGCTCCACGCGAGCGTGCTCGCGATCGCCGACGAGTTGACTGAGGAAGGTTTCGTGCTCCGCTACCGCACCGATGAGACCGACGACGGCATGAGTGGCAAGGAGGGCTCGTTCCTGATCTGCTCTTTCTGGCTCGTGTCGGGGCTCGCGATCATCGGCGAGGAGCAGCGGGCCCGTGACCTGATGGAACGGCTGCTCCGCGTGGCCTCGCCGCTGGGCCTCTACGCGGAGGAGTTCGACACGGACACCGCCCGTCACCTCGGGAACTTCCCTCAGGCATTCTCGCACCTGGCCCTGATCGAGGCGGCCGGGCGGATCATCCTCTCCGAGCGCGTGGCCGAGCTCGGATGAGCGATCACTACGACGTGATCATCGTCGGCACCGGCGCGGGCGGCGGCACGCTCGCCCGCCACCTCGCGCCGTCGGGGAAGCGCATCCTGCTGCTGGAGCGCGGGGGCTGGCTTCCGCGGGAGCCGGAGAACTGGTCCGCCGCGGACGTGTTCATCGAGAACCGCTACGTCACGCCCGACACCTGGTATGACGCGCGCGGCAAGGCCTTCCAGCCGCAGGTCCACTACTACGTGGGCGGGGCCACCAAGCTGTACGGCGCCGCTCTCTACCGGTTCCGCAAAGAGGACTTCGGTGAGATCCGGCACGAGGGAGGGCTCTCGCCCGCGTGGCCGATCTCCTACGAGGACATGGAGCCCTACTACACGCAGGCCGAGCAGATGTACCGCGTGCACGGCGCCCGCGGCGAGGATCCCACGGAACCTCCCGCGAGCGCCCCGTATCCGTACCCCGCGGTGTCGCACGAGCCTCGGATCCAGGAGCTGTCCGATGCATTCGCGGCGGCCGGCCTGCACCCGTTCCACGCGCCGTGCGGCGTGCTCCTGAACGAGCTCGATCCCCCGAACAGCGAGTGCATCAGGTGCGCGAGCTGCGACGGCTTCCCCTGCCTCGTCCACGCCAAGTCCGACGCCGAGGTGCTCGGCGTGCGCCCCGCGCTCGCGCACGACAACGTCACCCTGCTCACGGACGCGACGGCGCTCGCGCTCGGGACCGATCCCGCGGGGACGGCCGTCACGGATGTCCTCATCGAGCACGGCGGCGAGCACGAGCGCATCAGCGCGGACGTGATCGTCGTCTCCTGCGGCGCCGCGAACTCGGCGAAGCTGCTGCTGTCCTCGGCAACCGAGAAGCATCCGCACGGCCTGGCGAACGGCTCCGATCAGCTCGGGCGCAATTACATGTTCCACAACAGCCAGGCGGTGCTGGCGATCTCGAAGGACCCCAACCCGACGACCTTCCAGAAGACACTCGGCGTCAACGACTACTACTTCGCGAGCGACGAGTGGGAGTACCCGATGGGGAACATCCAGATGGTCGGCAAGTCGGTGGCGGCGATGTACAGGGGTGAGAAGCCCACCCTGACCAAGCTCGCGCCGACGTTCGGCCTCGACGAGGTGGCGACCCATGCGATCGACTTCTGGCTGTCGACCGAGGATCTTCCGCGGCCCGAGAATCGCGTGAGCGTAGACGGGGAGCGTCGCCTGACGCTCGCGTACGAGGCCAGCAACGACAAGGCGCGCGAGCGCCTGTTCCACCAGCTGCGCTCACTGCTCGGGCGCATCGGGCTGCACGAGCACCATCTGATCCCGCGCTGGGCCTATCTCGAGAACCAGATCCCCGTGGCGGGCTGCGCCCACCAGGCGGGCACCGCGAGATTCGGGTCCGATCCGGCGACATCCGTGCTCGACACGGACTGCAGGGCGCACGAGCTCGACAACCTGTACGTCGTCGACACCAGCTTCTTCCCGAGCATCTCCGCGGTCAACCCCGCGCTCACGGCGATGGCGAACGCGATCCGGGTGGGCGATCACCTGCTCGAGCGCATGCACTGATCGCGGCCATGACGAACGACCTAGCGCGCTGGCAGTTCGCGACCACGAGCATCTACCACTTCCTGTTCGTGCCCGTCACGATCGGGCTCGCGTTCCTGATCGCGCTGCTCCAGACCGGCTGGCACCGCACCGACAATCCGGAGTACAGGCGCCTCGCGCGGTTCTTCGGCGTCCTGCTCGTCATCAACGTGGCGGTCGGCGTGGTGACGGGGCTCGTCCAGGAGTTCGAGTTCGGGATGAACTGGTCGGCCTACTCGCGCTTCGTCGGCGACGTCTTCGGAGCGCCCCTCGCGATGGAGGGACTCGCCGCGTTCTTCCTGGAGTCCACGTTCCTCGGCCTGTGGCTGTTCGGCTGGGATCGCCTGCCCAGGCGGGTGCATCTCGCGTGCATCTGGCTCGTGGCGATCGGGTCGATGCTCTCGGCGATGTTCATCCTCGCCGCCAACTCGTGGATGCAGCACCCGGTCGGCTACGTGATGAACAAGCACGGCGTGCCGGAACTGAACAACATCGGCGCGCTGTTCACGAACCCGACGTTCCTGTGGGGCTACGTGCACGTGATCCTCGCCTCGCTGGTGACCGGCTCGCTGGTGATGCTCGCCGTGTCGGCGTGGTACCTGCGCAAAGGCCAGGAGGTGGGGATCTTCTCGCGCAGCGCGCGGCTGTCGGTGATCGTCCTGCTGCCCGTGATCCTCCTGCAGATGTTCGTGGGGAACAAGCTGGGGGAGATCGAGAACACCTACCAGCCGATGAAGATCGCCGCGGCCGAGGCGCAGTGGGAAAACTGTCAGCCGTGCTCCTTCTCGGCGTTCCAGATCGGGGGCGGCAAAAACGACAAGACCCCCTCGCAGATCATCGAAATCCCGCACCTGCTTTCGGTGCTCGCGACCGGCAAATGGAACGGCGCGGTCACGGGCCTGAATCAGCTGCAGAAGGAATACGAAAAGAAATACGGGCCCGGGAACTACATTCCGGACGTTTTCGTCCAGTACTGGTCGATGCGTGTGATGGCCTACCTCGGGTCGCTGATCGCGCTGTTCGCGCTGTGGGGCGCGTGGCTGGTGCGGAAGGGCACGCTCGAGCGGTCGAAGTGGTTCCTGCGGCTCGGCACGTGGGCGGTGGTCACGCCGTTCGTGATGAACACGGCGGGGTGGCTGCTGACCGAGAACGGCCGTCAGCCGTGGATCGTCCAGGGCCTGATGAAGACGGTCAACGCCAACTCTCCCTCCGTCACGAGCACCGACATCTGGATCAGCCTGATCGCGTTCTTACTCGTGTACATAGCCCTCGGCGCCGCCGACCTGGTGCTGATGATGCGATACGCGCGCAGAGGGCTGAGCGAAGGCGAGACCGGATCCAAGATCGAGGCGGGCGCCGAGCCCGCGATCGGCTACTGAGCCCATGCTGCACCTGCACACCCTCTGGTTCGTCGTGATCGCGGTGTTCTGGGTCGGGTTCTTCGTGCTCGAGGGGTTCGACTTCGGCGTCGGGATGCTTCACCAGCTGGTCGGGCGCACCGAGCGCGAGCGCGAGCTCGCCGTCAGCACGATCGGCCCGTGGTGGGACGGGAACGAGGTCTGGCTCATCGTCGCCGGGGCAGGGACGTTCGCTGCGTTCCCGCAGTGGTACGCCACGATGTTCTCCTCCCTGTACCTCGCCCTGCTGATCGCCCTCGTCGCGCTGATGGCGCGCGGGGTGTCGATCGAGTACGCGACCAAACGCGAGGACCCCGCTTGGCGACGCCGCTGGCGGTGGGCGCTCACGTCGAGCAGCGCGCTGCTGCCGCTGCTGTTCGGGATCGCCCTCGGCGACCTTCTGCACGGCCTCCCGATCGACTCCTCGCACGAGTACACGGGGAGCTTCTGGGACCTGCTCACGCCCTACGGGATCTGGACAGGTCTGACGCTCCTGGGGTTGTGTGTGCTGCAGGGCGCGACGTTCCTGAAACTGCGCATGACGGGCGAGCTGCGCGCGCGCGCGGCTACGCTCGGGCGGCCGGCCGGATGGGCGGCGGTCGCCCTCGTGCTCGGGTGGGTCATCTGGACGCGCGCCCTGGGCGGGCAGGACGTGCCCCAGCCGGTCGAGGTCCTGGCGCTGATCGCGGTCGTCGCGGCGGCGCTGCTGGTCACCGGGGAGCACGACGGCTGGGCCTTCACGTCCTCGTCCGTCGCGATCGCCTCGTGCGTGGGCTCGATCTTCATCGACCTGTACCCCAACGTGATGATCTCCAGCACGAACACGGCCTACAACCTGACCGTGAGCAACGCCGCCTCCGGCGGCTACGCGCTGAAGGTCATGACGATCGTCGCCGTGGTGCTCGTCCCGGTCGTGCTGCTCTACCAGGGCTGGTCATTCCACGTGTTCCGCCAGCGGGTGGGGAGCGCCGCGCGATCGGAGGACGGGGCCGGCCCGGCGGCCGCTGCGGAGAGGACCGCCACATGACACCCGCGGCGCCTCATCGCGTCGTGATCGTCGGGGGCGGCTTCGGCGGCCTGTTCGCGGCGAAGTTCCTGCGCCGCGCCCCGGTGGATGTGACGCTGATCGACCGCACCAACCACCACACCTTCCAGCCGCTGCTCTACCAGCTCGCGACGGGGATCCTCTCCGAGGGCGCGGTCGCGCCGCCGCTGCGCGAGGTGCTGCGGCGTCAGCGCAACATCACCGTCGAGCTTGCAAACGTGACCGGCTTCGATCTGGAGCGGCGGTGTGTCACCGCGGCGCGTCCGGTGGGCGACCCGCTCCAGGTCCCGTACGACTCACTGATCGTGGCCGCAGGGGCGACCGGCTCATATTTCGGGCACGACGAGTTCTGCCGGTTCGCGCCGGGCATGAAGACGGTGGACGACGCGCTGGAGCTGCGCGGGCGGATCTTCGGCGCGTTCGAGATGGCGGAGCTGGAGGAGGATCCACAGGCCCGGGCGGAGTGGCTCACGTTCGCGGTGATCGGCGCCGGCCCCACGGGCGTCGAGATGGCGGGGCAGATCGCCGAGCTCTCCCGGCGCGCGCTCAAGCGGAACTTCCGCCGCATCGACCCCGCGAGCGCGCGCGTTCTGTTGTTCGACGGGGGAGAGGAGCCACTGGCCACCTTCGGCGACCGCCTGTGCAAGATCGCCATACGCGAGATCGAACGCACGGGCGTCGAGCTTCGGATGCGCAGCCGCGTCAGCGACGTGACGGCGGAGGGGATCGTGGTCCAGGGCCCCGACGGAGAGGAACGGGTCGGCTGCCGCACCAAGGTCTGGTCGGCGGGGGTGCAGGCATCGCCGCTGGCGGCGGCGCTCGCCGAGGCGACAGGCGCGGAGACAGATCGGGCGGGGCACGTGCAGGTGCAGCCCGACTGCACGCTCCCGGGCCATCCCGAGGTGTTCGTGGTGGGAGACATGATGGCCCTGAACCACCTGCCCGGCGTGGCCGAGGTTGCGATGCAGTCGGGGATGCACGCGTCGCGGACGATCAAGCGCAGGCTGCGCGGCGACGACGAGGCGAAGCCGTTCGTCTACCGCGATCTCGGGAGCATGGCCACGATCTCCCGGTTCCGCGCGATCGTCAGCTTCAAGGGGATCAAGGTCGGCGGCTTCGTCGGCTGGCTGATGTGGGCGTGCGTGCACATCACGTTCCTGACCGGCTTCAAGAACCGGGGGATAGCCCTCCTGAAGTGGATCACGTCGTTCGTCGGCAGCGCCCGCGACGAGCGCACGATCACGATGCAGCAGGTGAGCGCGCGCATCGTCGCGATGGAAGCGGGCGTGCGTCCCGGGGAGGAAGACGTGTCGCGGTTCGCGCGCCAGCGGACCGGTGCCTGAGCGCCCTGCTCACTCCAGGTGGGTCGCGGGGACGCGCTCAGCCCGTCGCGCGCGTGACCGTGGTGGTCACGAAATGCGCCTCCGGCGGTGACAGCGAGAACCCCTCCGCCTCGCCCCGGCCGAGATCGAGCAGCAGCTCGGGGCTGCCCCAGCGGCTATACAGCTCCGAGTCGATGTAGAACGACGCGCCGCCGATCCTTCCGAGCAGCCGGTCTCCGGGCCCCGGCGGCAGCTCGCCGTCCTTCAGGCAGATCGGCAGGCTGCCATCACAGCAGCCTGCCGACTGGAAGAAGACGAGCGGGCCGTGGCTCGCACGCAGCCGCTCGATCGCGTCGAGCGCCGCGTCGGTGGCGGTCACGCTCGCCTCCATCGCTCTCTCCCTAGAACAGGCCCATGCCCTGCTGGTCGTAGCTGACGAGCAGGCACTTCGTCTGCGAGTAGTGGTCCAGCATCATCTTGTGGTTCTCGCGACCCACACCCGAGACCTTGTAGCCGCCGAACGC
>Ga0187823_10000162_pt1 | contig 15769 bp, 15 predicted proteins | sample NC_wetland_sal_i_12_FD_132968 | JGI IMG/M metagenome (GOLD analysis project Ga0187823, IMG submission 132968) | Wetland sediment microbial communities from Neuse River Estuary, North Carolina, USA - SourceSoil_3 | ecosystem: Environmental > Aquatic > Freshwater > Wetlands > Sediment | place...
CTGCCGGTGCCGGCCGGGATCGGTGGCGTCGAGGGTGGGATGATCGGCGCGTTCCTCGGATTCGGCGTCGAGGGCAGCCTCGCGGTGCTTGCGGTTCTGGCCTACCGCACGATCACGTATTGGCTGCCGCTGCTGCTCGAGGGCGCCGCCTACGTGCGGCTACGGCACACCGTCGAGGTATGGGAAACCCCCCCACAGCGCGTCCCTTCGCAGCCCTCGTCGGGGACCGGACTCGAGCCCGTCCGCCGCTCGGCCGCGGGCTGACGCGGGTGTCGGGCAGCCCGCCTCGGGCGGGCCGGCGGCTGTCCGCCCGCCGCGCCGTCATGCTGCGGGCGCTGCGGCGTTCGATCACCCCGAGCGTGGTGCGCTTCGCCGGCCGTCCGCGCCCCGGGCACGCCGAGGCGCGGACAGCGCCGGTGGGCTCCAGCCTGGTTCGGCGACGGGATGCCGCCGTCGTCAGCTGTTGGCGTGGGCGGCCGGCTTGTGGCCGTGCAGTTTGAGCTTGAGATCCTCGACCTTCGCCTGGACCTTCTCCTTGCGCTCGGCAGCGCGCTGTTCGTGCAGCTGTTCGCGCGCCTTGCGCTTTGCTTCGCGCTGCGCTTCGTTGGCGACGGCCATCTCGGCTTCCACGTCGAAGACGCTGCGCCTGACCACCGTGCCCGACAGCGCCGCCATCGCGGCGTCCAGCACCTGGGGGCTCTGCTCGTGCACCTCTGCCAGGAGCGCGGTGTGCCCGACTCTGACGGATCGCGAGATGTCGCTCAGAACCGATTCGGTGCCTTCGTCGTCGTCCAGGTCGAAGAGCGACCCGACCATCAAGCCGGTGGCGCCCCCGATGAGCACTCCCAGCGGGCCGCCTATGATGCCTATCAGAAGGCCGACGATACCGCCCGTCGCCATTCCGGCGATCTGTTCGGCGCCGATTTCTTCCTTGACCTCGACGTGTCCGTCCTCGTCGCGTTCGACCAAGGCCGCCGCGGTCAGGCGCAGCTGACCTTGGCTGCTCAACTCCTTCAGGCGCGTCAACGCCTCGTAGGCCTCGGCGTCCTGCTCGAACTGCACGGCTACGACGTTTTCTCGGGCGATTAGCTCGGACATGGCGGTCGGCTCCCTTGCTCGTTTGACAACTGCCTCGGAAGCTATGTCCCGCTGCCTGAGTGGCGAGACCGATCGGCGCGCTCCGTAACACGAATTGGTTATGCCTCCCGCCGGCCGTCCGAGCCGCTGTCGCGAGCGCTGGCGGCGTGCCTGCCGTCAGGATCCGAGCGCGGGCGCGGCGGGTTCTGCCGGCTGCGCCTTTGCGCTCTGCGCCCGGCCGCGCCCGGACCACCACTCGCGCAGGACGATCTGGATCGCAGCAGCGGTCGGGATCGCGAGCAGCGCTCCTAGGACGCCGAGCAACTCGGCGCCCGCGATCACCGAGACGATCGTCACGATCGGGTTGACGTGGAGGGTGCGTCCGTACACGAACGGCTGGACGACGTAATCCTCGAAGCGCTGCCAGAGGACGATGAAGATCACCCACACGATCGTGGCCACCGGGAAGCTCACCGTCACGGTGGCGAAAGCCACGACGATCGCGCCGATCGTCGCGCCGACGAGCGGGATCAGGTCGAAGAACCCGACGACGAAGCCGAGCGAGAGCGCGTAGGGCACGCCGAGGATCGTGAGCACGATCCACGTCGCGAGCGTGGCGAGAACACTGATCACGATGTTGCCGAGCATGTAACTTGCGACGGCACGGTTGATTTCGATGATCAGTTCGCGGTAGCGGTGTTCACGGTCGCCCGTGAGCGATAGCGCGAGATCGACGTAGCTGCGGCCGTGCAGGAGCAGCAGGAACGTGAGCGCCAGGACGGTCACGAGCTGGCCCACGAGACTGAAGGCCGAGACGGTGACGTCCTTCAGCGGACCTACCAGACGCGCCAGCGTGTGCGGCAGTTCGCGCGCGTCCCGGACGAGCTTTGGCGAGAGGTGGTAACGGTCGTCGTAGTGTCTGAAGAGCGAGTTCCCACGCAGCTCGTGGGCGTACTGCGGCGCGTTGTGCGAGAGCTGCCCGACCTGTTTGACGAGGCTCGGCACCACGACCACGCCGATCAACACGACCGCGATCGTCAGGCCCAGGAAGATGAGCAGGATGATCACCGCCCGCGGGAGGCGGGTGCGGCCATCGAACCAATCGACGACGGGGATGATCGCGAGCGCCAGGAACAGGCTGATCGCGCTAAGGCGAACGACTGTGCGGACACGCCAGAACAGGTACAGGCCGATCGCGCATGCGACGACGACGAGAACGATCCGCAATACATCGCGAGCCGCCGGTGCTCGGGCGCGCGCGGTGCTTGCACCGGGGTCAGCCGCCGGGCTGGGCTCAGGCGTGCCGGCCTGAGCCGTCACAGCCAGCCAGCCACCGTCTGGAGCAGCACGACCGCAGAGAGCACCCCCACGGTGGCGACGCACACCGTGGCAAGCACGCGAAAGCGGGGCCCGTTCGCTGCACCGCCGAGCACCGAGCGGCGATTGGCCAGGACCAGGATGTAGGTCAGCAGGACGGGGGTGATGAAGCCGTTGAGAACCTGAGCGTTGACGACCAGTTCGATGGCGTTGCCGGGCAGCAGCGCGATCGCCGCGCCGATCACCAGCTGGGCGGTGAACAGGCCGTAGAAGAACGGGGCCTGGCACAGGGAGTTCGACAGCGACCGCTCGACGCCGACGGTCTCGGCGATCGCGTAGGCCGTGGACAGCGGCACCACCGAGGCAGCGAGCAACGAGGCACCGAGAAGGCCGACGGCGAAGATCTGTTCGGCGGCGGCTCCGGCGACTGGACGCAGCGCGGCCGCCGCTTCGGCCGCCGAACCGAGGGGCCCCTGGCCACCGATCGCCGCGGCGGTGGCGATGATGATGAAGATCGACACGACGTCGGAGAGCACGGCCCCGTTGATCGTGTCGATCCGCTCACCTGGATACGTCTGAGGCGTGATCCCCTTGTCCACGACGGCGGAGGTCAGGTAGAACTGCATATAGGGCGTGATCGTGGTCCCGACCAGGGCGACCGTGAGCAGCAGGAACGCGTTCGAGTGCACGAAGTGCGGCCACGCCAGGTTGCTCAGGACGGCACCTACCTGTGGATGCCCAAGGAACGCGGCGATGGGGTAGCTGAGGAACACCAGGCCCATCACGAGGAAGATCCGCTCGGCGCGGGAGTAGTTGCCGAGCACGGTGAGCGCCCAGGTGCCGATGAGCGCGATCGGCACGGCTATGTAACGCGACACGCCGAGCAGTTCCATCGCCGCCCCGACGCCCGCGAACTCGCTCACGGTGAGCCCCGCGTTCGCAACGAACAGCAGCACCATCGCGGTGGCGCCGCTGCGCAAAGGGAAGTGCTCGCGGATCAGCGAGCCGAGGCCCTGCCCGGTGTAGGCCCCGAGCCGCGAGCACATCTCCTGGACGACGATCAGCGCGACGGTGATCAGCACCATCACGAACAGGGTCCGGTAGCCGAACTGGGCCCCGGCGCTCGCGTACGTGAGTATTCCGCCGGCGTCGTTTCCGGCGTTCGCCGCGATCAGCCCGGGGCCGAGGATCGCAAGGAACGCGAGCACCCGCCCCAGCCAGTGCGGGAGCCCCGCTGTGTTGCGCGCCGCGGGTGCGTCGACCGCGCTCATGACGCCGCTCCGTCGGGGCCGTTCTCCGATTCCCGCAGCGCGGAGCGGACCTCGCTGGCGCGCAACGCTCGAGATTCCTTGCCTGCGATGTCGAGCTCGAGCTGGGTGCCGGTGCGCCCCGCCAGGTCCGAGCGGCGCCCGCGTGAGCGCACGTCGTCGCCGAGGGCGGGGGTGAACGAGCGAACCGTGGCCCAGTCGATCACCCGCTGCGGGCGGAAACGTGAACGCAGCCGCTTTGGTCCGAGCCGCCGCAAGAGCGCCCGCGCCCCGACCTCGATCCCGACGAGCTCGACGTGGCCTTTGATGGACGCGAGGTAGACGTCGGCAGGACGCAGCACATCAACGCCGTCGGCGCCGACGATCTGGCGATCGAGGACGTCGCGAGCGAGCGCCACCTCGCCGGGGCGTCGCTCGGCGGAGCGCGCGTACGCCGCCGATGAGCGTAGTGCGACAGTCGAGTGACCCGCCGACTCGATCCAGCGGGCGCCGATCGTCACGTCGTGCCTGCCGGCGCGAACCACCACAGCGGTGACAAGCGGATACGCCGCGGCGCTCGTCCAGTGGACGATCACGTCCCGGACCCGGCCCACCGTCGCGCCGGTCGGATCCTTCACGTCGGTCTCCAGCAGTGCTGCAAGGGAGATCAACGAGCCGCTCACGTCTCGAGCCGCCGCGCTCTCACGCCACAAGCGCGCCTCCTCGTCGCGCAGTCTGCGGATTCCGTGCAGGCGCGACGCGGATGCTTCGTCGCGGTCGCGACCGGGCAGCCATCGCAGTCGCGGAGCAAGTCCCATGCCCCGTCGTGGCCCCTGTGGCCTGCTTGGAGCTAGACCGCGACGATCTCTAAGCCATACCGATGCGTGCTCGCGCGTCTCGGGGTCGGACCTATCTCGGTGGACCGTGCACGGGCGGCGCGCCACCCCGGCGTGGCCGGGACCCGGGTCTCCGGTATGCGCTGGTGGCGCGATCTATGCCGCCACGTCCTGCGTGCTGAGACGCGGCCGGGGGTAGAGCCGGCGACTGACGCGCAGCTCGAGATCGCGGCGTGCCGCAGGGGTGAGGCCCGGGGGCGTGGCGCGGGGCGCTGACAACGCGTAGCTGCGCCCCGCTGGGCCCACGGGCTTGAAGAGGCCGAGGACGAGGAGCGCGAGCGGGGCCACCGCCGCAACGTAGAGCAGGAACGCGAGCATCGAGAACAGGATCATGCTGCGAGCCTCCGCTTGGGGAGGGCTGTCCGTGATCGCTCTCGGTGTCGAGCGACCTGCCGGTTTCGTATGGCGCGCGATGTGCCGCGCGTTCACCTCGAGCGGTGCACGGCGCGCGCAAGGGAGCCGGCCAGGATCGCGACCACCGCCACCGGCATGACCCACCACGCCGGGACACCGGCGCTCGCGATCAGCGCCGTGGCACCGATCGCGCAGACGACCCCGGCCGCGACGGCCCAGTCCTCGCCGACGATGAACTCATACCAGAAGCGAAGGAAGGCGAGGACGCGGCTCATCGCTGCCCGCCTGCCGGCGCGGACGCGGCACCCGGAGCTGCACGCTCACGGCGCAGCAGCCGGACGGCGGCTAGCGAGGCGAGCGCCAGGAACGCGAGGATCCCGAGTATCGCCGCGTCTTCGGCGGGCCAGTACGCACCCGCGCCCTCGGCGCTCCAGAACGTGCCGAAGCTGGTCAGCAGCAGGCCGACGGTGAACTTGAGGGCGTTCTCCGGCACCCGGCTTAGCGGCGCGCGCACAACCGCCCCGGCCATCAGCACGACCACGAACGCTGCAGCGGCCGCGAGGGCTGCGACCGCGACGCCGTTCTGCTGGGAGGCGCCGAACGTGACGACGATGAAGACGACCTCCAACCCCTCGAGGAAGACGCCTTTGAATGAGACGGTGTACGAGTACCAGTCGAGGCCGGCCCGCTCCTGGTGACCCGCCGCCGCGGCTTCCTCGCGCTCGGTTCGGAACGCGAGGGCCTCGTCGTGCAGCGACTTGTAGCCAGTTGCGCGGAGGATCGCCTTACGCAGTCATTGCAGACCGAAGATAACCAGCAGTACCCCGACGACGACGCGCAGGGCGTCGATCGGCATCGAGGAGATCGCGGGCCCGAGCGTGACGGTCAGCAGCAGGAGCGCGGCGGAGGCGGAGGCGACACCGATCAGCGTCGAACGCCATCCCCGTGTGACGCCTACGGCGAGCACGATCGTCAGGGCCTCGACCATCTCCACGGCGCTCGCCAGGAACGCGGTCGAGAAGAGCGTGATGTTGCCGGTCATCTGATCGACGTGGCGCAGTTGCCGCAGCCACGCCCGCTATTCGCGGATCTCGGTCTGCCCGGGTTCGCGTGCCCGAAGCGTGATCAGCGCCGCCCGCACGGCGTCCGGACTCAGCCGCGAGTGCTCGGACGGCACGGGCTTCTCCCGGAGCGGGGTGTCGCATCCCGGGCACGCCTCGACGGGGTTTACGCGCGATCTCGGCACGTAGCTGAATACAGCGCAGCTGGGGCAGGTCAGGTAGGGCACGGCCGGAGCCTGCGCTCCGCGCGCGCGCGAACCTAGTCGGTCAGCTGCGGTCCGCCATACGCGAGGTCGATCGTGAAGGGCGCGCGGCCGCCGCGACGGAGGATGGCGCCGTCGCGGCGGCGGTTCCCACTGCCAGCCCGGCGCCATCGTGGGGGCGCGCTTGGGGGAGGGCCGCGCGCCGGGGCAGTAGGGCTGCGCGTCGCCACGACCCTGGACCGCCGCTGGGCGGGGGGTGAGACGTTCGGGGCCTGACCGCGATAACGCGACGCTATGTGGCATCCCGGCGAGCCGCGGGATGGAAAGCCCGCGATACGGATCGCTTCTCGCGAGCGGGTCGGCTGTGTCTAGTGATCTGCCGACGGCTCGGTCATCGGTACCGCATGAGCACTGCACAGATCACAACCACAGCCGCCCGTCAGGCGGCAGCCAGCAAGGTAAGGCCCACAGGCGCCCGGAAGTACGTCACCTGGGGCGCGCTTGCACTGATGACGACCGGCTCGGTGGCGAGCCTGCGCTCCGCGCCGACGATGGCGGTGTTCGGCCTCGCCTCGGTGTTCCTCTACGTGATCCCCGCGATCGCGTTCTTCATCCCGACCTCGCTCGCATCGGCCGAGCTCGCCTCTGGCTGGAAGGGCGGAGTCTACAACTGGGTGACGGAGGCGATGTCGGCACCGCTGGGGCTGCTCGCGATCTGGTGTCAGTTCGCGATGACGATCTTCTACTACCCGGCGTTGCTGGCCTACGTGGCGAGCACGATCGCCTACATCATCGACCCCAACCTCGCCAACAGCGGCGTGTACACCGCCGCGATCATCGTGGTCCTGTACTGGGGAAGTGTGCTGGTGTCCTCGCACGGCGTGAAGCTGATCTCGAAGCTCGCCTCTGACGGTACGGTGATCGGAACTCTGATACCGGGCGCGATCCTCGTGATCATGGGGCTCGTCTACCTGTTGCAGGGCAACCACTCGGCCGCACCGATGGACGCGCATCACGTGCTGCCGGCGTGGACCGGGCTCGCGGGACTGGTCCTGATCGTGAACAACTTCCTGGCCTACTCGGGCATGGAGATGAACGCGGTGCACGTCGATGAGATGAAGGAACCGTCGCATGAATATCCGCGGTCGATCTTCGTCTCGATGGCGCTGGTGCTTGCGATCTTCATCCTGCCTGCGCTCGTCATCTCCTGGGTCGTGCCCTCCGCGCAGATCAGCCTCACTGCCGGGGTGATGCAGGCCTTCAGCGCTTTCTTCGCGCACTTCAATCTCAACTTCCTCGTGCCGTTGACGGCATTGGCGATGGTGGTCGCGATGCTCAGCGGCATGATGGCCTGGCTCGCGGGACCGTCGAAGGGGCTCCTGAAGATCGGCCAGGAATATGGCTATCTGCCGCCTCGCTTCCAGAAGGTGAACGAGGAAGGCATTCAGATGAACATCCTCATCGGCCAAGGGATCGTCGTCTCGATCATCGGCCTGCTGTACGCGTTCATCCCGAGCGTCTCGAGCGCGTACTGGATCTTCTCGGTGATGACCACGCAGGTCTATCTGATCATGTACGTGCTGATGTTCGTCGCCGCCTACCTGCTGCGGCGCAACCAGCCCGATCATCCGCGCGGCTATAAAGCGCCCGCGCTGACACTGACATGCATCGTGGGGGGCGTGGCCTCGATCCTGGCGTTCCTGATCGGTTTCGTGCCGCCCTCCCAGTTCTCGCACACGAGCCCGATTCTCTACGGGCTGCTGATCCTCGCCGGGATCCTGCTGCTCGGTGTGCTGCCGCCGCTGCTGCTCTACCGCCTCCGCAAGCCGTCGTGGAAGCTGACAGCTGTGAACACGACCGGCGGCCCGACGCCCGCTGCGGCCGCGGCGGCGACGGCTTCCCCCTCGGCTCCGACCGGGGCCCCAGCCGGCGCATCCCGGGCCGCGAGCGCGGACGGAAACGGCGCCGTCACTCCGACGGGCGCCGGGACGGGGCACCCCGCGTCGGGGGACGCTCGCGGCCGCCACCGCGCATGGACCTGGGGTGTCGGCATCCTTGTGGCGGTGCTGGCGATCACCGGCGTGCTCGTCTACAAGCACGGCAAAGAGAGCGTTCTGGCGCGCAAACGGGCGGATGAGGTCGCGACGTTGTTCGCCATCCACCACCTGACCGTGCCGGTTGATCACAAGACGCTGATCAACGTTCTGGGCACCGACGGCGGCCCCGTCTGTGCGGACCCGAACGGCGCGCTCGTAAGGGCCCTGCAGGACCAGCAGTACGCGAACGGTGCGGCCACCGTCGGCTCGCGACCGATACGGGTCGACCGGCAGGTCTTCTACGGGGAGGAGCTCGTCGTCCAGGTCTACTGCCCGCAGAAGCTCCCGGCACTTCACACGTTCGTCAACGGCAAGGCCTATTACAAGGTGATCCGCAAGTAGCGGCTGACCGCGCCCGGTTCCGATGCCGCTGCAAACACATGGTTCGCGTGAGGGATCTCACGATGAGCTCAGCATCCGCCCCGAGTTCGCCCAACCGGGTGAGCTCGAGGGGGTGCCGCGCTTTCGTCTCGCGGAGCGGACGCTACCCGCGCAGACCGCTTACCAACTGGTCCACGACGAGCTCCTACTCGACGCCAACAGCCGCTTGAATCTGGCGACGTTCGTCGGCACCTGGATGGAGCCGGAGGCGCGGGTCCTGATCGACGAGTGCCTTGACAAGAACATCGTCGACCGCGACCAGTCGCCTCAGACTGCTGAGCTGGAGCTTCGGTGCGTGAGCATCCTCGCCGACCTGTGGAACTCACCGCAGGTGGAGCAGGCGACGGGGTGCTCGACGACCGGCTCGAGCGAGGCGTGCATGCTCGGCGGCCTGGCGTTGAAGTGGCGTTGGCGCGAGCGGCTCCGCGCCGCTGGCCGACCGGTCGAGCGGCCGAACCTGGTGATGGGAGCCAACGTCCAGGTGTGCTGGGAGAAGTTCTGCCGCTACTGGGACGTCGAGCCGCGGCGCGTACCGGTCGAGCCCGGCCGCACATGCCTCGGCGCGGCGGAGGCGGCGAGCGCGTGTGACGAGAACACGATCGGCGTCGTGGCGATCCTCGGTTCGACCTTCGATGGCGTTTACGAGCCGGTCGCCGAGATCGCCGCGGCGCTGGACGCGCTGCAGCGGCAAACAGGACTCGACGTGCCGATGCATGTCGACGCGGCCTCCGGCGGGTTCGTCGCGCCGTTCCTCGACCCGCATCTCGAGTGGGACTTCCGACTTCAGCGGGTGCAGTCGATCAACGCCTCGGGCCACAAGTACGGCTTGGTGTACCCGGGTGTCGGCTGGGTCGTGTGGCGCGACCGTGACGCGCTTCCGCAGGAGCTCGTGTTCTCGGTCACCTACCTGGGTGGGACGATGCCGACGTTTGCACTGAACTTCTCGCGCTCGAGCGCGCCGGTTGTCGCCCAGTACTTCACGATGGTCCGGCTCGGCCGCGAAGGCTTCCGCCGCGTCCAGCAGGCGTGCAGAGACACCGCCCGCTGGCTGGCCGAGGCGATAGCGGACATAGGCCCCTTCGCGCTGGTATCGGACGGCAGCGCGATCCCGGTCTTCGCCTTCCGGCTCGCCGACGGCGTCGAGGACTACTCGGTCTTCGATGTCTCCGAGGCGCTGCGGCTGCGCGGCTGGCAGGTCCCCGCCTACAACATGCCGCCGAACCTCCAGCAGATGGAGGTGCTGCGGATCGTCGTCCGCAACGGGTTCGGCAAGGACCTGGCGCAGATGCTCGCGCGCGATCTGCGCCGCGCGACTGCGGCGCTCGGCGAGGTCGGAGGCCTGCCCCCGCACGGACATCGCTCGGCCTTCCATCACTGACAAGGACAACCTCGATTGAAACGGAGCCCCACGTGACGACCTCGACACCCCCGAAGACGAGCAACGCGACGAGCGAGTTGCAGGACCAGATCAGTTCGCTGATGACCCGCGCCCGCGAGGACCTGGCGGCATTGGTCGCCTGCAAGTCGGTCGCCGACCCGCGCCAGTTCCCGGCCAGCGAGTGCAAGCGCGCAGCCGAGCTGGTGATCGACAGGTTCAGCGAGGCAGGGCTTCAGGACGTGCACCTGGAGGAAACCCCCGACGGCCATCCATCCGTCTACGGTCACTCCCCAGCTCCCGCCGGTGCCCCAACGGTGCTGCTCTACTGTCACTACGATGTCCAGCCGCCGCTGGACCCCGACGGCACGGCCTGGCAGAGTCCGCCTTTCGAGCTGACCGAGCGTGACGGGCGCTGGTACGGGCGCGGCTCCGCCGACTGCAAGGGCAACATCGTCGTGCATCTGACGGCGCTGCGCGCCCTGAAGGCGAAGCTGGCGGTCGGTGTGAAGCTGATCGCCGAGGGCTCGGAGGAGCAGGGCACAGGCGGGCTCGAGCGGTTCGTCCCGGCACACGCCGACCTGCTGCGAGCCGACTCGATCATTGTCGCCGATACCGGGAACTTCGCCGTCGGCGTGCCGACGTTCACGACCTCGCTGCGAGGGCTCACCAACGTCGTCGTGACGGTCGAGACGCTCGCCAACGCGATGCACTCGGGCATGTTCGGCGGCCCGGCACCGGATGCGTTGATGGCACTCGTGGGGATGCTCTCGACGCTTCGCGACGCGCACGGCAACACCACGATCAAAGGACTGGCCGGGGACGCGGACTGGGACGGCGTCGAATATCCACCCGAGCAGTTCAGAGCCGACGCACACGTGCTCGAGGGCGTCGAGCTGCTCGGCGACGGCAGCGTCGGGGACATGCTGTGGGCGCGGCCGGCCGTGAACGTGCTGGGCATCGACTGTCCCCCCGTCGTAGGGTCGGCCGCGGCGATCCCGGCTCAGGTTCGCGCGCGCGTGAGCCTGCGCGTCCCGCCGCACGTCGACGCCGAACATGCCCAGGACGCGCTGATCGCGCATCTGCGGGCAGTCGCTCCGGGGAAGGCCAGGGTGCAGGTCGAGCCCGAGGGGAAAGGGCAACCGTTCACTGCAGCATCCGACGGCCCGGGCTACCGCGCGATGAGCGACGCTCTCGAACAGGCCTACGGGCGTCCCGTGACGACAGAGGGGCAGGGTGGCTCGATCCCGCTGTGCAACGTGCTGCACGACACCTTCCCGAACGCGGAGATCATGCTGCTCGGTGTCGAGGAGCCGCGCTGTTTGATCCATGCCCCCAACGAGAGCGTGGACCCGAGCGAGATAGAGCGCATGGCACTGGCCGAGGCGCTGTTCCTGAACAACTACGCGACCGCGAGGTGAGCTCAGCGGCACGCCAGGCAGCCCCCGCGCGCGGCCGCAGCTCGGCCGCGATGAGGCGAGGCGCGGCTGGCCGGTTCACACACGCGCAGTCCTCCCGTGTGCTGGGCGTGGCGGCTCTGGTGACGCTCGCGCTCGGGAACCTCGTGCTGTGGATCGCGGCCGCGCCGCCGGGCGAGCCGACGGGACGGTTCATCGGCGAGATGCTCGGCGCCGAGGCGGTGCTGCTGTTCTCTTGCGCGCTGGTGCTCGCGACGATCCTGCCGGCGATCGAACGCGCCTTCGGCGGGCTTGACCGCGTCGCGCTCTGGCACCGGCGGATGGCGGAGGCGGGTGTGCTGCTACTGGTGCCCCACATCGCCCTGGCGACCTCAGCGCCGGATCGCTACGCGACATCCGCGGGCCCCGGCCTGGGTGACGTCGCGCTACTCGGGCTCGGCGTGCTCGCGCTTTGGGCGCTCGCCCCGTCGCTGCGCGCCTCGCGCTGGCCGGGGGTGATCCAGCGGATGGCGCGCGCGAGCTACGAGCGCTGGTTGACGGCCCACCGGCTAACGGGCGTGTTCGTGATCGTCGCGGTCGCGCACGGCGCGCTGGTCGACCCTGTCCTGCACCGTTCGACGCCGCTGAAGGTCGTCTTCCTGACGGTCGGCGCGATCGGGACGTTCGCCTACCTTTACCGCGAGCTGCTCGCCCGCTATTTCATCCCGCGTTACGAGTACTCGGTCTCACATGTGCGGCGGCTGAACAGCAACGCGCTCGCTGTGGCGCTTGAGCCAACCGGGGAGCCGCTCGAGTTCGCGCCCGGGCAGTTCGTGTTCGTCGAGCTCGGGGGGCCTGGGGCGTGGGAGCGCCACCCGTTCTCGGTTTCCAGCTCGCCAAGGCAGCGGCGGCTCGAGCTGACGATCAAGGCGAGCGGCGACTACACGCGCGAACTCTTCGACAAGCTCGCGCCCGGGGTACCGGCGAAGCTCGCGGGGCCATTCGGCGGCTTCGACTACCACGAGGGCGGTCGCGAGCAGGTCTGGATTGCCGGCGGCATCGGCGTGACGCCTTTCATGAGCTGGATCCGTTCGATCGATGCCGGCTTCGACCGCGACGTGTCGTTCTACTACTCCGTCGCGCACCCCGATGACGCGCTTTACATCGATGAGATCCGGGCGGTCGCCGCGCAGCACCCGTCGCTGCGGGTTCATCTCGTCTGCGCCGAGACCGACGGGAGACTGACGCCGGCGCAGGTGCTCGGTGCGGTTCCGGCAGCCGTGAGCCCCTGGGTGTACATGTGCGGGCCGCCGCCGATGATGAAGAGCTTTACCAAGGCACTGCACGCAGCGGGTGTCGCCCGCAGCCGTCTGCGCTGGGAGCAGTTCGGCGGGCGTTAGCCGTCGGGCGGGGCTGTCGCGAGCTGTCCCGTGCTCGGGCGATAGCCCGGGCTTCTGGCGCGTTCGCATTACAGGACTTGGCGCCTCGTTGCCATCGGCGGAAGCTCAGTCACCGACCGCGAGAGCAGACAGGAGACGAGCAGATGAGCGCGCAGAAGACCGCCGGGCAACCGAGCACCGGGACTCAAGAGGTCGCGGTCATCGCGACAGGAACGATCGGTGTCTCCTGGACGGCGTTGTTCCTCGCCCATGGTCATCGCGTTCGCGCCTACGACACGCGCGGCGGGTTCAGCGAGCGGGTGCGGTCGGACCTCCGGGAGATCGCGCCGACGCTCGACGCGCTGGGCCTGCCGACGGGCGATCTCGCTGGCCGGCTCGTGTTCGCGGACAGCCTCGAGAGCGCCGTGGCGGGAGCGGAGGTCGTCCAGGAGAGCGGCCCTGAGGACCTCGATCTGAAGCGCGCCATGTTCGCCGCAATCGAGCGCGCGACAGGCGCTGAGACGTTGCTGCTGTCGTCGACCTCGGCTCTGCCTGCGAGCGAATTGGCAGCACAGCTGAGTCATCCCGAGCGGCTGCTCGTCGGCCATCCCTTCAACCCACCGCACCTGGTGCCGCTCGTCGAAGTGGTGCCCGGCGAGCACACGAGCACCGAGGCGACAGCCGCCGCGGTCGCGTTCTACTCCTCGCTCGGCAAGCGGCCGGTCGTTGTGCAGAAGGAGATCGCTGGTTTCGTCGCCAACCGGCTGCAGGCCGCCCTGTTCCGTGAGTGCGTCCATCTCGTCGAGCAGTCCGTGATCGACGTCGCCGGCCTCGATGAGATCGTCACGAGCTCGCTCGGGTTGCGCTGGGCCGCACAGGGTCCGTTCTTGAGCTTCGACCTGGGCGGAGGGAGCGGCGGCATGGCGGCTTTCTTCGAACATCTGGGGCCCGCGCTCCAGTCGCTGTGGGAGACGCTCGGGAGCCCGCAGCTCGATGGCGCGACGGTCGCGCGGGTCACCGAGCAGGCTGAGCGCTCGTACGGTTCGGCTTCGGTTGGCGAGCTCATGAGCGATCGCGATCACCGCCAGGTCGCGATTCTCAACGCGATCGCTGGCGCGCCGGGCCCGCGCCGTCGGAGTTCCAGTCGCGGTCAGTAGCAAACGAGCGTCTGCCCGTAGCCATAACCACGAGTTCTTCCTGTGGTCGACTCGCGATATGGGCATCTGAGCCCGCGGGCCTCAACCTCGAAGTGAAGACACACCCGAATATGCGCACCAGAACTCATTCAACGCCATATACTCACGCGCGTCGGGGAGCCGGACCGCTGGGCCGGGGCGGCCTCGCGCGGGTGTCAGCGCGCGTCTCTGGAGTTGTAGGGTCCGCGTGGGCCGGCGCAGCCGTCGGGCTGACGTCGTCCGGCGGACCGGAAGTGAAACCATGACGATGAGAGGGTCACCACGCCGGATCTGGGGCGCTGACGCCGCCGGCGCTCGTTGGCGCTCGCGTCCGAAGCGAGGAATGGTGCCGTTCGAGATGGTCACCATTGCCTTCGCGGTGATGCTGGGTGTCTGCGTGCTCCTCGCCGGCTGCGGCGGGGGCGGCTCGACGAGCACAACTTCAACGAACGCCGAGCCGGCTCTGCACGCGAGCGGTCCACCTGTCGTCGTCGCCTCGGGGATACCCTTCGCGTCGAATCTCGCATTCGATTCCCAAGGGCGCCTTTGGGTCGTCGCGGCTACGCTCGGACCAAGCGCGAGCGAGGGCGTGTGGTACGTGCCGGCGAGCGGACCGGCGCGCCACGTCGCCGGGAACCTGACGGCCGCGACGGGCATTGCCGCGGTGGAAGATCGCATCTACGTCGGTAACACGATTCGGCCCGGAAGCGGACAGATCACCGTGCTCGAAGACTTCACCGGAACGGGCTTCACTCACCGACGCGTGCTGATCAAGGGCCTGCCGATCGGAAGCCGCACGATCGGCACGATCGTGCGGGGCCCGGACGGCCGCCTGTACGCCGGGCTCGGCGCGCTCGGCGATCACACGGGTCCGTCGGGGCGAGTAATCTCGTTCGCCCCGAGCGGCGGCACCCCGGTGGTGGAGGCAACTGGGGTTCGGACAGCCTATGGGCTCGCGTTCTGGGGGCGGAAGCTGCTGGTCACCGACAACGCTCCGGATGAAGTCGGCGCTGCTCCTGATCTGCTGCTCGATTTCGAACCGAGTGGGGCGGCGGTCGACTTCGGCTTCCCCAAATGCTACGGCCAGGGGGGTCCGGCGTGCGCGGGCGTCACCCCCGCGCTGAGCACGTTCCCTCCGCACACCGCGCCGGCTGGGGTCGCGGTCAAGGGCGGCGTGGCGTACGTCGCCGGAGTCGGATCGGCGGTCCCGGGAAGCACGACGCCGAGTGCGATCACGGCTGTCGACCTGCAAACGGGGAAGCACACGATCTTCTGGACCTCGCCGGTCAAGCACGATGTTGTGGGTCTGGCGATTGGGCCTGACGGGGACCTGTACGCAACGCTCGTCGTCAGCGGTCAGGTCGTGCGATTCAAGCTGTAAGGGTGCGCGCTTGCTGTGGCGGCCTTCAGCGTGCAGAGCCGGCAGGGAACGGGCCGTGCTCTGCCACTGGGCCGGTCACCGGCAGCGTGACCGTGATGCGCGTGCCCTCGCCCGGCGGACTTTCCACGCGCAGCGTTCCGCCGGCGGCCTCGACGCGATCCCTGAGGCCGAGGAGTCCGGAGCCGCCGGAGGGATCGGCGCCACCGATCCCGTTGTCGCTGATCGACAGCCGCACCTCGCCTTCGGCCGACTCAACGACGACGGAGACAGCGGACGCGCCCGAGTGCTTCGCCGCGTTCGTCAATGCCTCCGAGGCGACGAAGTAGACGGTGGCCTCGGTGCGGCGGGGCAACCGCTCATCGATCTGAAGCGCCAGCGAAACCGGTATCGGGCAGCGCCGTGCGACCGTCTTGAGCGCCGGGTCAAGGCC
>Ga0187823_10000164_pt1 | contig 15739 bp, 8 predicted proteins | sample NC_wetland_sal_i_12_FD_132968 | JGI IMG/M metagenome (GOLD analysis project Ga0187823, IMG submission 132968) | Wetland sediment microbial communities from Neuse River Estuary, North Carolina, USA - SourceSoil_3 | ecosystem: Environmental > Aquatic > Freshwater > Wetlands > Sediment | place...
ACAAGGGTGAGATTACTTCCCAAATCCGTTAACCGGATTGTCCCTAAATTGGTGTGCTCGATGGCCCAGCCGTCGCTCTTAACGGCCGTAACCGCCATGCTCAACGTGCCTTGATCGCTTTCCCACGGCACAACAAGCGCGTTGAGCCTTCCTTGATCGGTGGCGTATTGCTCAATCGCGCGAGAGACAACCAACGAGGAACCGCTGGCAGTGAATTCGAGGATCTCTTCACTCATGGCAAATTACTCGTAGCGAAGTGTGGTACACTGGCCCGGTCATCGTACCACTTGTCAGGAACTTAACATCCATGCCTCGGACTGTCAAGCAAATCGCTCATTCCCGCCGCCACGATACTCTTTTCATCGAACCCATAAAGAAAACACGAATCGCTGAGGAGGTCGCCGATCGTATCCGTATGTTGATTCTGAACGGTACGTTTCCGCCGGGCGCCCCGTTGCCTCCCGAGCGCCTGATGACCAAGCGCCTCGGCGTGAGCCGCGGGTCCGTGCGCGACGCCCTTCGCATCCTCGAGACGATCGGCTTACTCGAGACGCGGCACGGACAGGGCACCTTCCCTCGCGAGCTGACGGTGGACCGGCTGGTGGCGCCGTTAGCTGCGGTGATGACGTACAGGCACGACCTGCAGGACGAACTTATGGATGTTCGCCGCATGTTCGAGCCTGCCGTCGCACGCGTAGCAGCCACGCGGGTGACCGATGAAGATTTGACCGGTCTGCAAGATATCCTTGATGCGCAGCGGCGGAAGCTTGCGACGCATCAATCGCCCATCATCGAAGACACAGCATTTCATGCAGCCCTGGCGCGATGCACGCGCAATCGGGTAGTGGTGAGTATCATGGCAACTCTGAACGATCTGCTCGTAGAGTCTCGGAAGCTGACGTTGAAACAGCAGGGCCGTCCGGCGCAATCCATCGAGGGACACGAAGCCGTGGTCGCCGCGCTCCGCCGGCGAGACGCCGAGGGCGCCGCACAAGCCATGCGCAAGCACATCGATCAGATCGCCGATTTGGAGCTGCGAGCACAAGAGTTTCTCAGTAGGCCTGGTGAGTAGGGATGCAGGTCCTATGGATGAGAGCCGGCGAGCGCAGATCCACACGTATCTCTCCCATCTAAGCAGCCTGATTCGCCGCGGGCGTGAGCTTCGCGACACCTTGGCGACAGACCCATCCAGCAAATCAGCGCAGCTGGCCACACGCGGCTGGCAACAAGATTGCGGCGTGGCCATTAATCAATTGTCCGGTGGCAGCAAAGCTCATTGGCTGGCTCGGTCATTCAGCGAAGCGTTCCTGATCCGCTCAACTGTGGGCACCGTTTTAGAATCGGCAACTCCGGCCGAAATCGTCGATCGGCTTGTGCATGTCCTCGAGCAGGGTGTTGCCTCGCTGTCCCAAGTGGACAGTGACTTGGCTATTTCTCTATCGTCAGAGGCAGCGCCTCCTACGCGTCGGTTTGACTTCGTGCACAACCCTCAGCTCCGACCCGTCCTCGAGCAGGCATATGCGGATAGCCGTCGCGCGCTCGAGGCATGCCATTACGGTCCCGCGTTGCTCACCTCGTGCGGGATTCTGGAGGCCATCGTGACCGACGCTCTGGAAAACAAGGGCGTCAGCGCACTGGCTGCTGCGGGGGCCCCCGAGGGCGAAATCTCCGATTGGTCATTCGAAACGCGTCTCAGCGTTGCCGAAAAGACGGGACTCCTTCACAGCGGGTGCGCGCGATTGCCGCAAGTTGCGCGGAGATATCGAGATCTCAAACTAGCCGACGGTGAGCTCTGTCCGGACATCACGGTTTCCGAGCGCGATGCGAAGGTGACTGGGCAGGTGCTTCACGTCGTCATGAGAGATTTGGATCCTGGGCGCTAGAGACAACGGCCGAGTAAGTCGGCCTGTTGTTGCGTCATGTTGACGCATGCCCATTGGATGCGTCTCGTCCGGGAAATCGCATCGCGGGGGACCCTATCGGCTGTCGGCAAAGCTTAGGCGTGACTTGAGCCGCAGCGAAGTCTCGATCTCTTTCCTGGCGCGACTGTGTTAGGCTACCGCCACCTGTAGAAAACGATCGGGAGGAGCCAGCTTCAAAGCGATGGCCCGCCTAACGGCCGCCGCCACTTCAGCGCGGCCCAATTGCTGGCACCTCTAGGGGAGGAAATCCTGTGAATACAAACCACGACGGTAAGGAAAATCGAGGAACTCTGGTGTTGGCGCTATTTGCTGCGATCTCGTTGCTGGCGCTGGCCACGACCATGCGCGCGCGGCCACAGGCAAAAGCCGCAAGTGAGGCGCAAACCCAAGCTACCGATGCGCAGGGCGCGCCGATGTACCGCGTCGACCCCTTCTGGCCGAAGCGCCTGCCGAATCGCTGGAGCATGCAGCAGGTAACGGGTTTGTATGTGGACGAAAGGAACGACCACGTCTGGTTCCTGAATCGTGGCGCGGCGGCCGATGGCGATGAAATCGGCGGCGGCGACGATCCGCCGCGAATCGCGTGCTGCGTCCGCGGGCCGGAAGCCATCGAACTCGACCCTGAAGGCAATGTGGTGCACGCCTGGGGCGGTCCCGGATACATCCCGCAATGGCCGACGGCTTTGCAAACTATCCTCGTAGATCGCGAAGGAAATGTGTGGATCGCAGGAACGGCAGCGCAAGACAGCATCCTCAAATTCTCGCCGGACGGCAAACTGCTTTGGGATTTCGGCCATCGGCCGCCCAAAGAGATGACCCAAATCAAGGAAGACAATACGCAGACCGATTGGCTGGTATCGAAGGGGCGCTTCAATCTCGATCAGGACGCACGCGAGATTTACCTCATCAATTGGAAGCGCGTGCTCGTATACGACATGGATACGGGCGCCTATAAGCGCGGCTGGGGCGGCCACGGCATGCCCCTGAGCGAAATCTCCAACGACCCCATCCCGCCGTACAAGTGGACCGGCGCGCCGCCTCCGGAAGAAAAGAACTTCGTGCCCGACCTGCACTTCGTGCAAATCGCCAAGGATGGCCTGGTCTACGTCGGGGAACGCGGGCAGGACCGCATTTCCGTGTATACCAAGCAAGGCAAGTGGGTGCAGGATTTCTCTGTTTCGCCGAACACGCCTTCCCGCGGGCCGGATTGCGGTGGGCTGCCGCCAAACACGAAGATGCCTCCCTGCGGAACCACCTACAAGATGGTCTTCTCGAGGGACCCGCAGCAAAAATATATGTTCGTGGCCGATGGCACCAACAACCTGGTCTGGATTCTCGACCGTAAGAGCGGGAAGACGCTGGGCTCATTTGGCGGCAACGGCAAATACGCGGGCCAATTCCACTGGATCAACGCCATCGACATCGATTCCAAAGGCAACATCTACACAGGTGAAGTCGAACAGGCCAAGCGCATCCAGAAATTTGTTCCGGTTGTGACCAGCACCAGCCGCTAGCGGAAGCCAATTGCCGGATCGCCCGGCGCCAGATGCATTTGGGCTTTGAGCCGCGCACTGATGGTGCGACGGCGAGCCAGCTTCTATGTGCGATTGCAACCTCGCGGCGGCTCATAGGTCATCCGTTCCCCAGTGCCTCACAAAGCACCGCGCTAGTTAAATTGACTCACCGGCAATTGTTCAGCTAAGTTCCATCTGATCGCAATTTTGCGAGACCAAAAGCTCTCACCCGCGCTCTGCAATCGCAGTGCGAGGGCTTAGCGAAATGGACTACGGGCTTACACGAAGAAGGTTCCTGACGAAAGGCACGGAATGGCTTGGCGCGTCCGTGCTGGCCGATTGGGCCGAAGAAGCGCTCGGTGCACTAACGCCCGAGTCTTTACGCGCTGCCGCGAACGGAGGGCAGAGCCGGCAAGTCCGCGGCGGTTCCGGCATCCCGACAGATGCGCACGGCATGATCGTCTACTCCGAGGAGTACGTTACCCGGGAGATGCCGGTTTCGCTTCTCGATAGCTGGATCACGCCGACAGAGCATTTCTTCGTACGCAATAACGAGCACATGCCGCAGATCGATCTGGCTGAGTGGAAGCTTACGATTACCGGCGAAGTGGCGCGCCCGCTGACGCTCACCATGGACGAGCTTTTGAAAATGGAACCGCGCAGCGTCACGAATACGCTGGAATGCGCCGGCAACGGCAGAGCGTTTTTTCAGCCGCGCATCCGCGGCGTTCCTTGGAGTCGGGGCGGAGTAGGAAATGCCGTCTTCCGGGGACTCTCCCTGGGCGCGTTGCTGCAGCGAGCAGGAGCAAAAAGTAGCGCGCGGCACGTAGCCTTTATCGGCGCCCGTTTGCCCTCGCCAGACTCGCCGTTTATGCGCAGCATTCCCATCGACAAAGCTCTCGATCCGGATACGATTGTGGCCACCGATATGAATGGCGCGCCGCTCACCCCGGAACATGGCTATCCGGCGCGAGCCTTGGTACCGGGATGGATTGGCTCGGCTTCCATCAAGTGGCTGACGGAAATTCGCGTGCTGACGCACGAACTGGAAGGCTATTTCATGGATTCGGCTTATCGGCTGCCGGCGCGGTCCGCCGAAGCCGACAGGGCGAACGCGAGTGCTTCGGCCGAGGCGCAGCGCGGCTCGGTGATTACTTCCCTGCCCCTTAAATCGATTATTGCCGCCCCGGTCGATGGTTCTACCATCAATATCGTGGCGGATGGCCCGTCAGCCGAACCTGTGCGCATCTTTGGCACCGCCTGGGCAGGTGAGTCTAATGTCGCACGAGTGGAGGTTTCCACCGACGCGGGCAAATCCTGGCAGCCCGCCGCGCTCGGTGCCGAGCGCGCGCGTTACGCCTGGCGTCTGTGGGATTTCCGGTGGACTCCGCCCGAAGCAGCCAGCTATGTCATCCTTTCACACGCCATCGACAATCGAGGGCGGACCCAGCCGCTCGGGATGCAATGGAATCCCGGCGGTTATATTTGGAATGCGGCAGACCGCATTCGAGTTAATGTGACGAACCGAGCGAGTAGATGATTGCCCTCAAAACAAAACGACCTCTTCGGCGCGGTGTGCTCCTTTTGCTTTCAGGGATTCTTCTCCTGATCAATCCGGCGGTAACCTTCGCCCAAGCCGATGAGCACGCAAACCATGCCCATGTCGGCTGGGTACCTGAGGAAATCCTGAATCGTCCGGTATCGCTCCGGCAAGGCATTGGGGTCTACCACGAGAAGGTGACGACTTCTTCGCCGCTAGCACAGAAGTTCTACGACCAGGGCGCCGCTTACATCCATTCGTATGTTTGGATCGAAGCCGCGCGATCTTTCCACCAGGCCTTGCGCAGCGATCCCAAGATGGCTATGGCCTACCTCGGACTGAGCTATGCCTATTCGCCCATGGATTACCCTGCAGCGCGCGCGGCGCTGGAGCAAGCGGAATCCCTTTCTGCGGCTGCCGACGACCGCGAGCGCAGGCGAATCGCCATCCGCCGGGCTCAGCTCGATGCCATGGCTGCGGCCGGGACCGCCGAAGGCGTCGCCAAGCTGCTGGCCTTCCGGCAAGAGATCGACGGCGCGCTCGCCGCATATCCGGAAGACGTGGAGCTGCTATTGCTTCGCGGTCACGCCGAGGAGCCCTCGCCGTTTGGAGATGGCGCCGGCTGCGTCCCTTCGGCGATTCCGTATTATCAGCGCGCGCTTGCTCTCTCACCCCAGAATTTCGCCGCACATCATTTCCTGGCGCACTGCTACGAGGATCAGGGAAGGTTTTCGGATGCCCTGGAGCAAGCCCGCATCTACGCGCTAGCGGCGTCACAGATTCCGCATGCGCAGCACATGTACGGCCACGAACTGCGCGGCGTGGGACGAACTGAGGAAGCCATTCAGTATTTTCTGAAAGCCGATACGCTCGAGAATACCTATTACCAGCGCGAGAATATCGCTCCGTCGCTCGATTGGCACCACTCGCACAATCTGAGCCTGCTGGCGAGCGCCTATCAGTATGAGGGCCAGCTTCACGTGGCCGAGCATTATTTCGCCGAGGAACGCCAGCTCACTCCCTATACCGAATATGCCGCCTTTAATCGCAAGGACTGGCCCGAGTTCCTTCTGAATCGCGGCGATTTCGTCCGGGCCCTCGCGGCGGCCAAGGAGATGGCCGGCAGCCGCTCTGCGCTGAGCCGCGCGGCCGGACATGGCCTCACAGGCATTGCCCTTGTCGCGCTGCGGCGAACTCCTGAAGCCGGAGCCGAATTAGCTGCGGCGGAAATGGAATCGAACGGCCTGAACCGGCCGGACGCTGGGGCAGTGTCGCCTTATCTGGATCTGCTCAAACTGGCTATTCTGCTGGCAAATGGCTCGCTCGCGGATGCTCCTGCCCTGGTGCAACGGATCAGCGAATACACGCGACGCGCCACCAGCGCCGATTCATGGTCGCAGGGGCTCTTCCGGGTCGAAATGCTCTCCACGATCGCGCGACAAACTAACCAATGGGATATCGCCGCGCAGTTGGCGGATCTCATGCTCGCCGTCGATCCCTATTACGGCGGTTCGCACTATGCGAAAGCGCTCGTCGCTCAGCATCGCGGGGACGGCAAAGCGGCGGCCCAGGAGTTCGAGGCTGCAAGGCGGTACTGGGGCCATGCGGATTTGGACTTCGCACCGCTGAATGTCATCAAAAGGGCTACCCCAAATGCCGGCTGAATACATCCAAACTGAATGGCATTGCGGTCCTTCTTTTACCTGTAATACACCCCATCCAAAATTTAGTTAAATCCCTTCGTGTCAACAACCAAGCACGTGTGATATGATCCGCGCAAGTTTGGGGGGATAACGACTATGATATTGGAGATATCGTATATGGAACGCAGCAGATCTTCTAAGAACTTCAGCATTGTCCTGGGAGTGTTGGGCGCGCTGCTATTGACGGCGGCGCTGCCGGTCCGAAGCTTAGCCCAAAGACTGGGCGGCACACTGCAAGTGGAAGTGACAGATAAGAGCGGCGCGTCGGTTCCAGGAGCGAAGGTCACCGCGACAAACGAAGACACCAAAGTCGCGAGCACCGCTACAACCAGTGGCGATGTTTACGTCTTCCCAGACCTGCTGCCCGGTCCCTACACGGTTGAAGTTAGCAAGGACGGATTCAACAAATATGTGCGCGCGCACGTCAATGTTCTTCCCAACCAGACGGTGGACGCTCAGGCAATTCTGGAAGTTGGCAGCGTATCCACAACCGTCGAAGTGACCGCGGTTGGAGAGGCGCCAGTCGAAGTGACCTCTTCGCAGATTCAGTCAGGATTTTCGGGAACAGTTGCGGAACAGCTGCCCATTAACACCATCGGCGGAGACGTAAAAGAATTGGCGGTTGTCCTTCCGAATACGACGACGCAGCCGGGCGGTGTCGCCGGTTCTGGTGGGTCGATAGGCGGTTTGCGGCCCAGATACAACAGCTTCACGATTGACGGCGCCGACGATAACAGCGCCTACGTTAACGGTAGCTTGACACCTGTTATCGAGGATTCAGTAGCGGATTTCACCGTTCTGACGAACCAATTTAACGCGGAGTATGGGCACTCCGCAGGCGGAATATTCGCCATCACAACCAAGTCCGGCACGAACAACATCCACGGCGAAGCCCATGAATACAATCGCACTCGGAATTACGACGCCCTCGACATGCAGGAAGTGCAGCAAGGATTCCAGAATCGTTATGACTATAATCGCATGGGCGGAAGTATCGGCGGTCCGATTATCAAAGACCGGTTGTTTTACTTCGGCGCGGTCGAATATCAGGATGAGAATAAGGCGGCTGCCGGACCCACCGTGAATACGCCCACGGCGGCCGGCCTAGCAATGTTAAAGGCTTTGCCTGGGGTCGATCCGGCAATTCAGACAGTTCTTGCGCAATTTGCGGTGGCCCCGTCTCCGAGCTCGACCGAGACCGTGAACGGTGTAGCCATACCGGTAGGGACGTTCCAGGGCGTCGCGCCCAATTACACTCACCAGCATGATTTCATTATCAGTCTCGATGGCAATATCGGGAAGCACTCGCTTCGAGGCCGCTACATCTTCGACCGGCTGCGTCAACCGGAAGTCAATGCTGTAGAGCCGCAGCCGCAATTCAACGGCACAAACAATAGCGATGCACGAAAGGTGATCCTGAATGACGTATGGGCCATCTCTCCGACGGTGGTGAATGAGTTTCGTTTCTCGTTTTCGCGTGCCGTCGGGCCGGATCTGGTCGTTCCCTCAGCGTTTGCGAATTTTCCAAATGTCGAAGTCGACAGCCTGGGCATCAACATCGGACCGAACGGCTGTTCACCGCAAAGTACCATCGTTAACACATACCAGTGGGTTGACGATGTGACCAAGACGTTCGGGAAGCACACGGTTAAGACAGGTATAGAGATACGCAACAATATCGGTCCAAGCGACTTTCTGCCGCGTGCCCGCGGCGAATGGGATTATCCCGATCTGCAAAGTTTCATCAATGACCTTGTGCCGACAGGCGCCAATGGCGCACTTCGAGGCGCGGGTTCGGGTTTCTTCGCCGCCAATTTCAGGTCGATCTACGGCTTCGCGCAAGACGATTGGAAAGTAACTCCACGGCTCACCGTGAACCTGGGACTTCGTTACGAGTTCAACGGACTTCCACGAGATGAAAAGCTTCAGAATCTCAACGCGATTTCCAATGATCCGAAGTTTGGGCTGATCTTCCGTACGCCAAAGACGCAGAAGGACGAATGGGCGCCGCGATTGGGGTTTGCTTACGATCCTTTTGGCACGGGCCGATGGTCGATACGAGGTGGCATCGGCTACTTCTACGACATAACGCCGGTGAATTTCCCGCAGCTTTCCCTGCCACCGCAGTTGCAGAGCGAGCAGAATCCCGATATCACCTGCTCGTTAGTTCCAGCGCCGGCCTGGTGTCCTTCCTATTTAGCCAAGGCGGGAGGAAAAGGGTTCTTGCAGGGAGGGGGCCTATCGCAGGTAAACGTGCCTCCTGTGACGCAAGCAGACGCTCGAGCTGCGACCCAAGGTCTGATGGTGGACGTAGTTAATCCGAAAATACTTACCTGGACGCTCAGCCTTGAGCATCAACTCGCGGCGAGCACAAGCATCGAGTTGCGTTACATGGGAAATCATGCCATAGACCTGCCGGCCCAAAGACGCTTGAACAGCGCTTCGGCCTTCGACCCGGCATTTCCCGGAGGTGGAATAACGCCGCTGCCCACTTACTTTTCGCCTACTCAAGTGCCCGCAGCCGTGACCGCTCCTGGGAGCACGCTTCTGAATTTCGACAACTTCAACAACGCCCCGCTTTCCGCAGATGGCTTCCTCGGGGTCTTTACTGTGATTCCGCCTATCGCCTCGAGCGTCTATGATTCAGGTAGCGTCGATGTGACCCACCGCATCAGCCACGGGATCTACATTCGGGGAACATACACGTTCGGACATGTGGATGACGATGCAACTAATGAACTCTTCACCAGCCGCGTGAATCCCCGGCGCGCTCAGGATGGCTACAACATCCGGACGGATTGGGGCCGTTCAGCACTGGATATCCGCAATAAGTTTGCATTCGCGGTTGTCTATGACTTTCCCAATGTCGGGTCGAGTAATGCGATTGTAAAAGGATTCGCGAACGGCTGGGAATGGGTGGGAACTTACCTGGCGCAGTCCGGCCAGCCCGTTACGGCGCTCTCCGGCGTGGATTCTAATGGTAATGGTGATGCCGCTGGAGACCGTACTATTCTTAACCCCGCGGGTGTCGATAGGACCGGCACAACTGTGAATTTCGTCTGCAACGCCGGGCCCGGCGGGAAGACCAGTATTGTGGCGGACGCTACGACATGCGGAGCAGGTGATGGCGCCAACATCGTTGGCTATGTCGCCGCGAACCCCAACGCGCGTTATGTGCAAGCGGGTACAGGTGCTCGAGCCAATGTCGGTCGAGACACGATCAGCACTCCGGGATTGAATATCTGGAATATGTCGATCATCAAGAACATCAAGTTTACGGAGCGCTGGTCGGCTCAATTCCGCGCTGCAACCTTTAACACTTTCAACCACCCGAACCCGAGTATCGGCTTGCCCACGAATAACGGCACGATCGATCAGAACCAAAACGCGAATCCGTTGAGTACCGCTTATCCATTCGTGACTGCGGGCAATCTCTTCCTGAACAACTCGATATTCAACGGCGGCAGCCGGAGGATGGAGCTGGGACTGAAGATCATCTTCTGAGCGGCTCCGGAATCGGCGCATTCTCGGAAGGGAGGGCCCGCGGGCTCTCCCTTCTTTTTTCCAGTCCGGTGTTTTTGTCAATCCGCTTGCCGTAAATTCCACAGCTGCTTTTTTTGCCCTTGTTTGTTACTTGACACGCTACAAGCATGTCCCTAGATTTGGCCCCACCTTACGACAGGCCGAACCCGCTGTTCTCCAATTTTTCCATTCGCTGGCCTTGTCGCTATTTGCCCAGCACCAATTTCCCGGTGAGGAGAAGATGCATGCGAGAAAGAGTCCGGAGCAGAGTAATTACCGAGGCTTTGCGTGCCCTGCTGGTTTTGAGCCTGCTGGCAATTGTGGCGGAGGATCAGGCCCAGGACCCTACCGACATCGGATCGCGGGAACACCAAATGCGAATTGCCGGCCGGGACTCTAGGCCCGCACACTCGGTATCGCCGATCCCTTCGGCCGCTGCCGTATCCGCGCATGATTTGAATGTCCCCCCGAAAGCGCGCAAGGAATTCGAGAAGGGCCGCAAATTGTTGCTGGAGTCTCGCAGATCGTCCGAGAGCATCGCTTTCTTGCGGAAAGCTATCGACATCGCACCGCTCTACTCGGAAGCTCACTTTCTACTGGGCGTGGCATACATCGACTTGAGCCGGTTCAGCGAGGCGGAAACATCCTTGGCGAAAGCTACTTCCATAAACGAAAAGAACGGGCCCGCCAGTCTGGCGCTGGGCTACTGCTTAATCGAGGAGAGAAAATACGGGCAATCAGAGGCCCCGCTGGTCCGTGGCGTCGAGTCCAATCCCGATAGTTCGCTCGGGCACTATGACCTCGCCCGAACCTATTACGCCCTGAACCGTTTCGGCGAAGCCGAGGAGCACGTGCGCAAGGCCATATCGCTCACGCCTGAGGTGGCTGCGATGCACGCGCTGCTGGCGAACCTCTTATTGCGTACGGACCAGGCTGGGGCGCTTCTGGAATTTGAGGAAACCTTGCGTCTCGAGCCTGGGTTGACGCAGATACGAGATGTGATCACAGAATTGAAGGCCAACTCGTTGCCTCTACTTGCTGATGGACCAGATGAACAATGATTGGTCTCCTGAACAATGGCCATTCTCCCTGTCAACCGATGAGTGGAAGAGCCTGGCTGAGTTAACCTGTACGCCCTTTCTTAGCTAGCTTGCTCCAAAACCCACAGGAATACTCCGAGGCGGCACCTTCTAGACTTATGATTCGCCAAAGAGATGATTCCCTAAAAAGGAAGCTGCTGCTCTAAGCCTTTCGCCTTACGACAACTGTTTCCCTTCTCATTCGCTGCGATCGCAACAAATGACGTGGCTTATGCGTTTTAAGCGAAGTCGTTTATCCGTTGACGTCACATAGCAAGCTGCTGCTATAAAGCTTCGCTCAAGCTCGCTAAAGTTTTTGCCCTTTGCCCCTACCAGCCGAGTGGTATTGACCGCATTAAGAGCCTTTTCGATGCTGGAGGTGGGGTTGGCTGCACGTTGTGCGGCTCTCGAACTAGAGGGGGTTTTCTATGACTCATATCTTGGCGTCTTGTTTTGCGCGCCCGTGTGGGACGCGTGTCATTAATTCAGGTATGGCGTGCCATCTGCAGGTCTTTGGCAACGCCAGGCCAATCAGAGTCTTTACTCTGCTGTACCTGCTTGCTCTGCTCGTTCTTGTGCCAAGTGTTGCGTTTGGGCAGGCGGACACCGGGACGTTGAGCGGCACTGTGAAAGACACAACTGGAGCGGTGGTTCCGGATGCAACGGTTACCGCGCGGAACACGGCTACTGGTGTGCAGCGATCAGTGCAGACCGGCTCGGACGGCGTCTTTACATTTGCCGCTCTACCGCCCGCTCTGTACGATGTGACGGTGTCGAAGCCCGGCTTCGCCGATTACAAGGCGCAGACCACAATAACAGTTGGAAGTCACGTCACTTTGGACGTGCCGCTTTCTGTTTCCCAATTATCGACAACAGTCGAAGTAGTGTCGGCGCCGCCGGCGGCAGAGGTGAATACACAAACGCAGGAAATTTCCCAGATCATCACGCCGGAGCAGGTACAGAACCTGCCGAGCTTGACCCGAAATCCTTACGACTTCGTGTCCCTCGCCGGGAACATCAGCGGCGGCGATCGCACAGCCAGCACGAATAATCCGCAACTGGCCACCGGAGGCGGCCAGAACGTTACCAGCTATCGCGGGGTTGGTTACGAAATCAATGGGCAGAGGTCGGCGGACACAGAGGTTCTCTTAGACGGCGTGGAGAACCTGAATATTTTCGACAACACGATCGGCCTGATCATTCCCCAGGATGCCGTGCAGGAATTCCGAGTAATCACCAACAACTTCGACGCCCAGTATGGACGCGCAGCCGGCGGTGTGGTTAACGTATCCACCAAATCGGGGACTAACAATTTCCACGGCGATGCCTGGGAGTTCAATCGCCTTGCCGCTTATACGGCCAACACCTTCGACAATAATGCCAGCGGCACCCGGAAGGGCCAATACACGCGGAATCAATTCGGTTACGACGTCGGTGGCCCCATCAAGAAAGATAAGCTATTTTTCTACCAGAGCACTGAATGGCTGCGTGTGCGCAGCGCCGCGAGCCTGCTTGCCTACGTCCCTGATCCTGCATTCCTGAGCCACACCGCACCTGTCGTGCAGAGCTGGTTCGCTAAGTTTGGGCCTCAGACCTTCACTCCCGTGAGCGTGCTAACCAAAGGTGATCCCAATCTGCCGTTCAACACGGGTAAGGCTTTCGATGCGGCGGTTCCCACTGGGACTCCTGTTCTCGACCTGGTGAATTACGCCGCCCCGCAAGATGCTGGCGGCGACCTGCCTCAAAATACTTATTTCCTTACTGCGCGGCTCGACTACAACATGACCCAGAACACGCAGATGTTCTTCCGGTATGGTCGGGAATCGCTGGCAACATTAAGCGGCGCCTCTTTCGCGAGTCCATATTCGCAGTTCAACGTGGGCGAAACGATATACAACAATAACTTTCTGCTGTCGGTGAACCACACCTTCGGCTCCAACCTCCTCAGCTCGACCAAGCTGAGCTTTTTCCGGGATGACGAAGCCAATCAGTACAACACGGCCTTGGATCAGAATCCCACTCTGTTCCTGACTGCCGCCAACTCTGGATCCGTAATCGTCAATGGCGAACCCGTGCAGCTCCCGGGTTTCTACGATTACAATACCGCCACCGGCGGCCTGCCGTTTGGGGGCCCGCAGAATACGTTGCAGGTCAACGAAGACCTTTCCTGGTCCCACGGTAAACACAACATGAGATACGGCGGGCAGTACAACTACATTCAGCTGAATCGTGGCTACGGCGCATACAATCAGGCGCTCGAGGCTTTTGGCGCCAACGGCGACGTACCGGGAGGCTTGGACAACTTCGTTACCGGCACGCTAAGTTTGTTTCAAAAAGCAGTCGATCCGGTCGGAGCATTTCCCTGCGACATAGGGGCCTACTCCGGAATTGGTCCGGGGTCGGCGACGGAGGGTAATATCATCACTCCGACCAATGCTGCCGGTCAGAGTTGCGTAGTGAATTATCCGCTAACGATTCCCAATTTTAATCGCAGCGACCGCTACAACGATTGGGCTATTTATGCCCAGGATAGTTGGAGAGTAACGCGGAAGTTTACATTCAACTACGGTCTGCGTTACGAACACTTTGGCGTGCAGCATAACAATAACCCCAACCTCGACTCCAACTTCTATTATGGAACGGGCACCAACTTGTTCCAGGAAGTCCAGAACGGCAAAGTATTGACGGTACCGCAGAGCCCCATTGGTGGCTTATGGAAACCGCGCTGGGGCACGGCCGGGCCTCGCGTCGGATTTGCATACGACATATTCGGGACCGGCAAGACGGTCCTGCGCGGCGGCTACGGCATCACCTACGACAGGAACTTTGGCAATGTGACGTTCAATGTCATCCAGAATCCACCGAACAATGCCTCACTCACAGCTACGGGTGTGCCTCTCACTTTGAGCAGTCTAGGGCCGTTTGGGGCGCCAACTTGCCCCACGCTCCCCGCGACGCCATGCGGTTTGCCTCCCTCCAGCCCGCGCAATATTGATCAGAACATTCAGGTCGAATCGGTGCAGTTCTGGGGCGTCACACTGGAGCACCAATTGGGCGGCAAGTCCGCCCTGGAGATTGACTACAATGGCGCGCACGGCGTGCACCTCTATGACATCGTTAACATCAATGAGATTGGAGCCGCGCAGGCTTTCATGGGAGCGCCGTTGGTGACCAGCGATTCAAATAATCCCGCCTGCACGACAACCACACCCTGCTTGACGCGTCCGAATCAGTCTTTTACGGGCATCAACAATCGCGGTACAAACGCGTTCTCCCACTACAATGCCTTGAATGTGCGCTTCTCCACACAGGAGCTTGGCCACACAGGGCTTTTCATCCTCTCTAATTACACGTATGCGCACTCACTGGATAACCTCAGCACCACCTTCTCGGAGAGCCTGGCGCAATTCAATCTGGGCTTTACGAATCCGGGCAATCCTTGGCTAGACTACGGAAACTCCGATTACGACATTCGTCACCGCCTCGCGCTCTCGATGATCTGGACCGAACCGTACCTGAAGGGCGCGCATGGCGTTCTCAAGCAAGTGGGATCCGGATGGTCGCTGGAGCCGATTTTCACCGTTCGGACCGGCGTGCCTTTCTCCGTCTGGGATCCGACCAACACTCTGAACTCCTTCGAGGGCGCGGGCGTTCCCAGGTATGTTCCAGTCGGGCCCATTTCGCGTACGACGGCAGGAACACCCGTCGACACAGGTTCGCCGAACCTGTTCAACATACTGGGGCTGCCAGGAGCCACTAGCTTCGGCAATCCGGCCCTGCTAGGAATCTCTGATTTTGGCCCGTATCCAGCTAATATGACATCCAGGGGGATGTTTTACGGTCCAGGAGCCTGGAATTTCGACCTGTCTTTAGGGAAGCTCTTCACTCTGACGGAGCGGTTCAGTCTGGAATTTCGCGCCGAGGCCTTTGACATCTTCAACCATGTCAACTTGTACGTAATCGGCACGCAATTCGTAGGGGCTTCCAACGCACCCGCTGCCGGCCCGATCAATATTCAAGGGAAATTTGGCGGCTTGGGAGTGGGAAATGCTGAGGGAGCCAATCACGATGAACGGCGATTCGGGCAATTCGCGCTGAGGCTGCACTTCTAGGCGGTTCCCGAACAATCGCAAACGCATTTCAATCCAAGGGCCGTCACGGCGTCCGCCGCGACGGCCCTTGTTTTGTACCGCGCCGCTCACAATCGAAGTCCGCGACGTGTCTTTTGTAGCCCACGCTTTCCCCCTCAGCGCGAGCAACACTCGCGTGTTAATAAAGCGGGAGAGGGTGGAGATTTCGTCGGCCGGGCGCGGTTCGATGCGAACGTGCCAGCGCCAGAAGCTCCAGCCTTGCGAGAATTAACAAAGGCTGGGCTACAGGACTAGGATCTCTGGATCTTAGATCTGCGAGTACGCAGTCGGCGTGAGGATCACGTTGGTGATATTGGAGACAATCGGCT